>Ga0082212_10009226_pt1 | contig 12741 bp, 12 predicted proteins | sample TergutNt197P3_FD_71548 | JGI IMG/M metagenome (GOLD analysis project Ga0082212, IMG submission 71548) | Neocapritermes taracua P3 segment gut microbial communities from Petit-Saut dam, French Guiana - Nt197 P3 | ecosystem: Host-associated > Arthropoda: Insects > Digestive system > Gut ... | reverse complement strand
GACCGCCGTATGGGGACCCGTATGTGCGGTGGTGTGAGGGGGGCGACAGCCTTGCGCCTAGCCCCTACTCGATCTCGGATAGGCGCACGGCTCAGGGGATTGCGGCTCGGAGGCCGCAATGACGGCGACGTGTGAACAGTAACGAAATCTTTCCTCTCGAAGTCTTTCTATGAAATCTTTCCTCTTCACCGGTGATGAGGGAAGCCGACAACCCTGCTTCTACTTCACTGCGCCTATTGCGAATACATGCGCATAGCTCTTTCGGTAGCGATACGTAGATATTTCGCCGTGTTTTCCATGCTCTCCTCCTTTGAGATACCTTCACTGACCTCAAAAACGTCTATATTGTTCTCGTCAATAATGTATTTTTCACACTCGCAGACGCCGCAAATCGAACAGACTTGAACGCCCCCGGCTCGACTGAGGATACCTGATAGAACTTTTCCACTGAAACTCTGTGCGTCCAGCTTTCCTTCTCCTGTGATAATAAGATCAGTGTCCGGGAGATGATCTTCAAAACCACACAGATTCAGAATCGCATCACTTCCTCTCACGAGATCCGCATTTAAGAAAGCCATGCACCCTGCACCAAGACCACCTGCGGCGCCCGCTCCCGGATTGTTTGAGTAATCCGCGCCGAATCGATCAAGCAGAATTGCTCTGAGATGTCGTAAACCTTTGTCAAGCGCGAGAACCTGTTCGAAGCTTGCGCCCTTCTGTGGAGCATAAACATATGCCGCACCGTTTTCGCCGAATAAAGGATTTTCTACATCGCACATGACTGTGAACTTGCTCTCCGGAATTCTCCCGTCTATCCCACGAACGTCTATATCGGCTATTTCACTTAAAGTTGCACCGCAGGGGATAAATCTGTTGCCTTCGTTATCGTGAAACTGAACTCCGAGCGCGGATGCCATCCCGCCTCCGCCATCCGTAGTTGCACTACCTCCTATACACAAAATGAACTCTCTGGCTCCGTACTCCAACGCCGTCAGAATTAGCTGCCCAAAACCGTAAGTGTTTGCAGTCATGGGATTGAGACCGTTCTGCTTTGTAAGTCCACTGCTTTGCGCCATTTCGAGAATTGCCGTTCCATCTGCGGCAATAGCAAAGCTTGCTGTAATCAGTCTACCGTCCGGGGAAAGCACTTTCGTCTCATATAGTTTTCCACCAACTGCAGAAATAATCGTTTCGACACTACCTTCCCCGCCATCGGCAATCGGCATTTTTACAACCACGCAGTTTGGATATATAGACGTCACTTCACAAGCGATAATATCGGCGACTTGTTTTGCGGACATCACGCCTTTGTAACTATCGGGTACAACGATTACTTTTCTTAGCTTCATAATGAACGTAGTGGTTTCAACTGCTGCCGGGTACTATAACGCCATTCTCATATGATAGCACTTCGCCCTCGTTGATAACCTCAAACACACCGCCTTTTTCTCGCGTCAAAACTATAAAACGGGTATAGTTGCGCCCTATAAGGTACTCATTGAAATGAGCTAAATATAATACGGTTACGAGCTGCCCCTTGCCTATGGCGAAAATATCCGTCTGCTCCCTATCTGTTAGCCGTTCGATGTCTAGAAACATCGAATCCCATACCATCGTCCCGTTTTCCGTATAGTATTCTTCTAACTTAACCATGGACTCAAACTCATCTATGTAGAAATCGGGCATTTCACCCTGCAAGTAATCTCCGAAAATCCCAACATAACCCGCGCTTGCTATGACGCTTTGTCCCTCGGCGGTCAATAACCACTCAGTGAGAGTTTCGCCTCGGGTATTGCCGCGGTTGTAGTAGCTGTATGTGTACACCATGAGCGGGTAGCTATTATCTGAAAGGTTCTCTATTGACGGCTCGACTCCGTCTACAGCCAGGAATTTTAAGTTTTCCATTCCAAAGAACATGCCATGCGACCCGGACCAACTGTAAATGTTATATCCTATGGCGCCGATGCCGGTCGTCCAGACCGTTTCAAGCATACCACCCATTGACAATGCGAGCTTTATAGAATCGTCCTCCGCCATATCCGTCAGCGGCACATCACCCATAAAATCGAAAATTGCGGTTTGACTGCCGGAGTCCCAGTTGCGGTAGACAGGAATTATCTCCTCGTCTAATCCGCCGAGTTCTTTCCAATTCTTTACTCTTCCGGAGAATATATCCCTTAGCTGCTCCTGTGTTAAGCTGTTGATCGGGTTGTCCCTATGCAGAACAAAAACGAAACCTTCTTTGGCTATAGGGGTTATCACCAAATCTGCGCCGCGCTCCCTTACATCATTTAGGGTGTCATCATAATACTTGACGGCGAGTACGACGTCGGCAGGGTTTTCGCAACCCGGTATGAGACGCTCAAGCGCGGCATAAGTCTGGCTATGTTGGTCAACGAAGTGCTCATCTGTCAGGTATGCACGAATAGCCGCGTGCATTAACACGGTGGATGAACTGCCATCAATTACCGGATATTCCGGCAACTGCTTTTGCGGGTTCATACGCACTTCACTGTAATCTAAGGCCATGCCAATGGTTGGTGGCTGTGGGTTCGCATCTGTATTACCGGCACTGCAAGCGACAAGCGACAACACAAGCGATAATGATAATACTATGCAAGCGATCAATTTACTCATTGAGCAAGTGAATGACTTATTCATTATGCAAGTGAATGACTTGCTCATTATGCAAGTGAATGACTTATTCATTATGCAAGTGAACGTTTTCTTCAAGGCAGCGCCCCCCCCCCGTAATTTTCATTCTCCCTCATATAGCCAGTGAACCATGGATCGATAGTAAAGACTGCATGGGGATTTTTTGCGACGTCCTTATCTCACCAACGATCCCGACTTTCTTCATAGCCCCTCCACCATATGTTCTTTTTCTGTGCCACTATATTGTACTTCATACTCGTTTTTTCCGCAATCCATAAGTCAGGACATCCAACTGTAATTGCAATCATCCTCGCCCTGTTCATCGTGGGCGCATGGGCATGGCTGCGGCTACGAAAAAACGGAAAAAGTCATGCATAGCAAAGGGCGGCAGTACAAAAACCGCCGCCCTGACACACCCCTGACACACCCCTGACACACCCCTGACACACCCCTGACACACCCCTGACACGCTTATGGCGCACCTGTGTATTGCGTGTAGTTCAGCTGCTCGTCCTTGAGGTTCTCCACTATCCTGACAGATATCGCGAGGGCTTGTTCGCGGGTCGCCACGGCATAGTTCGCCGCCTGCTGCGCGGGGGTCGCGGCGCGCGGAGCGAACAGGTTGCCCGGCATGCCGTTGATGATCTCGTTTGCGACCATGAAGTACACTGACGTCCTCGCATAATCGCTTATGTCGGCGTCGTCCGCGAACAATGGCGGCATCGTGAATATGAGCGTGTATTGGCTGTCTGTGTCGAGCGTCCAGCCATCTATGTACGCCGCCTTCAGTACGCGGGTCAGCATAGTCGCCATTTGCTCGCGGGTCAGGCTGTCGTTCGGCGCGAATCTTCCGCCGCCAACGCTTTTTTCATGATTTTCTCTCCTAATATTTGATTGATGTAGTTTTCTTTATCACTGAAGTTGATCATGCTGAACAGTATAGCAGAATCTTCTGATTTGTAAAGAGGTGCGCCGCCGAATATGCTTTTAATACCGACAAGTGGCTCCCGTCTGTCTTTACTTTTAATCAGGATAGTTGAATGTACAATTTTCAGGAGGTAACTCTATTGCTAACCGCCGTATATATGATTGCTGAAAAACGGTTATATTATCCCATGTGCCTCTGTCCATGTACCCCGGGTAGTAGAAAATCTCGATCCATTCTGAATCCTCTGTTGCAAACTTAAAACCGACAATAATCTCGCCGCTTCCTGCACCCGATACCGCAAAGAGGATATGGGCTTGAGTTCCACCAGACACCTGCATATGTAATTTCTCGAATCCGTTGTCATAAACATGTGCCCCAATACCTGGGTCGAATCTTCTGATAGCAATATAGACCTGTTGATCCAATCCATCCGAGGGCTCAACAGCTATTATATCCGCGAACTCACCAATTCCGGTTATTACTGATTGCCAACTTACTGCCTCTTCTTTTACTACATCCATCTGCGCTGCTGTTATGTACTCGCCTGTTCGCAGTAATTCGTGTGATGGCGTATATAGGCTTGAAAATGCCCTGTATATGAAGACGCCTGTGTGTTGATTCCGGAGTGTTCCGTCTGAATCGAATCGTCCTCCGCCGACGCCGTCTGTTATACCTAAAGCGCTTGCCCATCCGACAAAATCATCAGCCCAATCGGGCACATCTGAAAACAGTGTCGAACCCTTTGGGAAATCTTCGGTGCTGTCGCCAAGGAGGTTGCACGCCATACGCCCGAGCATAGTCACCATCTGGGCGCGAGTAAAAGTGCCGTTGGGGTCAAACCTGATGCCATCTACACCGTTGCTGATCCCTGATTGTTTAAGAAAATTCGCATAAACATTTTCAGTGTCAATAAAGCAATCGGTCAAATCATAATGTTTTTCATCGGCAATCGCGTCAAATGTCTTGCTTGTCACAATTTCAATAAGCCTAACGATTATTTCCGCAGCGACAAGGCGGTGGGTGGGCTGCGCCCAAAAGCCAATCATGTCATCGAGAATAAGCCCATTTTCTAAAGTCAGTTCCAACTCCGGGACCGCCCATTCTACTGCTCCATCGAGTGGGGTCAGGTCGGTAGCAACTACATCTTCTTCGCTATTTGCTACGTTTGCTATATCAGCTAAACTCATGATATTACTATAGCGATAAGTATGTACTTTCACTGCTGAGGCTGGAGTTACTATACCTGCGCATATGGCCAGAGTAAGTATTATGCCAACAGCTTTCTTTATCATTATTATCCGCTCCTCATTTCATCTTGGTTGTGGTAATCCACCTGATAAGCTTTCCCATCAGCGGCAGTTGTTGCATTATTTGCAACAACTGAGTTTCGTTCGATTTCACCATCAGCGAATATTAATCTACTTACCCTGTATTTCCGGAAGCCTATCTTCCATTCGCGAATCCGGTAAGCTTCTCCCCGGATAATCTATATGTAGTCCAGTCGCTCATCGGCTCCGCGCCAAGGGAATCGTATAAATCAATGCTCTGTGTGTTCCAGTCAAGGCAAGCCCATTCAAAACGTCCGTATCCCCGCTCAACAGCGATTTTTGCCAACTCCCTGAGCAATGACACGCCGATGCCGCGCCTTCTGAATTCTGGCAGTACATAGAGATCCTCAAGGTACAAGCCTGCGCGCCCGAGGAAGGTGGAGAAATTTGTGAAGAACAGGGCAAAACCTATCTCTTTCCCGTGATCCACGGCGAAAAGCACCTCGGCAGCGCGTTTGTCGAACAGCCATTCCGCGAGCGTCTCTTCAGTGGCGACGACCTCAGACGACAGGCGCTCAAACTCCGCGAGGCCGCGTATAAAGCGCAGGATCAGGGCGCAGTCGCCGCGCTCTGCGTAACGGAAACATGTTTTCGTTGTTCCCTCTAATGGGGTTGCCTGTGTGCTAATAGGCTCCATTGTTGACTCCAAATACACTTATTATCAAATTCCGTATCAATCATACCAGAAAACGCATCAAATACAAATACAAAAATGGCTGCCGGTGCACCCCGCCGCCCGGACAGTTGCAATAAGCCATAACTGTGATAGTAAATCAATCAAGTTCATCGGTTGCCCCGCATACAGATCGGAGCCAGATAAAAATGTGTGGTGGAGCGAGCGGAAATGCTGCGGAAAGCGGAGAACGGCGCCCCCTGTCCCGCGAAGCTCTCCGGTTGAGCGGCAGCCGCGGATCTCTGCGCCATCCTTTAACTCGCCCGTAATACCTCCGATTTTCACCCCTGAGATAGTATGACGTTCCATTGACTTATTTGTCAGTATCCACGATTGACATATGACGTCGGTCATGATAGAGTGCAAGGGTAAATGTATTCCCTAAGCTCACAACATGGCGGAGGGGAACAATCCTCTGCGGAGGGAAAAATCCTCTGCGGAGGGGAACAATCCTCTGCGGAGGGGAACAATCCTCTGCGGAGGGGAACAATCCTCTGCGGAGGGGAACCGGCAACCGATTAGTGTGATAGGAGATTAACACCATGAAAAAAGCATTATCCCTAACTCTGGCACTGGTGATGTGCATCGCTCTTGTGAGCGTTTCGCTGACGCCACTGACCGCGCTTGCCTACGGTAACGAACGGATACATATCGAACGGCGCACATATGTCCAGGGCGAAAACATGGAGATACATGTGACAGGCGTAACACCGCAGATGGTAGGCGATGGAGCCTGGGTGGGAATCTATAAAAATGGCGCGGCGCACGGAGACGTGTACAGCGATGGCGATTACGGCGAAAGAATCTCCCACTTCAATGAGAGAAGCGACCCGGACTATTGGGATTTTACATGGTTTCACGTCCCGGACGAGGACGGCGAGTATGAGCTGCGTCTTTACAGCAAGGATGACGGGGATTATTCCGCTGCCAATCTGACGAGATACTTCCTGTCCTCATTGACCTTCTTCGTAGGGTACAACAGCGGCTTTTCACACGGTAACCAGTGGATCAAGCTGGAAAGCAGCAACTTCGACCCCAACGAGTCAATGATCGTGTACTTTTTCGGAATCACCCAGCAGATGGTCGACGACGAGGCATGTTGCTATATCTGCCCAAAAGGCTTGCGTGATCAATTCGAGGGTTGTCCCCAGATGCGCGATGTGGGCGTTAGTGTGGTCAACTACATGACAGCCCCGATAGAGCCCGGCGAATATGAAATAGTCCTTCTCAGCAAATGGTGGCAAAACGGAAGTCTTGACGGGCTCTATATATCTTCCATTCCGTTTACAGTGGGCGGCGTCGCCAAAGATGGGCAAATTTCGCTCGATAAGACCGCGTACACGGCCTTTGAACCTATCGTAGTTACCTACTCGGGCATAACTCAGGAAATGGCTAACGCAAAGGCGTTTGTCAGGATCCACGAAAAGGACACAGGTACGACCTCTTACGGGCTGACATATGTCAATATAGGCAGCGGAACTCTAACGTTGAACGCGCCAAATCAAAACGGCGATTTTGAAATGCGTCTGTACTCTCTGGACGACGGGAACTGGAACGCCACCGCCGAGTATTTAGTCATGTCCGTCCCGTTTACTGTTAGCGGCGCATCGCAGACTTCCGGCTGGGCGCAGGATCAGGATATCGCCAACAAAGCGGCGCAATACGGGCTTATTCCGGGCAGCCTCGCAGGCGCGGACTGGACCCGCAACATCACGCGCGCCGAGTTCGCGGCCGTATCTGTCCGGCTGTACGAGAACCTTACCGGTACGGCGGCGACCCCAGCGCCGGCGAACACATTCAGTGACACGAGCGACCCTGAAGTCCTGAAAGCGTTCAACATAGGCGCGGTCAACGGCGTCGGCGGCGGCAGATTTGCCCCGAACGACAGCCTGACCCGCGAGCAGATGGCGACTATGCTGACGCGCGTGCTGAAGGCGGCGTACATAGACGGCTGGACGCTCGATACCGACAGCCAATATACGCTCGTATTCACGATGCCGTCGTTGTTCGCGGACGACGCCGACATAAGCGATTACGCGAGGACGTCCGTGTACTTCATGGTCGCAAACGAGATCATCAACGGTATGCCCGGCAACCTGTTCGCTCCGCGCGCCGCGACCCCCGCGCAGCAGGCGGCGAACTACGCCGTGGCGACCCGAGAGCAGGCGCTCGCGATCTCGGTGAGGATAGTGGAAAACCTCAAGGACGAACCGCTGAATTACACGCAATATACGGGCGCGCCGTAAGGCGTACGCGAAAGAGACCGTAGGCAAACGCCGCCTTAGATGGACGCAAACGCCGACATAAGGAAACGCTGCCATAGGCGGAGGGGAGCAATCCTCTGCGGAGGGGAGCAATCCTCTGCGGAGGGGAGTAATCCTCTGCGGAGGGGAACCGGCAACCATTCAATGTGATAGGAGATTAACACCATCAAAAAAGCATTATCCCTAACTTTGGCAATCGTAATATGCGTTTCTCTTATGAGCGCTTCGCATGGTGGATAACCTTAAAGACAAGCCTCTTGATTTTTCATCAGGGAGCGGGGGGTGAGCAACTGCCACCCCCCCTTCTTATCTTTTCACCTTGCTTCCTCTAAGCCTCTGTTGTTGCCACCAACAAAAGTAGGAAAGCGCGGCGGTCATTCCTGAACCTTCCGCGCTTTTCTCGCACGCTTATCTTGCAATGCCAAAACCGTCTTTGCGAAACAACGTAACTACCGCGAAGTAAGTAACTGTTATCAGTAGTTTGATTTGCCGGTCTCAACTTCTCCGCTGTCTTTGTATACCATTACAGATACCGACAAGATTATTTGGCACAGAATTTTGTGTTTCGAGATTCAGTCCGCTGCAGCAGCGCGATCAGGCTTTCTCCCAGTATGTTAAGGGACAGTGTCGTGAAAACTAGCGCTAACGCGGGATATACGATCAAGTAGGAAGCGCTGGTCAGATAATTTCTGCCGTCCCTGATCGCAGCGCCTAGTTCCGGCGACGGCGGTTGCGCGCCAAGGCCAAGGTAGCCAAATCCGGCATATACCAGAATCGCTACAGCAATGCTCAGAAAGACGCGTGCTGCTGCAGCCCCGGATATTATCAACGCCCGCTTCACAATACTTGTACCCGTATCGGCTGATCCCAGAACTATACCCCTGATAACGCGGATAAAACCGGGAATTAGCATGAATGCTGTGCCTGTCATAAGGCCGGTTGTCATGCCCGCGAATGCGAACCCTCTTGCGGCAAGGACGATCGTGAGCAGTATTGCCGGGCCTGAGGCGAGGAACCTCCCGAAGAACAAGATCACTTTGTCCGTGATACCGCCAAATACACCGGCTGCCGCCCCCAAAACTCCTCCAGCGACTAAAGCTATCAGCGCTGCCTTAGCAGCAACGAGGAGGTCGTCCCTGATGCCATAGATTATTCTGGACTGCATATCCCTTCCTAGGTGGTCGGTACCGTAAGGGTGCTGACGGGATGGAGCGGACATCCTCTCCTCGAAGCTTTGCATATGCGGATCGTGTCCGGCAAGAGAATCCGCAAACAGCGCCGCGCAGATCAGCAGCGCGACAAGCAGCGCGCCAATGATCGCGCCTGCAATGGAAAGCTTTCTGATCATACTCTTGCCCTCACTTTCTTTGGCGTAAGCGCCAGCACGATTACGGCGACCACGAAAACGAGACACAGGGCAACCACTAAAAAGCAATAAGTCAGCGACATGACAGCACCGAGAACGACCGGCGTATCGCGGCTCATAAGCCCCGTAACCAGCATGTTTCCGACTCCTGGGAGCGCGAACACCATCTCAATAAGCAGGGCGCCGCCGAAAAGCCATCCGAGCTGCAGGCCGGAAACGGATATAGTCGGCAGCACGGCGTCTTGCAGCGGCTGTCCGGCGCCGTCGCCGGATTCAGGAAAAATCAAACCCTTTCTGCCGTTACTAACTATCTTGAGCGCGGTAGCGCGGATAGTTTTTATTGCGAATCCCAGGCATGGAAGTCCAAGCGCGACCCCGGGTAAAATATAACTCATCCACGTGCTTTCGCCCGCAACCGGCAGCAGCCCCAGCCCAATAGAGAACCACAGCAGAGACACAAGCGCAATGATATAGAAAGGGAGGGACTTGAAAACCATTGATAAGGCGGCTGACAGTGCGTCAATGAACCTGTTTCGCCTTACAGCCGACGCAATACCAAGCGGGAGCGAAAAAAGAAGTGTGACGATCATTCCGGCAAGTATCAGTTTTATTGTCGTTGGTATGCGTTCTCTTATCATAATACCGATCGGCTGTCGTGTCATATAGGACACCCCATAGTTTCCTGTCAGGGCCCGGGCGTATCTTATGATGAACGGGCTGTCCAAACCGAGTTCCGACCGTAGCTGCATAATATCCGATTCTGTTGCCGCACCGGCCAACGGTATCAGCGCCGGATCGCCTGGCTGCGTGTCTATAAGTACAAACACAACAAAAGTAAAAATCAGAGTTAAAATTATCATGACCAGAGCCGGAACAGCTATTTTTCTAAGGAAAGGCTCCCCGGTTTTTTCCCGTTGCAATACTGATCCGTATTGGTGTGCCGGTTCGATCGCCGCAGTTTGGTTAAAGTGTTTCGCCGGTTCATCCGTCGCCGATTGTTCGCTCCGATGTGACGGTTCGTCCGATAGCGGGCTTTCAAACTTCAGCGACGGTGTATACTGCAGTTCAGGTGTGCTTTGAATTATCGCTTCATGTGACTGCTGCTGCGGTACTCCTGTTTGTTCCAACATAGGGTTTCCGCATTCGATGCAGAACTTGGTATCGACCGGCGTTTGATTGCCGCATTTGCCGCAAATCATAATAACTATCTCCCTTGACCTCATTACTGTCTTTCAAACTTCAGTATCTCGACGATATTCTTTTTTGAGTAAACCTACATATTTCGTATCCATTGTACCAGAAAACTCATTATATTGAAATACCTTTGAATTACGAATATCGACACATATACGGAAACCCCGCTTTACTTGAGCAGTTCATGGCGTCGGTAAGTACGGCGTAAAAAAACGAAAAGCCTCATCGCTCATTTTTCAGAAAGCGAAAAGGCTCATCGCCTGAAACCCGCATGGTTACTAGGTTCGCTGGCACGCCCGATGCGATTCGAACGCACGACCTACAGAGTCGGAGTTGAAATTTGCAAATCCGCACAGTACACTGTAGTCCCCTCGTGTACGCTCAAGTCCGCTTGTTCCAACGGGTTATCGTGACGCCCTGTTTTCCTGGTACGCTGTAGTCCATTATGTACTGCGGCGTATTTTCTTATCATTATGAGCAATTATGAGCAAGAAATTTATCGACAAGTCGGACGTCCAACTTTTCCGAGTCGAACGTACAGGTATTTGGAGGATAGAACACAGCCTGAATATCAATATCCATATTAACACGACTGCATTTTATTATACACATTCAATAATTCCTCGTGGATGAATTTAATGATGCTTTCCGTTACTTCGCTAATAGGAATCTCAATCCAATTACACTAATGCCCGTACTGCCCGTCAACGTATGGCAGTACGTATTTGGCGGCTATTGCGACAAAATACGAAGTAAGTAAGCTATTTTGTGTATGTTACTCCATCAATCGTAAGCGTTTTGCCATTGATCGTACCTGATGATGTTTCCACACCATCGCTGAAAAAGAGATCCTGTGTAAAAGTTATTGTTGAGTCACTAATCTCGAAGGTGCCTTCCCTGCGCAAGCCTGGCGCGGTACCGTCAGTTTCAAAAGTCTTATCTCTCTTCAGTTCGATATACATTGTTGTTGAAGTGTAGTTCCCAAAATCACGGTAGTACTTTCCGGTCACTGAGCTGTTGCTACATCCTGTCGACAACAATAGAATCTGTGCTATTAATGCGAACAGGACTAGTACAATGTAACAACTAAAACTACACAATAATCGGATATAATCGCTTTAGCTTAGTGCGAGCCTCGTCAGTGGTAAAGTGCCACTCAACACCCTTTTGGTTAGCATTCCTCTGTGTTTCCCACGCTGACAACTCCTTGTTGAGCAACTCAATACTTGGAATCCTTCGAGTGCCAAGGCATTGAGCCGCAAGCGCTGAGAGTTCGATTTCCGCGATGTCTAGCCAACTTCCGTGCTTGGGCGTGTAGTGAATTTCTAAACGCTGTGCTAGACGAAATGCTTCTTCTGGCGGGAAAGCTTCATAGAAGGATGATATTACGTGCGTATTGAGATTGTCCATCACAAGAATGACTTTCTCTGCATCCGGGTACTGGGTGTCCAAAACCCATTTTACGCGATGCGCCCAGTCTATCTTCGTCCTATGTTCAAGAGCTTCAACATATCGCCAGCCAGCAAGCGGCTCTGTAAAAATGAAGATGCTGCACGTACCCTCGCGTTTATACTCGCTGTCTACTTTTTCCACCGCTCCCGGTTCTGCAGGGATTGGGTCGCGGACTTCGCCAAGCAGTTGATACGGTTTTTCATCCATGCATATTACTGGTCTGGTTGGATCATATGATCGCGCATACACTTCCAGCACATCTTCCATTGCTGCGACAAAGGCGGCGTTCTGCTCGGGAGGTATGCACCAGTAGGCTTTCAGGTGAGGCTTAAGTTGTGTTTTTTTAAAAGTCGCTGAACAGACATAGATGAGATTGAGTCGATATAATTCAACTCTACGCTCTTGTCAGCGAGTAGCCTAACACTCCATTTTGCACAGCCTTCCGGTACGGGGCTACAGGCTAAAGCGATAATGTGCGCTTCTACTTCGCCTGTTATCTTTGGTTGTACAGGCGGCGTCTTGCGCTTCTTCCTCTGCAGGAATACTGTTAAGCTGTCAGCTTCAAGGAACGCTTGCTTTACATCATTCACAGTCCTACGGTCTACGCCAATCTTTTCAGCGATCTTTGCTTGCGTCAATGGTTTGCGGCCTTCAGCTTCATCAAGTTCGAGTATTATTTTTGCTCGATTTACCAGCTTAACGCTATGTTTTCCGGTTCTTGTAAACTTTTCAAGTTCCTTTCGCGATTCCGTGCTTAGTTCGATTTTGATGTGCTTTCCTCTCATATGCTGTCACCTCGATATGTCAAGATGACCTCAGTATAGCACATCCTAAATATTTTGTGTAGTATTAGTTGTTACATGCTACTAGGCAGCCGATAG
>Ga0082212_10009224_pt1 | contig 12743 bp, 12 predicted proteins | sample TergutNt197P3_FD_71548 | JGI IMG/M metagenome (GOLD analysis project Ga0082212, IMG submission 71548) | Neocapritermes taracua P3 segment gut microbial communities from Petit-Saut dam, French Guiana - Nt197 P3 | ecosystem: Host-associated > Arthropoda: Insects > Digestive system > Gut ... | reverse complement strand
TCCTTCCAGTTGGTTTTTTCAGATGCCGAAAAAGAGGGTGTCTCTCTGACTTTCAATGGAATGGCAACGATTAGCGTCATCCGACATTCGGACGGTCGAACATACTATCCGTGCGGCACCACGGCGAGTCCGCCGACAAATCCGAAAGCGGGAACGCCAACGTCGGGCAATACCGTACTGTGGAACGGCAGAACCCATGCAACGACATTGATCGTCCCTCGACAAAATCCGGTGAACATTGATACCTGGTCGCCGCAGTCGCAACTTCGTACTTATTCGGGACCGGTAACGTATGGAAAGCCCCCATTTCGAGAGGCTACGGTGGACGTTCTTGCCGCCGCTCGAAAGAAGCAACCTGCCAATCCGTGTCCACCCTCGGTGCCGCCGCAGGCGTGTGGAACGTAAGCGGGTTTTCGCGAAAGTTACAGCGCAGAGAATGCTCTCCCCTCGTTCTCTGACGTTTGTGGTTCATTGTGCGAGGAACAGACGATTTGCATCATCCATCGGTTCAGGTCGTCCAACATGGTCGACGTCAGCGACTTCGTGTCGGAATACTCCTTAACTTCTGCCGAAAGACCTGCTGTGTAGAGTAGTTCCATCATTCGGCAGGTGTGATCGGGTACAGACTCGTCAATACCGAAAAACACCGAAAGGGGCTGCGTCATCTGCCAACTCGGAAAAATGCGGTTTCCAGACGGGATTTCTCCACCGAACGTTGCCGCTCCGGCAAAGTATTCAGGATACAACATTGCCAACCGGAGTGCGGCAGTCCCACCTGTACCAAATCCTGCAATGAAAATCCGGTGTTCCGCAATGTTGCACCGTTCTTGTGCAACTGCAATGCAATCGAAAATCCGGTGTTCGATTCTCGTCAGGTGATCCGATAATATCCAATCGTACTGTTCTTTGGGGCGTTGCAAAATTGCCGAAACGCTTAAATCGAGCGTCGGAAGCGGAGCGGGTTGCTCTATGGTCAATCCACGTGGAGCGACAGCCACGTAGTTTCGCATGCTGATTGAGGGCATGATCCGCATCAATTGCCGCTCGTCGCCGCCGGTTCCGTGTAGCCAAACCAGTAGGGGATACGCATAGTTCGGTTCGTAGTGCATCGGCGAAAAAAGAATGTGCGGATGCGTCAGTCGGGTTCGTGCCGGAAGCGACGCCTTGACGAAATCCAGTTCCAGATCGAGGGTTTCGATTGTCCGAGCCGACGTGAACGGCGACACGGTCGCTGGTTTTCTATTCTGTTTTTGCGCCGGAGCGCGAAGGAGTGCGGTCTTCATAGCAAGCAGTTCTCGCAACGACAAAACACTTTTGCGAAACGCACTATACACTTTTTTCCCGAATCTTGTCAAGACCAAAAACGTTACGGATGTCCCCTATTTTACCCATTTTAACAATTTTGGCAACAACACCTTCCAACTACACGCAAAAAACCGAGAGTGTCGCAAAATACAATGGCACAATGGCACTGCAACCATTGAGTATTTCCTCAATGAACGATATAATCCCCAGACATTAGATGCTTCTCAAACGTTCAGAAACGGGTTGGATTGCCGAAACACCCGCAAAAGTCAATCTTTTTTTCGAGGTACTGGGCAAACGGAGCGACAATTTTCACGAAATTGTTTCGATTGCCGTCCCGATTCGGCTCTTCGATACACTCTCCTTTGAGGCAACCGACGAACCGAAGATTCAATTCGAGTGTTTCGGTGGCAACGAGATTCCACAGGACAACACGAATCTTGTTGTTCGGGCAACAGCCTCTCTTCAACGACGTTTTAACGTTCGGCAGGGAGCACGGATTACGTTGACCAAACGTATTCCGAGCCAAGCCGGTTTGGGTGGCGGTTCAAGCGATGCCGCCGCCGCCCTTCGGTTGGCAAATCGGGGTTGGAATCTCGACGCTTCCGATGCCGAACTGTTGCCGATTGCCGCTGAAATCGGAAGCGATTGCCCGATTTTTTTCTACGATGGACCGACCATCAGCACAGGACGGGGAGAGCAGATTCAATCGCTCTCAGCAATGCCAACGCTCTGGTTTGTTCTTCTCAAACCGCCGGAGGGATTGTCTACCGCCGACGTTTATGCCGAGTGCATGCCGCTTCACGACGGACTATTTCGCCGCCCCGATGATTTACTGACGGCGTTGTCCAATGGTGATGTACCGCAAATTGGACAAAACTTTTTTAACCGATTGGAAATGTCCGCCAAAAAATTGTGGCACCGGTTTCGTGAAGTCAAGCGTCAACTGTTAGAGTCGGGTTGCCTTGCCGTTCAAATGAGCGGCAGCGGTACGGCATTTTTCGGGTTGTGTCACGACGAAGCCCACGCACAAGAAACGTTGAAACGGCTTTGTGCCGGATTGGTACAGGGAAACGAATTGTTTTTGGTGCGAACATGTGTTTAAGGCATCTATCCGGCACCGAGACCCTCTAAAAAAGCGTTTGATGGTGTACCTTGTTTTTGGTCGAGTCTATGCGATAATAAGTGGCAATACGCATGTTACGTTCCCCCGTGGCTAGGGACGTTTTGACGATACAAACCTTTAACCAACTATTTTACTTATGGAAATATCTGCGGCAACAGTGAAGGCATTTCGAGACAAGACGGGACTCCCGATGATGGACTGCAAAAAGGCTCTCGTCGAGGCGAACGGAGACGAAGAAAAAGCAATCGAAATCCTCCGCAAATCGGGAGCGAAAACGATGGCAGGACGTACTGACCGGCAAACCGAGGCGGGACGCATTGCTCTTTTCACCGATTCCAAAAAGCAGGTCTCGGCAATGGTCGAACTTCTCTGTGAAAGTGCGCCGGTCTCCAATACCGACGAGTTCATCGCTCTCGTCAATGGACTCGCCGAACAACTGGCAACCGGTCCTGGAGCGAAAACACCGGAAGAACTCCTCGCCCAGCCCTTCCCCGGCAAGACCGGCACAACGCTCCAACAGTTTTACGATGACCTCGTCAACAAAATCCGCGAAGTGTTCAAATTGACTCGGATTGCTCGAATCGAAGGTCCCTGCGGGGCTTATGTGCATCATAATGCGGGGATCGGAGTGCTGTTGCCGCTTGAAGGAACGAACGTTGAACTCGGAAAAGACATCAGCATGCACGTTGCGTCGATGAAACCGGCGGCATTGTCGGAAAACGATATTGATCCGGCAATCGTTCAGAAAGAGCGGGAGATGATCCTGACGGAAGTCCAGGCACAGAGCAAAGGAAAGCCGGAGAATGTCGTCCAAAAAATCGTGGATGGAAAAATGAAGGCGTTCTTTGCAGAACGGACGCTACTGGGGCAGCCGTTTGTAAAGGACAGTGCGAAGACTGTTGCCCAAGTATGCGAAGAGGGAAAAATCAAGGTCAAGGAAATGATCCACTGGGTACTGGGGCAGAGTTAGAACGCACAAAGAGCGGCGGAAGCAAGTCCGCTGGTATCTCACGACTCAACGAGAATCATATTGGCGATTTCGCGTCCGAGGGCAATTCGTGTTTCGCCGATGGCAAGCACGAAGGGAATGTTTTGCGTTTCCCCACCGCTTCGGAGCAGTTGAAAACGTGTTCCCACGAAGAGTCCCATCCCCATAAGACAGCCTTGCAGTTCCGCATCGGCAATCACATCGACGACGGTGCCGTGTAAGCCATTGGGAAACTGGCTCAAAAAGCCAATTTGTTCTGACCGAAAGCCTCGTTCGACATTCTGTGTGGGAGCCATACGAGGACATTCTACCCTCTTTGCAATCGTCCGCAAGATTGCGGTGCTGGCTTTTTCCTCTTGCCGAAAAGGGGGAAAATCTGTACTCTTCCGGGGACCGGGGGGCTTACGCCCCGCCGCTCTTGCCCTTTATCGGTGCTCTCGTCGACATCATCCCGAAGGTTGCCGAACCCGACTCGTGGCTTGGCACACAAACAGGAGAAGGTTCTATGAGTGTACACTCTGCGACCCAGAGTTTAGCCATTCGACAGACCGAAGAGGTTCACGCACAAATCGAAGATTTGCTCGGTCAGATACGACGAGTGGCACTGGAGACACCAGCGGTGATGCGGTAGGAGAAGGTAGGCAATCGACCTCCGGGCGATTGCGTCGGCGAGAGCCGACTGGAAGTTCGAGTGCGGGGTAGCGCACGTTGCCACCCGGAGGTCGGCAACCTACCTGAATCAATTTTAGAAACTAAAAAACGATGTCAAAACGAGACCGACAAAACCGATTTACTGAGCGACCCGATTTTACGGAACTGTCCCAAAATGGAACAGACAACAAAACCACTGCGCCGCCGAAACTCAATGTGGTCGTTCACGATCCCGATGAAGACGAAGACGGTCCATCATTGTTGCAAAAAATAGGCGCATTCTTCGTCGGATGCTGGAATAAAATTACGTCGTTCTCCAAATCGGCGGCTTCCAAAACGTGGGGCGGCATTAAAACGATTCCCTCTTATCTCGTGATCCGCTGGGACTCCAAAGACGACGAAACGCCGGAAACAAACGTCAAGACCGAATCGGCAAAAGCGGAATACGACGAAGACGAGCCCGTACCATCTCGATGGTGGAACCTCGGCATCAAAGCGGCGGCGGTTGCGGCTGCCGTGCTGGTTCTCGTCGGCGGATATTTCGGCGTTACGGCGTTGCTCAAAAAGCCGGTTGAAGTGGCGGACATCGAAGTCATCGAATTGACCCCGCAAGATATTCCCAGTGTGCCGCCGGTTGAGCAGACGGCAGCAGAAGTTACCGTTCCTCTTGAACCGGTTGTTGCCGAGGCACCCGCCTTTGCCGCTCCGCCGATTACTTCGGTTTATGAACCTGCGCCGCCGGTTGCGGAGACGGCAGACGGCAGACGTCAGACGGCAGCAGAGGTTGCTCTGTCTGTTACCCCGGAGTACCGGCTAAATGAGTCGCCCGCGCCGGAGTACCGGCTAAATGATGATGTGTCGCCGCCGCAGGAGTCGCTCTTGGCGAATGATTCGTTTTTTGCTGCCCCGGTTGCCGAACCGATTGAAACCGTCGAGAACACACCGACGACGATAACCGCTCTGCAACCACTTGCTCCACTTGAAACGATGCCGGTGGAAAATGCTGCGCCGCAGTTGCAACCGCTTCTTGCACTCGAAGAAGTTGCACCGGTTGCGGTGGAATCTCCCGTTAGTGCTCCTGTTGCTACCGATTTCGGAGTGCGGCAACCGCCCCGCCAAGCAACCGCACCGGTTCCGCCGTCCGTTGCCAGTACCATTCCGCCGACGGCGGTTCAGCAGACCGTTCCGATTACCGAACCAATTCGAGAAATCGTGCCGCAGATTCCCGCTTCGGGGACCGTGCAAAATGTGCCGCCGCCGGTGGTTCCGCCCGTGGTTGAACAGACGGCAGACGGCAGACGGCAGACGGCAGCAGAGGTTGCAGAGGTTGTCGATGTTTCACCGCCTGTTGCGCCGGAGTACCGGCTAAATGAGGGGGTTCCTGCGATTCCGAAGGATGCTCCGGTGGACTCACCGGTGGGCTTACGCCCACCGCTCGTGGCACCGGTACAAGAATCCGCTCCGCCGCTTGATCGGCAACTTTGGGAGCAGGTTCGGGAACTGCGTGGCGAAACCGAACCGGAACCGACCACCGAAACCGGTGAGCAACCGGCACTGCGATTCAAACCGAAGCCATCGTACAAAGACGACAATCTGTTGATGACCGAAGCCGTCAATCAATTTCGTGGGTTGACATTTACGGACGAATTGAGTCCCAACTCCAACGCGATTGACATGGCTCTGCCCGCCTTGGAAAACGCTCCGCAACCCGTGTTTGCGGAAATCCAACCGAAATATCGGGATGAGCAAACGAGCAGCGAGCAGGGAATGACGTTCCAAAGCCGAATCGATTCGGAAATCAGCCGCTCTCCGTCGGCAACGGAAACGTACATTGTGCAGCAAGGGGACACGTACATGACGATTAGTGATAAATTTTACGGAACGAGTTTACTGTACAATGCCTTGGGACAGCACAATAAGAAGTTGGGCATCGGTTGGCAACCTGCGGCGGGCGTTGTCATTGAGGTTCCTACGGCGGAGTATTTGCGGGCAAATTTCAGAGAGGCGGCGAATCGGCAGGAGCGGCGATTGGAATCGCAGTCGACGGCAATCAAATATGTTGTTCAGGAAGGGGACACGATTTTCCGATTGGCAACGGACAAGTTACGCGACTCGACTCGTTGGCGAGAGATTCACGCATTGAATATGGATCGCATTCAAGATGTTCGAGATTTGCAACCCGGCATGGAGATTTTCCTGCCGGGGAAATAGAGTAATAACGTTAACAGAGCCGCAATCTTTAGATTGCGATGAGTGCACTCTGCGCAATCTAAAGATTGCGGCTCTGTTGAAAATTGACAATTTACCCCCCCCACCAATGAAACCCAACCTATTCCTCACCCTCGCGTGTTTATTGCTCTTGACAGGCATCGCTCTCGCACAACCGGCAACGCCGACGGAAGACGAGGCTGAAAAACTGGAAGCATTCGAGCAACTGGCAACAATAGCCGCCTTTAAGGGAGGCATCCGTTCGCTCTGGAATAGTCGAAAAGCCGATTTGGGTACGCTCTCAACATTATTTGAAGACGGTGAAACCCGTTCCGCTTGGGGAATTTCAGAAGAACAGTGGGAACAAGTCAAAGATCGTATAACAGACACAGCGGAAGCAGTAGAGAATGATCCTGAATTGAGCAAAATCGTGGATGTACTCAATGCAACGACACTGGACTGGTGGAAGACGGCTGACGAAGAAGCAAAGGAGAAGGCACTTGACGCATACGAAAAATTGGGCGTATTGGAGGTAAATCTTTTCACCAATGCCCTCGATGCAGTTCTCACCCCGGAACAGTGGCAAACAATTCGAGAATCGCAGTTGGCAAATATGGACGAAATGTCTTTCATTTCACTTGGCATGTTTGAAGCCCTCGACCTGACCGATGCCCAGCGGCAGGAAATGGAAAAAATCAAAAAAGAACTCGAACCCGAATTCGAAGCAGCCCTCGAAGATTCCGTAAACGGCTTTATCGCCTTGCGGGATGCGGCGGAAAAAGACCCGGAATTCAAAAAGAAGCAGGCAGAGGCGATGTCCAAAGGCAAAGCATTTTCGACGAAGTTCAAAATAAAAATGTTCGACGTGCTGACCGACGACCAATGGACTCGGCTCCTCAAATTGATTGACGATCCGCCGGAACATGCCAAGATTTTTCGCACGAAATTGAAGGAACAAAACGGCGAAAGCAAAACGAGCGAAACGCCGAAGAAAACCGAAAAAGAAGTGTGGACACCGGGACCCGATTCATGGAAGCCCGGCGATGCAATTCCCGAACAATACCTGATCGAACGCAATGAGAAACGAAGATTTCCGAAAACAGAATGAGCGCGGAGTACCGGCTAAAACGCAAGCGTGCTTTTTTACTTTTCGTTCACAGTTACAAAAAAATGCTTAATTGTTATGTCATCAATTTGGATAGGGCAACGGAACGATGGGAGAATATTGTCCGATCTCCCGGTCTCAAGGAGTTGAACATTATCCGTGTTCCGGCTATCGACGGACAAACATTGCAGCCGCCGTATCCGAACTTTTCACCCTGGGGATATTTTTTCTGTCATGGTCGCAAAGTGAATCCGAATCGAATCGCTTGTTATAACAGTCATTTGAAAGCATTTCGGACATTTTTGGAATCCGGCGAAGAGTATGGAATCATTTGCGAAGACGATATAACCGGCACCCCCGAATTGACCGACGTGTTGAAAAATATATTGCAGTATTCCGACTCTTGGGATTTAGTCCGGCTTACCGGTTTTCGTCAAAAACCGTTTATTCCTTTTGCAGATTTGGGGAGGGGTTATCGGCTGATTTCCGATTTGCGGTGCAGCACTTCGGCAGGATGTTATCTGCTGAACCGAAAAGCGGCTCAGATTTTGTGTCGAATCTACGTCCCGATGCGGATCAACAACGATCTCACGCTTTTTTACGGCATTCCCAATGGAATCCGTGAGGCGGCGGTCAATCCATTTCCGGTAATCTTGAGTGAACTTGAAAAAACGTCTCAAATTAACCATCCGACCAATATGTTTCGATATCCGCTTTGGCATCCGTATCGGCTAAATTTTTTGACGGTGTTGCCTTATCGGATTTTCACGCGAGGCTGGCGGACACTCCATCGGATTCGTCTTGCCTTGCAACGAAAAGTTTTTCCACCGAAACCGAAGAAGTGATACGGCACCGTATCACCTGCCATCAACCTTTTATGTTATAGTTTTTGACAATGACAACGAATTATCCTTTGGGTGTGTTCATTCTTCTCAGTAGCGTCGGAATTATTCTGCTACTCGGAAAGATAAACCGAGACGAAACACCGAAAAAAGATTACCGTTATATTCCAGAAGAATGGATCGCCTATCGGCAAACGTCCGTATTTGTTTGTCCGATTACTGGACAACCAACATGCTTTGCTCTTCGGAATAACTCTACTTTCGTCATTGGTTCTTCAAGTCCGCATGCGATCTCCTTTTTCAATGAACAAGGAACACTGCTACAAAAAATTGGTCTGCCTGAAGAGCCGCAAGCCGTCGCCTGCGGACCAGACACAATCGTCATCGCTCATCCGAAACGGATTGCCGTTTACAATGTCGAAGGAGAGTGCAAAAGGTCGTGTACACTGCCCGATGAAAAATCCGACATTAGAAGCCTCGTTGTCACGCCTGATTATATTTTTGCCGCAGATACTGGCAAACGCTGCATTTACCGGATGAACGAGCGGGGCGATCTTAATCTGACGTTTGAATTTCAGGCTTTTAGCGTGTATGCATCGTCGATCACAATGACGTTTTCTTCCGCCGATAGTTTGTTGTACGTTACGAATCCGGGCAAGCATCGGGTAGAGGTGTTCACACAGGACGGCGAGTACCTGCCGCAGTTGAGTTGGGGAAAACCTTCCGGCAGTTTGGACGGTTTTGCTGCGTGTTGCAATCCGATTGACGTAGCGGCACTGGACGACGGACGCATTTTGACTGTTGAAAAAGCGGTGTCGCGGATCAAAATTTTTCGGGCGGTCGGACAACTCGACTGTGTGGTGGCGGGATACAATACGTTGAATGCTATGCCGATGGAGTTCGACCGAACTCCGTTGGAACCGGGCGGACGCTATTTTTCAGCACTTCCACTATCAGGAGGACGCATTGCCGTTTTCGATTTCGCAGGATTGATACGAATTTTTACACCGCAAGTTTTTGACCGCTATCTGACTCCTGACCTTGAAAGTATGATTTTTGAAATTTTCCCAAAAAAGCTTGACAACCGCCCGTACATTTGATAGAACCGCTCCACCCCTGCCACGGAGAGTGAATACCGAAGTGGCATCGGCGTATGCCGAGTGGAATACGTGGTAGTTGGATTGGTAGTGTGTGGCACCAAGCGTCCGACTTGGCGACGGACGGTCTTGATATTCTATGTCATTTTATCGAAGTCGTTCGCATCATGTTTGCAGAGCGGACACATGAAATCATCTGGCAATGTGTCCCCATCAAAGACGTATCCACAAATTTTACAGACAAATCCCTTTTTAGTTGCATTCGCCGTTTTCGGCTTGGGTTTGATATGATCGAAATAGTATTGATAGGTTGCACTCCGTTCGTTTGACAAAACCTTGGCTTCGGTAACATCCGCTACAAACAGGGAATGGGTGCCGAAATCAAATGTTCCCGACACCCTTGCGGAAATTACTCCGTTCGTGTGCTTCGGCAGATACCGAATACCGTTGGTCGTCCGGTCAGTGTAATCACATGCCGCAAATTTGTCGGTATCCTTGCCGCTGTGAAAACCGAATTGCTCAAAAACTGAAAACGGTGTGCTTTCGGTCAAAATGGAAACATTAAACTCACCCGACTTTACGATCATGTCATGGGTGAAATTGGCTTTGTTGACGGCAATGGAAATCCGCAAAGGACGTTCCGTTAACTGCACGGCAGTATTGATAACACAACCGTTGTCTTTGTTACCGTCTTTGGTCGTAAGAATGAACAAACCGTAAGAGAGTTTGAACATCGTTGCGTTATCTATCAAGTTTTCCATTGTTGTCGTAATGCGTGTGTATAGGAAACAACACCATCATAATGTTTGCACTTTCATTGTCAATCCGTGCTATGCTCCGATTCCCCGCAAGTGCAACACCGTTGCTCTTGACATCCTCGTCCGATTTAAGTAGCATGACACCATGATTGGTCGATTTCGTAACAAGACATGGATTTTGTATTGGAGCAGGCTTGTATCCTGTGCCATTGTCTGGTTCTGTCTGTTCGCTCTTGCCGGCTTGCCTGCGTTGCATTTGTTCGCGTTCGACCACTGTACCGAAAACTGCAATCACTGCACTGAAATTTGCACCGAAGTCTGCAATGAGCATTCTCCTTCTGATTCCAGTCATGCTCCCGACCATGATTCTAACGATAACTGTCCGGTTTGCAAAGAACATACCAATCCGGTGTGCAAATCCGACAGGCAGACAACACACTATTTCGTGGCTTCCGAGCCGATTCTGTTGCCGACGTGTGCCGTTACAAGAGCAGACGGTATCGTCTCGATTCCCTTGGTTGCTTATGCAACCGTTCTTCCGCCGTGCCGCGCTCCGCCGGTCGTCTGATGCCATCAGTCGGTTCCGGTAAATTTTCTTTGCGTATTTTGCGTTTGTCTCTGCGCCCTCTGCGGTAGTTTTTAACCGCAAAGAGCGCAAAGAATTCGCAAAGGACGCTAACATACTCTAACAACACATTTCATCATGACAACCATACAATTATTTCGTTACAAACAAGCGTTTACGCTTGTCGAACTTCTCGTCGTCATTGCGATTATCGGTATGCTCATCGCACTTCTCCTGCCTGCCGTTCAAGCGGCAAGGGAAGCCGCACGACGTATGCAATGCCTCAACCATCAAAAACAATGGGCGTTGGCATTGCACAATTACCACGCTACCAACAACGAGTTTCCGAAACTCGGCGATAGAAATATCTTCGTCGAACATGACGCTGATTTAAGCACTGATACCACCAATCGAGATTGGACATTTTCCGTGCTGGCGGGATTGCTCCCCTTTATCGAGGGATCAAACATCTACGCTCAAATCAATTTCGCAGAACCTCTGTTCACGAAATGCGACACCGATTATCGTCTGAATGACTTCTATGCGGAGTTGATCCATGCGACCATTCCCGTTTTGCGTTGTGCCAGCGACGGCGGACCGTATGAATTTTCGATCAAAGGACAATGCGGCTGTGCTGATCTTGTCATTGGCAGCAATTACGTTGCCTGTACGGGTTCGGGAACAGATACGAACTATGACGTTCGTTTCCGCACGGATGGCGTGTTCAATTGTTTTGAAATGCTCGGACTGGCAAGTCTGACGAGAGGTACGAGCAATACGATGATTTTTTCAGAAACATTGGTCGGTTCATCGGACGGCGACTTGCGTGGCAACCGCGACAACGTGTTGAGCGGCAAAATGTACCAACGTTACATCGGCGAGTTTGACGATGGTCCGAGTGGAACGGACACCGAACCGGGAATTGCCGTCATCGGAATCAACCCGAATATGAACACGGCATTCGCCACAGCACCGGACGAATGGATCGGTCGCCGTGCAAATTGCTGGTTAGTCGGTACGGCGATTGATACGTCGTATAACGCATATCAATTACCGAATGCAAGCCACCCGGACATTCATGCGGGCGGAATCGGCATTTTGACGGCGCGAAGCAATCATTCGGGCGGTGTCAATGTTGCCTTCGGCGATGGTAGCGTTCGGTTCGTCAGCGATAGTGTCGATGTTAACGTTTGGCGAGAGTCGAGTCGGAAGGATTATTAGACAAACCATTAACGTTGGCAGAGGCGCAATCTTATGATTGCGACTCTGTTTCCACATTCTCTTGCGGCAGCGGCGTGATGAAAATACGATAGAACACCGGCGTTACAAAAAGCGTAAACAGCGTCGAGCCGGTAAGTCCCCAAACGATCACCGTTGCCAATGGACGCTGAACATCACTGCCAAGCGAAGTCGCAAGTGAAGCCGGTAGCAAACCCAATATGGCAACGAGCGATGCCATCAAACTCGGTCGCAACAAGTCAATACGTCCGCGAATGACCGACTCCTCGACGGAAAATCCCTGCTTCAAATACTTGTAAATCCCTTTGAACATCAACACGCCGTCCATCGCAGCAATGCCGAACAATGTGGCAAAACCCACGCCGGTGGAAACGTTCATGTTCATTCCCCGCAAGTGCAATGCCAACGCACCGGCAGCAAACGCAAAGGGAATCGGCAACAACAAAATGCAAGCCGCCCGAACGGAACCGAAGTTGAAAACCAACACCATGAAAATGATGCCGACCGTTACCGGGATGATGAGCATAAAATGTTTGAAGGCACGTTCCAGATTTTCATACATCCCGCACCACTCGACACGATAGCCCGCCGGTATTTCGATCTCCTGTTCGAAGCGTCTTTGTACCTCGGCAACGAATCCGCCTTCGTCCCGACCGGTGATGTTAGTACGTACCGTTAATCGCCGCCGTCCGTCTGTTCGGGAAATCACCGTTTGACCATCCGCTACACTGATCTTTGTTACCTGCATGAGCGGAATCGGTACGCCATCCACGTTGAATACCGGCAATCGACCAATCGCTTGCGGTGAAGCCATTGCCGAACGGTCAAACTTGGCGGCAATGTCGAACCGCCGCTCCCC
>Ga0082212_10009223_pt1 | contig 12743 bp, 15 predicted proteins | sample TergutNt197P3_FD_71548 | JGI IMG/M metagenome (GOLD analysis project Ga0082212, IMG submission 71548) | Neocapritermes taracua P3 segment gut microbial communities from Petit-Saut dam, French Guiana - Nt197 P3 | ecosystem: Host-associated > Arthropoda: Insects > Digestive system > Gut ... | reverse complement strand
TGGAATGTGTCACCATAACGGGGGATACGCATCAGGTCAAGGCTATCGAGTTTGTCGACCAGCGTTCAATCGGTAAAAGTTCGCGTTCCAATCCCGTGACTTACATAGGCGTTTATGACGAGATACGCAAACTCTATGCCGAACAGCCCTTATCACGACAAATGGGTTATACACCCGCTTATTTTTCGTTCAATGTAGAGGGTGGACGATGCGAAGAATGTAAGGGCGACGGGAAAATCACGGTTGAGATGCAGTTTCTTGCCGACATCACGCTGGAATGTGAGTCATGTCACGGGAAACGGTTTAAGAATGAAGTACTGGAAGTTGAGTATCAGGGCGTAAATATCTTCGATATGCTCGACATGACCGTTAGGCAAGCCATAGAATTTTTAGAAAAACAGAAAGATTCGCAGGCAAGAAAGTTGGCCAGAAAACTCAAACCGTTACAGGACGTGGGGCTTGGATACATCAAATTGGGACAGACATCCTCGACCCTGTCAGGCGGCGAGAATCAGCGCGTTAAATTAGCTTATTTTCTGGGGCAGGAAAAGCACGAAAATGTCGTTTTCGTCTTCGACGAACCCACGACCGGACTTCATTTTCACGATATAAAAACGCTTCTGAAAGCGTTCAATGCATTGATCGACAGAGGACATACCGTCGTCATCATCGAACATCACCCCGACGTCATCAAATGCGCCGACTATATCATCGATTTAGGTCCCGAAGGCGGAAAAGAAGGCGGCTACCTTGTCTGTGCAGGAACGCCCAAACAAATAGCCGCTTGTAAAGATTCCTATACAGGAACATTTATGAAAGAAAAATTTTAATCACTTTATTATTAGTCTTATGAAAAAGTATTTTTTTGTTATTTTGGTTTTATGCGGTATGATGTGTTCGAGTTGTGATAATACGACGAAAGACACATCGAAAAACTGGCAATGGCGGGGTGTGAACCGCGACGGCATGTATAATGATGAAACGGGTCTGTTGAAAGAATGGCCTGCCGACGGACCCGAGTTGCTGTGGAAATTTGAAGGGTTGGGCGAAGGACATACATCGGTGGCTATTTCCGGCGGTCAGATGTATGCAACAGGCATGCAGGACAGCCTTCTTATGCTTTATGTATTCGACATGACAGGTAATCTGCTCACGCAGAAGCAAGTCGGCCTGGAGTGGAATACAAACTGGAACGGCACGCGGTCGTCTGTATGTATCAACGACGGGAAACTGTATATCTTCAATGCGCGCGGTACCTTGTTTTGCCTCGACGAAACGACGCTGCAGGAGGTTTGGAAAAAAGACCTGTTAACCGAATTCGACGGCAGAAATCTTATGTTCGGCATGACCGAAAACCCTGTGATTGCAGGTGATAAGATTTTCATGACACCGGGAGGCGAAAAAAACAACATGGTTGCACTCAATAAGCATACGGGCGCTTTGATATGGTCGTCGACAGGAACCGGTTTTACGTCGTCCTACAGTTCGCCGCTGTATATCGCAAACGAATCTGTACCGATGGTAGTCACCTGGATGTCGCCGATAGTAGAAGGGGCGAATCGGGAAACATGGTACGATAATGCACTTGCAGCATTTAACGCCGAGACCGGCGAACTGGTATGGTCACTGACGTTACCCGGCAATAACAATATCAATCCCAACACCCCGATGTACATTGACGGCATGATCCTTGCCGTAACAGGATATAAAGGCGGCGCCTGGCTCTATCGGTTGAAAGACGGCGGTAAATCCACAGAACTGGTCTGGAAAAACAGTGAACTGGAAGATCAAATGGGAGGCTTCGTAAAGGTAGGCAATTACATTTACGGTTCGGGTCAAACAAATAATAACTGGCTATGTGTCGATTGGAAAACAGGCGAAACCAGGTATAAGGAAAAGACAATTGGCAAGAGCAATATCATATATGCCGACGGAATGTTGTACTGTTACAGCGATAAGGGCGAAATGTTTCTGGTAAAACCCAACCCTGAAAAGATGGAGGTTGTGAGCAGTTTCAAAATAACGCTGGGAACCAACCAGCACTGGGCACATCCCGTCATTTATCAGGGTGTTCTGTATGTCCGGCACGGCGATGCACTGATGGCATATAAAATCAGGTAAAAGTCTGATTGTTAAAAAGGATACAAAAAAGCGGTTGTCAGTGGGATCATTCCCTCCGGCAACCGCTTCACCTATAAAAACCTGTTTTTTCCTTAACCGAAATACCGCTTGAAAAGGCCTTCGAAACCTTTACCGTGACGGGCTTCATCTTTTGCCATTTCGTGAACCGTATCGTGAATAGCATCCAGATTTAACTCTTTCGCACGTTTTGCGATACGCATCTTGTCGGCATTGGCGCCGGCTTCGGCGTTCATTCTTTTTTCAAGATTTGTCCTGGTATCCCAAACCACATCGCCCAGAAGTTCTGCAAATTTGGAAGCGTGTTCCGCTTCTTCAATGGCATAGCGTTTGAACGCTTCTGCAATTTCGGGATAGCCCTCGCGATCAGCCTGACGGCTCATTGCCAAATACATGCCTACCTCCGTACATTCGCCGTTGAAGTGGGCGTTTAAATCTTTAATCATCTCATCATCGCAACCTTTTGCCACACCAATCTCATGCTCGGTAACAAAACTCAAACCTTCAGTTGCAACCAATTCTTTAAACTTGCTGCCCGGTACGCCACATTGAGGACATTTCTCAGGGGCTGAATCACCTTCGTGAACAAAGCCGCAAACTGTACAAATAAATTTTTTCTTCATATTTTAAACTTTTAATTATTAATAAAATAAACAATATTCTGTATCTAAAAACAAAACAACCATGTAATGATAATATAATTGTATTCGCTACAAAGGTAGTTTGTATAAAATATATTTCCAAACAAAAATGTTTTTTTAACAAAGTTTATAGTTTGCTGCTAATTGACAACTATCACCAAACACCATTAAAATTATTTTTCTTAATTATTCATACTTAAATAAAAAATATTTACAAAAAAAGCCAAACTGCAATATATGATTTAAGATAAATTGCAAATTTTGCAAAAAAGAATTGACTTTCCAATGGATACAACCTTTAAAATGCAATTTTTGAAAACAATTAAAAAACGGTTGTAAAAATCCATTTTTCTACATCTTTTGATACCTATATCTTTGCTTACGTTTTTAATAACTATCAAGAGGGAAGGTGAATTTTTATAAAAATTACACAGTAGTATCGCAAATCTACAGATTTTTGAAATATGAAAAAGTTTTTCTTTTTTACCGTTATGGCGTTTATAAGCATTATGCATACGAACGCCCAAATTTCAAAACATGGAATTGTTTTAAACGGCGGGCTTGGTCAAGTTAATTCGACTATTGAAAAAACGGGCGATAGTTGGGAAGAAATAACTTATAAGTTCGGAGCTTCACTTGGCTACCGTCTTCGCTTTAAAACGCCCGACCATAAATCTTTCCATTACGATTTCGACGCTAATATTGGTGTTAAATCTTTGAAAGAAATTTCAGAAAGGTGGGGAGCCGGTTATTTAATAAATGGATATTTCTCTGTCGGCGGCACAGCAAACTATTCGTTAATAAAGAATTTCAACGTAGGATTAGGTTTTGAGCCTACTTATTGCTTTGGAAACGGATCTAATTTTTCAAAAAGCAATTTCGATATTCCCGTTGTGGCAAAAATTGCTTATAATCTGAAATTTGTAGAGATTGGAATAAGCGGTAAATACGGATTGATAAGCGTGTTTGAAGCGCCGCATTTGAAATCAGGAAAAATCCGCGAAATTCAATTATCCGCTTTTATTCCATTTTCCTTTTAGTATAATGAATCTGAAATCATTTTGTATTTTCTTTCTATTATTAACCGGCAGTTCCTGCGAAGTGGATTACATTCCCGGCGATTTGCAGACGAACGAACCCGAATGTATTATTGTGAACGGTATTTTGAATCCTGAAAAACCAATCGAAATTCAATTTCACAAGTTACAGATTACGAATAATCAGTATTCTTATTCAGGGATTGAAGGGGTGCAGGTAATACTTAAGGAAGGGAATGAAAAACTGTATGACGGTATTTGCAATGATTCCACCTTGATTCTTGACTGTTTTCCGAAGGTAAATACTACCTATTCAATTAAGGCATCGTACAATAATCTGAAGACCGTAAAAGCGGTTACGGAAGTACCTCCGGCTATAAAATGCAAATCTTTCGTTCGCACGTGCGATTGCCATGTGGAAAGTTATATTGTTGAGCTAAATTCATTTGAAATTCCGCAGTCCGAAAAAATTGCGATGTTGGTTTTTGATTATGAGATAGTTGAAAAGGATGAAAAAAAAGAGGAATTTATGCGTGGCGGACTGTACACTAAAAATGCTTTTGTAGATAAACCGAAATCTTTAATGATTTCATACCATCAACATGAAGAGGTCGGTTCAATATCTTATGGAGATTTTCTAAGGGTAAAAAATAAAAATTTACCGCTTCTTGACAACCTGATTTTTTCCCCTACTACTTATAGATGGTTCTATCCGGAGTCTTTTTATGATTTGTCCGGGGCGTCAGGCGATGATGCGTACATAATACCGGAACCAATTGAACTTCAGACTACGGTAAAAATTAAAATCATAACGGCAAGCCTCGAATACGACCAGTTTTGCATGAGTGTAAACGAACAAAAATCAGGTACAATATCTGGAAGCGATTTTGCTTCTGCTTTTCAACCTTCAAGGGTTTATTCCAATATTGAGAACGGTCTCGGCATATTTGCAGGAATGAATGAAACGAATATGTTCATCGATTTTCCTGGAAATGAGGGAAGTAATGATTGATAAAATGATAAAAAAGAGTTTACTGTTATCGTTTTTTCTGCTTTCTTTGCCGGCAGGCGCTCAGCTGACAGTTGAAAACGACAGCGTGCAAAACGCCGCATATAATTCATCTGTTCAATTAAGCGAAGTCATCGTAACTTCGCGGGCAAAGAACATGCAAAGTGGCGGACTTGGAAACATCCGGATAAATCCCCGGTTAATGAAAATATCACCTTCTTTTTTCGGCGAAAGAGACATTGTAAAAACATTGCAGTTTCTACCCGGCGTATCATCGGGAATGGAAGGGTCGTCGCAACTTAATATTCGAGGCGGCACGAACGACCAGACGCTATACCTGCTTGACGACGTTCCCGTTTACAACCAGAGCCATGCTTTTGGTTTCTTTTCTATTTTCAACGCAGACGCCATCAGTAACGTTGAGCTGTACAAAGGCGGAATCCCGACGCAATATGGAGGGAAGCTGTCAGGTATTGTCGCCGTTTCGTTAAAGGACGGCGATTACAAAAAACATCACACATCCGTTTCTTTGGGCTTATTGGCGGGGACGCTTGCTTCCGACGGCTTCATCATAAAAGACAAACTCAGTTATAACATCGCAGGAAGGCGCTCTTTCGTCGACCTGCTTTATAACGGAGTTGCAACGATGAACGGAAAGGAAAATAACCTGTTATTTGGACTCTGTTTCTACGACGTCAACGGCAAATTCTCATGGAAAATAAACGACCGAAACCATCTTTCGTGGCAGGTTTACAACGGGCTTGACGACCTGTATGTCGGACACAAAAAGAAAGAAAAACGCAATAAACTTATCGAAAAATTCGGGTTCGGCTGGACAACATTTATGACTTCGTTAAAATACACATCACAACTCAAGTCCAATCTGCTGTATTCAAATACAATCTACTATACGACACTTGATAATTTCAACTATCACAGCAGTAAAAAAAGGGAATCATTTCAAACAAAAGAGAAAGAAGAAAACGGTACTTCGTCGCTGTTGAACGAATCAGGCGTAAAATTTTCGTTCGAGCATTACGTTTCCGAAAAAAACAAACTGTTCTACGGATTGGAAGGGTCGCATCAAAAATTTTCTCCTGACTATGTTTACGGGATCAGGAATAACAAAAGGACGTCCTATCATGCGGAAAATTTGTATCTTGACAGGTTTTCGGGATATATCAACGATGAATTTAATCACAGGCGATTGTTTTTGAATGCAGGCATTCGAGCTTCCCTCTACGACAATAGCCTGTATAAGCGAACCGTAGTCGAGCCGCGCATAAAGGTGAATTACTGTCTCAATGAGAAAAACAAATTCATGATGGCTTTCGACCGCATGTATCAACCGGTTCACACGGTTAATGAAATGAATTACAGCGCACGGACGGATTACTGGATACCGTACAGGGAGAATAAACTGCCGAAATCATCTCAAATATCGCTTGGATGGAAGAACTATCCGGCATCCAGCCTGACATTATCAATCGAGGCTTACTATAAAATGATGACGAACCTGCTGCTGATCAGGAATCTGGAGTACTATATCGACTATCACACCGACTTTGAGACAGGGAAAGGCACATCGAAAGGTATTGAATTAATGGCTGAATACGTAAAAGACAAGTTTACGGTGTGGACGTCGTACACCCTGTCGAAATCCGACCGCACTTTCGGAAGCGGGGTATATCCTTTCAAGTATGACGCCCCGCACAACATTAACGTCTTTGGCAATTACCTGTTAAGCAAGCGTGAAAAGACTGAATCGTCGGTTTCCGTGAACATGATGTACCAAACAGGCTATCCGTACTTTATTCCGAACATTGTGTACCCAAGTCCCGGATTACCTCCAGACCAAATCGATTTTGCGGAGACATATCGAATAATAGAAGTGGACTATATCCCAAACGGGCCAAATATCCGGCTATGTGATTATTTCAGGACAGACCTTAATTATACATTCGGGAAAAAACTGAAAAGGGGCGGCATTACGTGGCAGCTATCCCTAATGAACGCAACGGGCAGGAACAACCCGTATGCCGTTTACCATCAGGACGGCAAATATAAAGCGCTTGTCATGATTCCGTTTCTGCCTTCCCTATCATTTAAAAGAACCTTCTAAAGGCTTTATTATAAGGATTCCATGAGCAGTTTGATTTTTTGCTTTTGGCTATCAAAAAATTTGAACCCTTCTTTTTCAGATGTTCCGCTAATTAAAATAGAACGTCGTGTCAAGTTATAAATCCAATTTTCAACCATTTGACAAAATTTTTCATCATCAATATTTAAACCATTGATTGTAAACAATCTAATCAAACAATTGCTTTTTTCCGGCTTTTTAAAGAGGATGTAGGTGTTACCAATGTCAATGTCACTTATATAGAATTTATAAGGAGCGCTATTTGAACCAATTGCATTATTATTCATTCGATTATGCAAATTATTCATCAAATCCAATAATTGCTCACAGATAAGCAAGGGAATTTGTTTATCATTAAAATGCTTCATTTCAGAATGATAGGTCAACAGCCGTATCGTCGGGTCAATCGTGTTTGCAGTCCATACTTCAGTAGATGGGATTAGTTGATAGCTTTTATTTACTTTTTTATGGTATTTTGTAAGATCGTAAGCGTCAAATATTTTGCATATTTCTTCAAAATTATCCTTGAAATTGCACATGTTTCTATTCCATGAAAAAAGTTGAAAATACGTCAGTTCCTTATATGCAAGAAAATGAAAAGCAGGAATATCTCCAGCGGATAAAATAATTTCGCCGCCGGAATGTAATCTGAATTTGTTAATTGAAGCCGACAGTTCTTGCGCATAAGTCAAATAGTCACTGAAGTCATTTTTATACAAAGGCGAACATACGCATTGAATGGTGTTTTTATCCATTTTGGATAAAAACACCATTCAATGATATTCCGAAGCGATTGCACAGCGTTACTGCTTCTTCAAAATTTATCAACTTGTCACCCCGTATTCTTCGATACGCGGAATCTACGCCGATCTTCAAAGAATCGCTAATTTCATTAACCAAAGCAGCATGTGGCGGCAATGATTTTTGAATTTGCTCGAAAAGCAAATTTTGAATGTAATATTTTTTATCTGTTTTCATAATAACAAGTATATTTTTAGTAATAAACGCCAATTATCGATTATAACCCATTTATAATTTGCAAAGATAGCAAAAATTTTATTATATTGAACTTTATTTTAAATGGAATAATTCTTTTTGCGGATGAAGCCCGGAGGCATAAAAGAGTTTTTTGAGACAACTTCAATGATTATATGTTTGCTGTCAGCGACTTCCAGAGATTATCATCAGGCGGGTTGGCAATGATATGAACGGTTTCCTTTGAAACAGGATGTGTGAATTGAATACTTCGCGCATGAAGACTTATCCCGCCATCAGGATTGGAGCGTTCCGCGCCGTATTTGAGATCGCCTTTTACCGGACATCCGATTTGTGCTAACTGGCAACGAATCTGATGATGACGTCCGGTATCGAGGTTTATCTCGAGTAAAAAATAGTTGTCCGAATGAGCTATTACCCGGTAGTGGAGGATGGCTTTTTTTGCATTTGGCTTTTCAGTTTTGTAAACAAAACTCTTGTTCATTTTTTCATTACGCACTAACCAGTGCGTGAGTGAACTTTCCCTTTCCTGCGGTCGATTTTTAACGATTGCCCAGTAAGTTTTTACTACTGTGCCGCTACGAAACATCTCATTCATACGCGCCAGCGCCTTGCCCGTTTTGGTGAACAGGACAGCGCCGGTTACAGGTCTGTCTAAACGGTGCGTTACGCCAATAAAAACGTTTCCGGGTTTAGCGTATTTCTCTTTGAGATATATTTTCAGCATTTCGCAAAGTGGCGTATCCCCTGTATTATCTCCCTGTACAATATCATGACAGGTTTTATTGACCGCAATCAGATGATTGTCTTCGTAAATTACTTCCACTCATTAACAATTATGAATCAATACATGCACAACAAAACTCTACTAACTAAACTCTAATTACATATTCATACCTCCGCAAACTGGAATAACCTGTCCTGTCACATACGATGACAGATCGGATGCGAGGAATACGGAAACATTGGCTACGTCTTCGGGTGTGCCGCCCCGACGCAAAGGAATAAGTTTTTCCCATTCTTCACGTACTTTTTCAGGAAGGGCAGCGGTCATTTCCGTGATGATAAATCCGGGTGCAATCGCATTGGCGCGGATACCGCGTGATCCCAATTCTTTGGCAATGGATTTGGTTAATCCTATCATTCCGGCTTTCGAGGCTGAATAGTTTGCCTGACCCGCATTGCCAGAAATGCCTACCACCGACGACATGTTGATGATGCTTCCGCCTTTTTGTTTCATCATAACGGGTGTTACTGCCTTAATAAAATTGAAAGCCGATTTCAGGTTGATGTTAATAACCTGATCCCATTGCTGTTCACTCATGCGCAGCATCAGCCCGTCGCGTGTGATTCCCGCATTATTGACCAGCACGTCGATGTGTTCGAAATCTTGCATGATTGCTTTTACCGTATTGTGTGTTTCTTCAAAATCGGCTGCATTCGAAGCATAGCCTTTTGCTTTAATACCAAATCCTTCAAGTTCCTTTTCAAGAGATAATTCCTTTTCTCCAATCGCCAGGTCGGTAAATGCAATATTTGCACCTTCCGAAGCGAACTTCAGTGCGATAGCCTTTCCGATACCACGCGCAGCGCCTGTGATGAGCGCCGTTTTTCCTTCTAACAGTTTCATGATTTATTAATTAAAATTCCTTTGAAAATCAAGTTTTTAACGCTCTCTTTACGTAGCGCTAACCGAGTGGGTGAGTCTCCGAGAAGTCCTCTGATATAGGGTACTTCCAGTCCTTTCAGCGAATAATGGATTAGGAGAGCTGTAATTTCTACGTCTTGCATACTGAAAACCCCTTCATTTATTCCATTTGTTAAAATTTTCTTTATCAGTTCTATTTCCTGGAGATTATACCTTTTACGAACTTTTGCCACATTCCAACTGTCATGAAAAAAGTTTGCGCGCAAAGAACCGTTACGTGTAACCGTATCCTTGAACGCTTCTAATCGCATATAAAGAAATGTCATCAATTTTTCATCAGCAGGCAGATTTTTTTTCTCAACCGTTTCGAGCATTTCGTAAAGCCGTTCCATTTCGTTTTCAATCACAATGGTGGAGATTTCGTCCTTGCTTTTGAAATACATATACAATGTACGGCGCCCCTTTTTAGAAGCAGCGGCTATATCGTTCATTGTCGTACGTTCAATTCCCTTGCGGGCAAAGACTCTTCTTGCCGCATCAATCATCAGTTCCCGTGTTTTGGTTGTTGTTTCAGACATAAATTTGCGCAAATATTAAAATTATGTGCGCAAAAGTAATCAATAAATACGAAATAACAAAATAATCGGAAAAAAATTTTTGGAAATTTGTTTTTATTAAAAAAAAGTTCTTATCTTTGCAACCCAATTGTTGAAATTATATCGCGGAGTGGAGCAGTGGTAGCTCGTTGGGCTCATAACCCAAAGGTCGTAAGTTCGAGTCTTGCCTCCGCAACAAAAGAAAGCGTCCGTATGTCAAGACGCTTTTTTCATTTAATGTTTGCCAATCTCGAAAAAACATCTTATTTTTGCATCCGTTTTGTTGTGACAGGCATACATCATGGTCTTGTAGTTCAATGGATAGAATGGAAGTTTCCTAAACTTTAGATTCGGGTTCGATTCCCGGCGAGACTACTTAATGAAAATGTAAATATCATCATATCAAACAAGTAACATTTTTTTCTTCATTTTTGCACAACATTTGCACAACATAAAAAAACACCCGGAAAATCGCTTTTTTCAGAGTGTTTTTACCATTTAAACAAATACCTCTCGGCATCAATTCAGGGACAAAGGTAAGCATTCTTTTCAACAGTCCAATACGGAAGCAGAGGAAGGCCGGTTTTATCGTTCCGGCCTGCCTGCTTCCTGATATGTCAGCTTAATTGCAATTTCATTTAAGACGCTTATCATGTTATCACTTAAACGGCTTACGCACTCACCTATAAGTCTTGCCGTTTTTAACAGAATCAAACGTTCTTCCATTTCACTACCTTTCACGTCTGTACGGGTGTCAGTCGTCGGTCTATCGCATCCGTTATTTGTTATGATCAGGTTCAATTTCCCGTAGTTTGCGCCGACTATGTTCCCGCTGTTGCCGGTAATGTTTCCGATTGTTACGCTTGTCGGCTTTAATATTTCTCCTTTACCGGTGATATGCCAATGTTTAGCACTCATAACGCCCCCCTTTCCCCATCCGTTTGTGTGTGGCGCTTCCGATTTCAGTAAGCAACTCAAAGGCCGCCGCCTTTTCTTCCGCTTCCGCATTGTACATTCTTAGCAACTCAACCAGTACGTCCTCAAACTGTACCTGTCCTTCCGTGTTGCTGATAATCTCGACTTCAATAGTCCCTGTCTCTCTGTGAGGGTTTATAGCCGCCTCATGGCTTTCATTCTTAACGTAACTCATTTTTATAAGATTTTTGACAAAGAAGAAGCCCGCCGTAGGTGTGAGTTACACTTTACGACGGGCGTATGAAGTAGCGGATAGTTTCCACGCCGCCACCATAGCGGGCTTCCCTTTATCGGTTCAAAAAAAATACTATTGATGATTTGCCCCGATTGTAAAATGTAACTCACCGGCAACGATACGACCTATTTTTAAACCACCAAACTTTTTTTTGAAAAAACATCAAAAGTTGCACAACTGATAAACTTTTTATATCTTTGCAGCATGAAAAGAAAAATAATTACCTACGGAGGCTATTTTGAAGCATTCAGAGAAACGCTGACAGAAAAGGAAAAAGACAAAATAGATTATTGCCTTTTGCTGCTAAAAACAAAGGACAGAGTACCTGCAAAGTTTATAAGCCTGATAAAAGACGGTTTGTATGAATTGAGGATTGAATACGGCGGTAATATTTATCGTGTGTTTTTTATTTTTGACAGCGACTGCATCATTGTTCTGTTTAATGGGATTCAAAAGAAAACACAAAAAACTCCACCGTATGAAATAAAAAAAGCATTAAAAATCAAAAAACAATATTATGCAGACAAACAATCACAAAATCAATGATTACGATGCCGTTCTTGACGCTAAATTCGGAAAAGAGGGAACTCCCTCAAGAATAGCGGCAGAAGAAAGGGCTTTTGCTTTCTATACAGGTCAAATAATTGAACAGACACGGAAAGAGGCAAAAATGACACAAACGCAGCTTGCTGAAAAAGTTGGAAGCAACAAATCTTACATATCCCGCATAGAAACAGGAAAGACAGAGCCAAAAGTATCCACTTTTTACCGTATTGCCTCCGCTTTGGGTCGGTCGGTTGAACTGATGCCGACACAGTAACAGGCAGCCGGATAAGGAATAAAAGGAACATCGGGAATATGTTTTACAACATGTTTTTTGTGCTGCAAAAAAAAGGATTATAAACCCGTAGAGCCTGGTTCGCGACCTGGTTCGGATTCATAAATCCTTTTTCTAAATTTAACGCCGCAAAGATAGTCAATGTTTTTTACTTTCAAGCGTTTATGCGATTTTTTCCTTTGGCGGGTTATTTTTATGCTTTTGTTCTCCATTTCCAAAAAAAACGCCTATCTTTGCATCAAAAATTTGTGAGTTATGGAGACAACACCCGGAATAAAGTATACCAAAGACGCAAGCGGCAACAACCGCTATGTGCGTGTCGATTTGGACATGTACGGCGACAATCAGGCGTTTGAGGATTTTTTGGATTTGATTGATATAGAAAACCGTCAAAGTAAGGAAACAATAAGCCTTGACGAGTTTAACAAATACATTGACAAAAGGATTGAAATGAATGTATAAGGTTATTATTGACAAACAGGTTTTAAA
>Ga0082212_10009222_pt1 | contig 12743 bp, 10 predicted proteins | sample TergutNt197P3_FD_71548 | JGI IMG/M metagenome (GOLD analysis project Ga0082212, IMG submission 71548) | Neocapritermes taracua P3 segment gut microbial communities from Petit-Saut dam, French Guiana - Nt197 P3 | ecosystem: Host-associated > Arthropoda: Insects > Digestive system > Gut ... | reverse complement strand
TTTGATATAAGCTATGGTGGCTCCGATATCTGGGATAAAACCGCTTTCTGTCGGACATACAAGATCGGGATGGGTACAGATATACTTTTTTCCGCTGTCTATCATTTTATAAAGCTTGTTGAGTTTATCGTATGTCAGGGTGGTATCAAATCCCACGACCGCGATCGAAGCATCGCTGGAATCCACGGTCATGATACCTTCCTCCAGGAAGGAACTCTCGAGAGAAGTGGTACCGACTAAAAAAATCTTTTCTCCTGGATGATGGGTTTTCAGATATTCTATGGCTGCGTCGCCGGAAGTCAGTAAACCGGATTCCTCGATATCTATACCCAATCTCGCAAGTTTTTGCAGGTATTCGGATTTACCTTTGGAAGAATTGTTTGTCAAAAAAAGATATTTGACATTCTCGGTTCTGAGTTTTTCCAAAAAAGGTACGGTACAGTCGAATAACTGATTGCCGAGATATATAGTGCCGTCCATATCCAAAAGAAAAAGCTTGATTTGACTGAGTTTTCGCATCAGCGATTACCGTAATTTTTCTCATAATACTCTTCGTATTCGCCGCTCATGACCTGGTTAAGCCATAAGCGGTTTTCGAGATACCAGTTAATGGTCAGTTTAATTCCGTCCTCAAAGGGCGTTTCGGGAAACCAACCGAGAGCGTTTTTTATTTTTTCCGGATCGATACCGTACCGCCTGTCATGCCCTTTTCGATCCTCCACATAATTAATTAAATGCTCGCCCACGCCGGGATCTTCTGTTTCGGCGATATACCGGATTATTGTTTTAACTATATCGATATTGGTGCGTTCATTGTGCCCGCCGACATTGTAAACCTCACCGGGAATGCCGTCGTGCAAAACCATATCAATAGCGTTGCAGTGGTCTTTAACATAAAGCCAGTCGCGAATTTGAAGCCCGTCGCCGTATATCGGAAGTTGCTTATGATTCAAGCAATTATTGATAATAAGCGGGATAAGCTTCTCGGGAAATTGAAAAGGGCCGTAGTTGTTGGAACAGCGGGTGATGTTCACCGGCATTCCGAAAGTATCAAAGTAGGACTTTGCCAGAAGATCCGCCGAAGCCTTTGACGCCGAGTAAGGGCTGTGTGGATCGAGAGGGGTCGTTTCCGAGAATAAACCGTCGGAGCCGAGAGAACCGTAGACCTCGTCGGTTGAGACTTGCAGAAACTTTGTACCCTCTCTGAAGCTTCCCGCTTTTTCCCATCTGCGCCGTGCGGCGGCGAGAAGATTGGAGATTCCGAGCACATTGGTGGTCACAAATATATTCGGGTTGAGAATAGCGCGGTCAACATGGGTTTCAGCAGCGAAGTTTATCACCCAGTCGAAATCATTTTCCTGAAATAATTTTTCGACCGTTTCTTCGTCGGTGACACTCCCGCGCAAAAAAGAATACCGGGGACAATCCCTTATGCTCTCAAGATTTATAAGGTTGCCGCAGTAGGTCAGCGCGTCAAGGTTGACAATACCGAGATCATCGTACTTATTTAACATGTGGATAATAAAATTACTTCCGATGAATCCGGCTCCTCCGGTGACAAGAAGTTTTTTCATATCTGACTCCTTTAATAATTAATGCTGATTCATATTTGAGATATGATCCGCCAAAGCTGCCCTCCAATCGCGCATCCCGTCTCCGACAGTTTCGCGAAGCCTCGCGTTATCGAGAGCTGAAAAAGCCGGACGGGGGGCGGGACGGGGAAATTCCGCGGTAGTACAAGGAATAACCGGAACTTCGAACCCCGCGTTCTTCATGATTTGAGATGCGAACTCATACCACGAACAGACACCGTTGTTTGTGCAGTGAAATATTCCCAGATATTTACTTGCCGCTAATTTCATCAAATGATACGCAAGATCCACCGCGTTTGTGGGATTTCCGAACTGATCATTGACAACCTTGATAGGATTATTCCGCTTTGCCAACTCGAGCATTGTTTTGACAAAGTTTTTACCGGTAGCGCCGTAAAGCCATGCGGTACGCACAATTATTGAATTTTTACAAGTTTGAAATACCCGCTGCTCACCCGATAGTTTGCTTTTCCCGTAAACAGTCTTAGGTTCTGTCGGATCAAATTCCAACCTCGGAGCCGGCTCATCTCCGGAAAAAACATAATCGGTGGAGATATGGATGAGCTTAGCTCCGGTTTTTTCTGCGGCTTTGGCTATATATCCGGGGGCGTCGGCATTTACGTTAAAAGCGGTGTCGGGTTGGGCTTCACAACCGTCAACGTCCGTAAAAGCGGCGCAGTTAAAAATCACCTCAAATCCGCCGCGCTCAATAAAATCCATTATTTCGGGTTCGTTTGCGATATCGATATCACCGATATCTATGCCTGCCAGGTCACATCCTGAGAAGATTTCCGGAATAGGACCTATGGGATTTCGCTTATTCTCTATTTGACTGATAAGCTCATGCCCGAGTTGTCCGTTTGAACCCGTAACCAATACCTTCAAAGAACTATACCTCCCGGATATCGTGTAGTTATGACCGGTTAAGCGCCGATGCCGGAGTCATTTCGGATTTACCGTTTCGGCGATGGTCAGCAGATAGTTGCCGTATTCGGTTTGCTTGAAACGCTCGGCGAGGGTTAAAAGCTGACTTTTACCGATGAACTTCTGCCTGTAAGCTATTTCCTCAAGGCAGGCGATATACAGACCCTGGCGGGTTTGGACTGCTTCGACAAAGTTTGCCGCCGCCAGCATCGCGCGGTGATTGCCGGTATCCAGCCATGCCATACCTCTGCCGAACAACTCGACACGCAGCTTGCCTCTGGACAGATATTCATTATTTACCGAGGTTATTTCAATCTCCCCTCTGGCAGAAGGTTTGACATTTTTAGCGATATCGATAACGTCATTGTCATAGAAGTATAAACCGGGAACAGCGTAGTTTGATTTAGGGTTTTTAGGTTTTTCTTCGATAGACAGCACCCTGCCGTCATCATCAAAATCAACGACGCCCATTTCACTCGGATTACTTACATGATATCCGAAGATAGTCGCGCCTTCCTTGTAAGCTGCGGCGTTGTGCAGGCGCTCGGTAAATCCGTATCCGTAGAAAATATTGTCTCCGAGTACAAGGCAAACATTATCGTCTTCTATAAATGACTCCCCGACGATAAAAGCGTCGGCAAGACCTCTCGGAGTTTGCTGCGCTTTATAAATGAAGGAAACTCCCAAATCCTGTCCGTCTCCTAGCAGCGTTTGAAATCCTCCGATATCTCTGGGGGTTGATATTACCAAAATATCCCTGATCCCGGCTAACATAAGCGTGGAAACAGGATAGTAGATCATCGGCTTATCGTATACCGTAAGCATTTGTTTAGATATTGAGATTGTGGAAGGGTAGAGCCGTGTTCCCGCGCCGCCCGCCAATACAATTCCTTTCATAACGATATCCGCCCCTTTACGATTATAGTTGCCGCGCAAAAGACATATTATCTTTTCTGCGGCGGAATTTATTCTCCAGGTTACTGGAAATTATCTCATATACATTTCCCGTAATCAATACAACGCTTCACTTAACTTTTTTATTCTCCTTGGGATAAAAAAAACGCCATCCCCACTTGTTGAAATATTTGAACATACCCGCGACAAGAATAGAAAAATACTTTATGCTGTGGGCGCTGCTTCGTTCCCAGTCATGATAGACATATGTGTCGGGGTAATAGACGGTTCTGGCAAATTTACGCGCGCGCCGGGTTATATCCATATCCTCATAATACAAGAAAAATCTGGGGTCAAACCCTTTAAGCTGCTTGAATAATGAGGTTCGCATCATAAAAAAACATCCTGTCGCGAACTCAATATCCTGCGGAACAGAAAGATCCTTATCCTCCATACCGTAGAACGAGACCTCCTTTTTAAGGAGAAAACCAAATATCCTTCTGCCGACGAGAGCCGCTACGGTAGGGTCGCGTTTTGGAAGACGCTGATCACTGCCGTCCGAATTGAGAATTTTCGGGGTGACCAAACCTATATCGGGATTGTTATCGAGGTAATCTGCGAGTTGCGTCAGCACATCTTCGGTCAAGACAATATCGGGGTTTATTACGGTGTGATAATCGCTTTCGAGAATAGCCAGCATCTCGTTATGTCCGCGGCCGAAACCACTGTTATCGCCTCTCTCGATGACCTCGACAGAGGGAAACCCGGTCATTATCCGCCGGGGAGTACCGTCCGGGCTCGCGTTATCAACGATATAAAGTTTCAGGTCTACACCCTTTGTGTTGTCGATTATTGATTTTATAGCCCGGGATACTTTATCAAATCCTCTATAAGTCACTATTGTCGCGCTGACTTTTTTTCGCATGACTTACCTTCTTTTGCTTGAGTGAAATATATGTGAGGGGAGCTGAACCATTATGATGCCTTATATCCAGAGAAAAACGGTTGGCGGCTTTTATCAGTTGGGTCAGGGTTTTGCAACCATAGTTTCTGACGTCGAAGTCCGAGAGTTTGCGCTGTAAAAGACTGCCCACGGTGCCGAGAAAAAGAAAACCGCTCTCATCGCAGTTTTCTTCAACGATACGAACTATGAGAGGAACCAGCTCATTCAACTCATCGCCGCCGCTCTTCTCATCTTCCTTACCCTCCGCGGGTCCGCTTATGACCTCCAGATACTTAAACGACTCGCATGCCGAAACAAACGCTTTAGGGGTTTTTCTCTCCCCCATACCTACTACCAGCATTCCGCTCTCGCGAAGCCTCGCGGCAAGGCGGGTAAAATCACTGTCAGAACTTACGATGCAAAAGGCGGATACCCGCCCGGTGTAGAGAATGTCCATAGCGTCGATTATAAGCGCCGAGTCGGTGGAATTTTTCCCCGTAGTATAGGAATACTGCTGCATCGGAGTTATGGAATAGTCAAGAAGAACTTTTTTCCAGCTGCTTAAACGATTATCCGTCCAATCCCCGTATATACGTTTATAGGTGATGCTTTCCGGATAGTTGCTGAGTTCCTCAAAAATGAAGCTCAAGTACTTCTCGGATACGTTTTCACCATCAATAAGCACTGCCATATTTTTTATCTCTGCCATAAACTCCCTTTCATTTCATGCCTGAGATTTTCCAGGACACGCCTGTATCCTTCCCTTGAGTTATCGACCCACAGTTCCTGAGAAACAGGTATTTTTTTATCCGACACCTGTTCTGCGAAAAAATGCAGAAGAGAAGGATTTCTTACAAGCAGCGGTCCCGACAACTCTGTCGCAAAAACGGTATTCTTATAGGCGCCTTCTGTTTTTCTGTTTTTACGAGAAGAGTCTTTATCTATGTTGAACATCGGTTTTTCTCTTGAGATTACGACCATTGAACTGTTGATGACCCCTACTGCGGGATCCTCTGAAAAAGGGGTTGATAAAATAAGATCGCTGTAAACGCGCCGTTTGATCAGAGTTATATCCATATCCAGCAACCCCGCGCCGGTATGGATATCCCCGTTATAGTCGACGACCGTATTGCCTAAGAGCGCTGCCGCGGACCCTGTAGCCAGAATAAACCCGCCTTTTTCCGTGAAATCGCGGAGTTCTCTGAAAAAACGTTTAAAATCATTGAGAGCCAGCAGCATTCTGCGTTCGGTTCCCGCGCCCAAATAGAGAAGATCTACAGATTTGAGGTTTATATAACTGCCGACGGATAATTCGTCGGTCTCCACTAAAAAACCGCTTTCTCTCAAATACCGGACAAGTACCGTGAGGTTCGCGTAATCACCATAGAGATTGAGAAGATCCTTGTAAGCCGCGGCTATACGTATCATTCAAACTCCCCCTTCAGCCGGCCGGAGAAATTGCCGATATCAGTAAAACAGGTCATCACGAAAATCTCGCCTACTGCCGAACTGTCAAGAGTAGCGGCCATGGTTCGAACATCCGGCTGAACGGAAATGATACTTTTATCTATACCCGTAAAATCAAACCTCATCGCGAGGTCATACGCAAAGGCGCCGGAGAGGATGATTTTTTTAACCTTCTCTGTTTTGAGAAGCTCAAAGTTGATATCCCATAACCAGGAAATATCGTTCGCGATGTATTTCCGGCTCAATAAATCAAAGATCACAACGACTGTCTTTTCCCTTGAGCGGCTTTTGATGACATTATCGATAGCGCCGTCATATGACATGGTATTTTCATGTTTTGACAGCATGAATATACCCTTGTGATTCCCTGCTGAAAATCGTTTAAGTCTGTTATTTTTCATAATGTAACCGTCAAGTGTTTCGGCGATAACCTCGCCGGTGAGTCCTAAAGCCTCTATGCCGGCGGTATACGCCGCGGACAGGTTACCCGCGAACATGCTGTTTATCATTTGGGGGCGGATATCATGAATACCGTCGAGTACGAAATGACGGCCGGTCAGCGCCGTCACGCTGTGAAGAGGCGTGAAGCGGGAATAGCCGCAGTTCCTGCACCGGAATGCGCCGAGATGATGATGTAAACGATATTTATAGGTCAAAAATCCGCCGCATAACGGACAATGACGCCCGTCATCAAAAACTCTGCTGACCGGTTCGGATTCAAAAAAAGCAAGAGGATCTATTCCGAAATACAATACATTGTTCCGGTTACAACCGAGACTCGCCGATAACGGGTCATCGGCGTTCAAAATGAGGGTGGTTACAGATGGGATCCCCTTTTTCAGTTCTTCGCAGACAAACTCATTGTGCCCGTTCCTTGTCATCTGATCCCTGAACAGATTGGTCACTACCATGAACTGCGGCGCGAACGTACGAAAGGTATACTGACAAAAACGCTCATCGCTTTCTATAACAGCAATATCCGCTTGAACCTTTCCGAACAGCGAAGAATGCTTTATGAATAACGTAACGACACCTTCAGTCTGATTGCTTCCCTCATGATTACAGATCGCGGATTTTCCGGTTTTTTTCGCAAGCTCATAGATAAGCTCGGTGGTGCTGGTTTTACCGTTGGAACCCGTAACTGCTATGATCAGCTCCGGTAATCTCATTTTACGCAGGATATTCGGCATTAAGCGCAGCGCGACAGAACCCGGAAGGCTGCTTCCCCTTCCGAAAAGAGACAAAAACCATGCGATTATTTTGCACAGAGCAATTATAAAAAACAAATCGTTCTCCGAATGATTGAGATATAAAAAACGATAAATGTTAATTTATGATTATATTATCAGATTTTGGTTCGGTTTACAATCGCGTATATCTCGTAAAATTTCCGGCTTTGGCGTAAAAAATTTTCTCTTTTTTATCTGGTATTTGAATTAACCCTGTGCTTATGTATAATAGAAGCGTACATTTTTTTATCGGGAGCTATTGACGGAAAATCGATTTATTATTGAGGAGAAATGCGAAGACCCAGACAAACTGTCTCGGCAGTCGCGGAGCTGCAGTGCTCTGCGTCTGCTGTCTGGCGGGTATTGACAACTGAAAAAGGTTATAAGGAATGGTTCGGATTTCCCGAGAGAGAGGATCTTGTTTTTATCGATCCTGATTTTTCGGTTGGGGCGAAACTGAACTTCAAAGGACTTTCAACCATGATAATTACCTCCATGCAATCAGAGCGTGAATTATCATTTTCTGATAGCTCTAATAGAATTTCCTTTCTGATTGACCCTGTTGCTGAAGGGGTGGAAGTATCGGTAACCCTCGATAATTACATAGCCGGGCGGGATGAAACCGTGGATTCGAGGCGTTTTTGCGCGGAAACGCTGAAAGCGTTGAAAAAGGCTGCAGGAGCAATTGAAAGATATAATAACGCTGAACCTACCGTGGAGGAGATATCACCTTCGGTTCCTTTCTCCGAATTTCTAAAGAGAGTTTTTATCGGTTATCGCAGCCCTGTTTCATCGACTAAAATGAATGAGGCCGGAGGGATATATTCCGCGATTATTGACAATACCGAAATGTCGGTGACCATTGCCAGACGTGCGCTGTTGTTTGCCGTGCTGTTGATCGTTTTTTTCTTTTCGTCAATAACCGTATCCCTTTCATTCCAGAGAAGCGACATAGTTCCCTCAAGCGGTCTTTCTCTTTTTGAAAGTGACGAGGTAAATAAATACCTCTCTACGCTGATAAGGATAGGAGATGAGAAGCAAAATCTTGAGTTGAAACTCAGCTGTCAGGGTGAACGCGTGGTCAGCCGTGACGGTTCAATTGAGTATCACTACACCTCGGTGGAAAAGACAGATGACGGACTGCCGTGCGAACGAATAATCGTGATTTATGACGCTTATGGAAAGGTTCGCCGCTATGCCTACACAGATGCGGTTCAATCTGATGTCGAACTGCTTCGCCTGCCTTTGAGCAGAAAAATCAAAGAGGGGTTCCAGTATTATGAACTTGCCGATATCAACGTCAGGATATCGCCGTCGATGAATATATATGAGGTTGAAGATATAGTGGGCTCTCAGGTCTCTGCGTATGTTGTCGAGAAGAATCAGGATGGAATAATCACCACATTGTTTTTCGGAAAATTCTGTTTTAACGATATATTCTCCTCCAATTATCGAAGTCAAATAGTAGTGAACATGGATGAGGCGGCGGGCACGACCTCGGTCGAGTTTTTCCGACCCATCGATGAAAACAGTCCGCTTCCCGTCGATGAGCTGTCCAAAACCTTAAGAAAACAGTATGCGGGAATAGAGGAATACTTAGCTGACAGATTTGCTTTCGAGAGGATTTTTCTCGCGCTTGAAATATCTCCTGAGCAGGCCGAGATTCTGCTTTCAGCTACCGGGAGGCCCGTTGCGGCGAAGCAGGAGGAAACGAGGCAAGTCGATGAGACAGCGGAGGATATAACAACTGATGAAATCAAGGATGAAGCTGAGGAAGAAGAAGATGAGGCCGTGGACGATGACCAAGTGCCGCGATATCAGACTATTGCTTACAGAATACGGAATCCGGACGAGAATAGCAGAACCTATTACCGATACAGCTATGATATAGTCTATTCTGACGGGATATCAGAAACAGTAAGTTTTAAAAACGAGCGTTTAGCCGGATATCCGGGAAATACGTTAGAACACTTGAACAGGAGATCTTTTTTTGCGGGAATGAGTTATGAAAACGCGGTAGCCCTGGCGGGGATGCTGCCCAGCGCAGCTGTATATACTAAACAACGGTTTATTCTTTATTACGGACAGGAAATAGTGTTACCTGATACAGACGGACCGATATATCCGCTTTGCTTGACTTTTTCCGCGGACAACGGCAAACTTCTCCACACGGAGTTTTATCAGGAACCCGATCTTGAAACACATAATAATGACAATGAGTAGCACGTGAGTATTTAAGGGATTTAGAAAAGGTGATTCTGAAATATAATATTTTTTCTAAAACAACGACTCTATATTTAAACCGGATATCGGGAAAGATAAGAAAATGGAAAACATCAGTTCTAAAAAACCGACTATTTCTGAAGCTGTAACGGATATCGCGGTATCCGCTGATAGTTTGTGGGACATACTTGTAAACACCAAGACCTTATCGGCGGCGACCGGAAACGCGGTACGGGCGGACTTTACCGACAACAGCGGACAGGGAAACGGAATTCTCGTCATTGGGAACGCGGTATTTTTTGCGCGGTATTCCCCATATGAAGCGGAGCTGAACGGCTCACAGATAAAGATCAAACTGCGAGCCATACCTTCGGGAACGACAGGATGCCGTGTCGCGATGGCAGCGGCGGTCACGTCGTTAGCTACCATAAATTTAAGTTCCGAACGGCTCAAAAATTTCCTTTTAAAGCTCAAAGACATAGCGGAAAAAAGGACAGGTGCGGGTAATCCCGCTCAGAAACCACCGGACAGGCACACAAAAAATAACGGAAACAGAGCTGTTGGCAGGAATGCAGAAAAACCAGATGATGAAAGAATACGGTTTAAAGCGCAGCCGGGTGAAGAACCCGAAATTCCCGAAAACAGGAATAAAATCAGAGGCAGGTTTTTTGTAATTCTGATGCTTCTGCTGATACTGGGTTCTCTCGGGATAGCGGCATACTCACGATTTCGCGAGATGACCGAATCAACCGATACGAGCAGCCTTATTTCATTAAAAAGCGCTAAGGACATAGAAATCGGTATGACAAAAAGCCAAATTTCCTTTAAGCTCGGAACCAACGGGATAACCGAGGATGATAACAGAGTCGTTTATCGTTCCAGTGCCGGGGAAGGAGAAAGGCGGCCTGATAAACTGATATCGGTGGTATACAGCGATACCGGGAAAGCAAAATCAGTAAGTTTTCTCGACCTTTCGGCCGCGACATCGGTGTTTATGATCCTCGATTTTGCGGCAGAAGTGCTGCCGGAGATGTCAGCGGAAGATGTTTCCGCGCAGTTGGAGCTGCCAATATCACTATACAGAAGATATGATAACGATGACGGGGAAAAAATAGAGGAAGTTCATTTCGGGTATTTGGATCCGACCGCTAATTTCAATCCTGCGTGGCGGGGTGAGTTTGAGGTCATTTTCAACAGGACCGATGAAAATGTCGTGGTGAAAAACTGGGGCAGTTATGACGGAGCGGATCCGACAATGATAAGTTCAATTGAAGGAACACCATTCGCAAATCAGTATGATAACTATACCGAATACCTGAACGACCGGTTTCAGTTCAGCCGTTCGCAGCTTCTGCTGAACCGGTACAGCTTGGGAGATACAAAGTTTTTCTTTGACGGGGAACCTGTTCATTATTCTAATGATTTCGGATATCAGTTTTACAATGTAGACAGTAAAGATACTGTACCGGACTCTGATATACCGCTTTACAGAATCTCAGTCGGGTATGACAATAAAGGCGCTTTCAGAATGGCATCTTTCTCCAACATGAGGCTCTATAATAAACCGGGCATGCTGAAGGATTCAGACTATCGTATTCTATCAAGGGGAATGACCTACAGCGAGGTGCGTTCTCTTATGAGATTACTCCCGACGACCATATATATTGATGAGCATTATTTTTCGGTTTGTTACGGACGATTTATAAATTCTGAAGTCGCCGATGAACAGTTTGAGATAATAATACGATTTGATCTTGAAAATAACATCGCGCAAAAAGTGCTGGATAACACAGCTGTCTCGGGGGTCGTCGACGTCGAGGATTCCTCTTTCGGTTGATGATACTTTGAAAGGATTGACTCATGCGGGTTCGCAACCGTATAAAGAAGATGGTAGCGGTGGAAAACCGTTACTTTAACAGACTCGGTGCTATATCGGTTCTTACCGGCATTACCGTAGCGCTGCTTTCTTTCAACGTCGCATTTAATGCTTACTATTGTTTCACCATGCTCAGAACCGATAATAACCTGATGTTTTTCAGATTTGCGGTTTATCTGCTGGCGGGGTATCTGGTCCTTTACATAGCCTTCCGAATACTGATGCGTTATATCGGAGTAAATTACGCTTTGAGTATGTGCTTGAGCTCCGTGTCATATTTAGCGAACGCGTGTTCCGGCTATATGCTGATAAGAGCGGTCTTCTGCTGGGATCTCAGCGTTGTTATAGAAAGTCCCCTCGGATATGAACCCATCCTGCTCGGAATATACTCTGAAGTGCTGCGGTATATTATCTATATATTGCTTTTTTATACATTGGTTCTGATTATCCCTTCCTGGATGCAAAGACCGTTTTTTTTCGGACGATTATGGTTCCTGAATATACTCTCCCCGCTGCTGTTGCCTCCGGCGCTTTTATATGTGTCTGTTTTTCTCGATGAAGAGATCCGTGTCGAATACGCGAGTCAAACAGCGCGGATATACTTAACCTTGATGGGATTTCTGGCGCTCCGATTTTTTTTCAAGACAATATGCTACTTTTTGCTTCTCCCGGCGAATCGTCGTATCAAGGTAGTTGACATTCCTCACAGACGCGCAAAGAAATCTGAAAAAGGCGGAAAAAGAATTTTCAGTATGCAAAAAGACGAGGTTGTTCCGCCATCGGGGGTCATTTTACCGGTTGACGTGAGCGAAGACATTAATAAATCAGTGACAGAAAAAGAACCGATCGAAACAATTCCCGCGCTATCGGAAAAGCCGGAAGACAGAAGCATTAAGGCGGCATATGTTTTTGAAGTCACAGAAACGGAAAATCAGACGCGCGAATACACCGAAGAAAAGATAATTACCAGCGAAGATATACCCGTCCGGGCCGAACAAAAAACGGAACCGGAGGACCTCGATCCCGTCGTAAAGAAAGCAGTTAAGGATACGAAAACCTCGGATGAACCGGCGCCGGAAAAAACAGCCACTGTACCGAAACCCATCCTGAGGCACAAGTATAAAATAAATCAAGAAGAATAAACTGATACTAAACACTGAATAAACGGAAACACAACGCGAAGAACTTGCGGCTCCCGCGCTGATGCCGGCGTATAAAGCGGTTCCGGCAATTAATAGGATTCTTTTAACCGGAAAAACCGGAAGACTAAATAATTACCTGCGGCGCCGCGCCGGCGGCAAGCTTTTTGGATTCCTCGATTTCCGGACTCCAATCGAGGTGACGGAATTCCTCGCCTCGCTTGTCGGTATTTATCCAGTTTTTGAAGTCATCCCACATATCGAGCGTCCAGGTGGTATCTATCTGAGCGGTCGTGTAAGCTCTTTCTTCGAGGCGAAGGAAGCCGAAAACGTCCTTTATATGAGATTTTTCCGCCCCTACGACGCAAATCTCAGCCATATGAGGAGGGATGAACAAAACCCCTGAAATTGTAGCGAAAACAATATCTCCGGGAAGACAGACCGCCCCGCCGATTT
>Ga0082212_10009220_pt1 | contig 12744 bp, 9 predicted proteins | sample TergutNt197P3_FD_71548 | JGI IMG/M metagenome (GOLD analysis project Ga0082212, IMG submission 71548) | Neocapritermes taracua P3 segment gut microbial communities from Petit-Saut dam, French Guiana - Nt197 P3 | ecosystem: Host-associated > Arthropoda: Insects > Digestive system > Gut ... | reverse complement strand
ATATAGAAAGCATAGATATTTCTAATTGCTTGCCGTCATTCGCTTGATAATGCTGTAGGCTTCGATGATGCCGAGTTCGCCGGCTTTGCTGAGGTCGGCGATGCCTCTTGTGGCATTGCCTTGCGAAAGTTGGGCGAGGCCGCGGTTAAAATAGGCTTCGGCAAAATCGGAATTTCGGCGTATGGCTTCGTTGAAATCGACGATGGCCGCCCTGTAATCGCGTTGCAAACAACGTATGTAAGCGCGGTTGAAGTATGCGAAAGTAAAGGAGGGATCCTGTTGAATGACCGTAGTATAGTCGCGGATGATCATCTCGTACATGTAGGCTCGATTGTCCTGTTGCTGGCTGACAGTCGGCGACGTCTGAACCGTATTTCTGTTAGCGCCCAGCGTAATATTGATGGCTTCGGAAAACTCATCCTGGGTTGTGTTCGATAATTCGTATTCAATTTGCCTGTACCGTACGACGGCGCGGTTAAAATAGGCCAGGGTATAGGACGGGTCGAAATTGATGACCTGATCAAAATTGTTGATTGCCTCCGCGAAATCCTGTACAAGCATAAAGTCTATCCCGCGTCCGAAATAGTAATCGGCATTATTTTCATCCTGTTCGATTTTAGATGACAGTTCATTAATGGATTCGAAATGTGCGTTAATCTGAAATTCATTTAAAGAGGCTTCCTGATTCGTTGCGATCAGCTTCCATCCGAGAACATTCCGGTCGTTAAACGCTTCAATGGTATTGTTATAACTAATCCGCTCATATATCCTGTCGGTCTTTTCGTAATAAGTCAGCGCAAACTGCTTCTCAAGGTCTATGTGGATATTTTTATCCTGAACGCGTCCGCGTATTTCGCTCTGGTATTTGCTTTTTTGTTCGTCCGATTTGTTATATACAACTAAACTGTTAAATTTATTGATGTTTTTGTCGGATTCTTCACGCGTTTTTTTATCATCAACGTTGTCTGAAGCATCTGCAACTGCCGGTTGGGTGGATGCCTGCGAAATAGGAGTGGGCAGATTTCCGCTTGTTCTTTCCAGTTCCATGGCGTACCAGTAGTCCTTGTCGGCGCCGGCAATGTCGTTGATATGGCGTTTGGCGTCTGCACGACTGTAATAGCCCGGCAGAAAGTTGGGATACTGTTCTAAAATAACATCATAATCTTTTATCGCTTCACGATAGGCGCCCACTTCGCTTTGCAGCAGGGCGCGGTTAAAATACGCCATGTAATTATCGGGCTCATACGTAATGACGACGTTGAAGTCTTCAATGGCGCGGTTGTAATCGCCTACCTGGAATCGCAATAGCCCGCGGTTGAAACGTGCGATGAGGTTATTGTCGTTCAGCACGATGACATGGTCGTAGTCGGACATCGCTCCACGCAGGTCGTCGGTATGATAACGGACAAGCCCTCTGTTGATATAAAAACCTTCTTCACGCGGATTAAGCCGGATCGCTTCATTCAGATCGGCCAGGGCCTGTTTCATATCGCCTGTCTGGTAGTGTACGAGCGCGCGGTTTCCGTAGGACGGTGCATAATACGGGTCTATTTCTATCGATTTGTTGTAGTCGGCCATAGCTGCTACGGTATCCCCTGTTTCCATGTACAGCGAACCGCGCGCCATATAGTTGTTCGCTTCTCTGGGAAACGTTTCGATAAGTTCGTCGAACAGTTCCCTGGCTTTTACGTAATCCTTTTTTTGTATATAGGCGATAGCGGTATTGGTCATCATCGAACGGTCCTTGGGGCTGAATTCAAGTCCCTTATAATAATCTTCCAGGGCAAGGTCATATTTACCCTGACTGTGTCGCGCGATGCCGCGCGCGAAATAAGCCCGAACAATGTACGGGTTCTGTTGCAATGTAAGGGTAAAATCGTCCTCGGCTCCGCTGTAATCGTCCAAGCACAGTTTGGCCCAGCCACGGTAAAAATAGGGTTGCGCCAGCCATGGCTTTTGACGGATCACCTGATTGAAATATTGAATGGACAGGATATAGTCTTCAAAATAAAGCGCATTGCGTCCGATTGCCATCACGCGGTCGGTGTTGATTTGTGCGACAGAAGTGTATATGCCTGACAGTAAAAAAAATATGACAAGTGTTCGTTTCATTTTTTCATGGTTTTAACTTTATATTCGCAAGAAACGTTTCCCCTGATCAGATTATTCAGTTTGCCTCTATTCAGCTGACGCCGAATGGGAGAAATGGAATCGATGAATACATGCCCGTACAGATGATCGATCTCGTGCTGTACGATACGGGCGTTAAACCCTTCAATGGTTTCTGTCTGTTTTCTGAAATCCACGTCAAGGTATTCGACCTGAATGTTGGCCGCCCGCGGAACTTTTTCATGTATACCCGGGAAACTTAAACATCCCTCTTCCAGCGCGACTGTTTCGTCGCTGCGTTTCGTTATTTCCGGATTGATCATCACACGTTTGAAACCCTTACATTCCGGGTAAGTTTTTACAAGCGCATCAGCGTCAATAACAAATAAACGGATGGAAAATCCTACCTGCGGAGCGGCTAATCCTACGCCATCCGCCTTGTGCATGGTCTCAAACATGTTGTCAACCAATTCCCTTATTTGCGGATAACCGTTCTCAATCGCTTTTGTTTCTTCCCGTAAAATCGGCTGGCCGTAGGTGTAAATGGGTAGAATCATATCTATTTTAATTACAAATTATAAATTACTAATTACGTTTTTTTTCCAGGTATCCCTGCAGGATTATTGTTGCTGCTATTTCGTCTGCCAGGGCTTTATCCTGCCGACGTTTTTTTCGTAATCCGCCGTCAACCATGGCCTGATGCGCCATCACCGAAGTAAAGCGTTCATCTGCATATTCGACGGGTATTTCAGGTATGACTTTACGCAAACTGCTGACAAACGCTTTTACATGCTGCACGTTTTCAGAAGGTTCGTTGTTCATTTGCTTGGGATATCCAACAACAAACAGATCAACATTTTCCCTTGAAACATAATCCTTCAGGAACGCGGCTGCTTCGTCGCCCCGTACGGTGCAAAGTCCGTTTGCAATGATTTGTAAGGGATCGGTCACTGCCAATCCTGTTCGTTTGCGTCCATAGTCAATTGCCAAGATTCTTCCCATACTAAAATGCGTTTGAATCGCCTTTAAACATTTGTATGATTGTCACGACGATAATCTTCAAATCCAGAAAGAAAGACCAGTTTTCGAGGTACCATACATCGCGTTTTACCCGTCCTTCCATTTGTTCGAGTGTGCGTGTTTCACCCCGGTATCCGGTGATTTGCGCCCAGCCGGTAATACCCGGTTTTATAAGATGGCGCACCATATATTTGTCAATCAGTATCGAATATTGAGCCGTATGTTTCAGCATGTGTGGGCGAGGGCCGACAACCGACATTTCGCCTTTCAGCACATTGATGAACTGGGGAAATTCATCCAAGTTCGTACTTCTTAAAAAACTTCCTATTCTGGTCGTTCGCGGATCGTCCCTGCTGGCCTGGAGACTGTCCGCCTCCTGATTGACATGCATGGTTCGGAATTTGTAACATTCAAATTCCCTGCCGTATAATCCGGTGCGTTTCTGTTTGAACAGGATAGGTCCTTTCGACGACAGCTTTATTAACGCTCCCGCAAGCAGATAGAGAAACGGATAGACTAAGATCATCACGGCGATCGAAAATACTATGTCGAAACACCGCTTGAGATAACGGTTGGTTGGCGACTGCAAAGGCTCGGTACGAATCGTAAGCAGCGGTATCGTCTCCATGATCTCGAACGCCATACTTTTCTTAATGTCGCGGAAAAATTCGGGAATGATGTAAAAACGAATCATATTTTTCTCCGCAAAATTGAGCAGCGCTGATATTTTTTCACTGTTGGTCCCCGGTATTGTACAGTATATTTCGTCGACTTCGTGACTTTTAACATATTCCTCAATTTCTCCGATCCGGCCAAGGTAATTGGGAATGACATCCTTCAGTATCGTGTTGTCGTCAAAAAAACCGAGTACATGAAATCCGTAGGACAAGTCGGTTTTGATGACCTGATAAAGCTCCATACCGTTTTTTCCGGCGCCGACAATAATTATATTTTTTGCATTGTAACCCTTTCGGCGATAGGACTTTACTAAGATACGCACCAAAACGCGCCACAGCGAAAAGATCAGGAGCGCCGACAGATAATATAACGTGATGAAAGTAGCCAGCTTATCGCTTACATTGAGGAATAAGAGGCAAATGGCAAACAAAATGATGAATACCGTTACAAAATAAACGGAACGCTGTACAATCTTGTCGAGAAAAACTACCGACATATGCAACTGCATCGGCACAAAATACAGGGCAAAAAAATAGCAGAAGTTGAAAAGTAAGATAATCTCCCGTATTTTTAGGTTCATGAAATGGGTGTAGTACGGGTCTAACAAGTTATAAATGCCAAAGAAAATGAGATTTAGAATGACTAAATCACCTGTCCCTATTAGCCATTGTATAATATACGCTTCCTGTTTTTTTTTCAATATCATCTGTTTAAATTTTTGCAAAAGTAGTGCATTTAATTGAAAGTTGAAAATTGAAAGTTGAAAATTATTTTTTTCATCTGAAATCTGAAATCTGAAATCTGAAAACTTTTTCCTATCTTTGCAAAAAAAAATGATACACTAACCTATGTCGAAATTATATTTTATTAGCCTTGCCAGCGGAAGTAGCGGTAATTGCTACTATCTTGGAACGTCTTCATTTGGTATATTGATAGATGCCGGAATTGCTGTACGTCAGATAAAAAAAATTTTAAGGGAACATGGGATAAGTTTTGAAAAAATTCAGGCCGTACTAATTACGCATGATCATGCCGACCATATAAAATCGGTGGGTTGTCTCGGGGATATGTTGAATATTCCCATATTTGCGACTGAAAAGGTGCACGACGGAATACATAGAAGCCGTTTTGTGGAGGAGGTTTTAGTTCAATCCCGCCGTGTAGTGGAGAAGGAAATCCCCTTTTTTATTCAGGAATTCAAAATCACGGCTTTTGAAGTGCCTCACGACAGTAGCGATAATGTCGGTTATTCCATCGAATACAAAGACCGGACGTTTGTGATTTTGACCGATGCGGGACATATTACGGATACGGTTCGCACCTATGTATGCAGGGCAAATCATTTGGTGATCGAAACGAATTATGATGAAGAGATGCTGCAGTCGGGAACCTATCCGGCTTTTTTGAAAGAACGAGTATCGAGTTCATCGGGACATTTGAGTAATCGTCATGCAGCCGATTTCATTGCGTCCATCTTTTCGCCGGCACTCAAAAATATCTGGCTATGTCATTTGAGCCGTGATAATAACCACCCCGAACTGGCCTATAAAACAGTGGAATATCGCTTGTGGCAGGAAGGAATTAAGGTGGGGAAGGACGTCACGCTTGCGACGCTAAAACGCATGACCCCATCCGAAGTGTATGAATTTGATGTGAATGATGTAGATTCCCAGTGATAATGAGGTGAAACGCTATTTTATTTATCTTGCCTATAAGGGTACGAATTACTGCGGCTGGCAGAATCAGCCGAATGGCATAAGCGTTCAGCAATGTGTGGAGGAAATGCTGTCGAAAGTGTTGCGACAGTCGATTACTGTCACGGGAGCAGGCAGGACTGATGCCGGCGTACATGCCCGTCGGATGGTTGCGCATTTCGATGTGTCGCAGGACGGGATGTCAAACGTGTCGGACTGTCAAATCCTGACAGGCAAACTGAATAATATGTTACCCGGGGATATAGCCATAGATAAAATTATTCCGGTGACGAACAGCGCACATGCGCGTTTTGACGCTCTCTCTCGTACATATATATATATGATTACCGACAGGAAAAATCCCTTTCATTATGAATATGTCTACAGAATGTCACTGCAATCCGTCAATTTTGAAAAGATGAATGAAGCTTGCGCTGTTTTTTATGAATATACCGACTTTACAAGTTTCAGCAAGGTGCATACTGACGTGAAGACCTTTCACTGCCGCATTTTCGAGGCCGGATGGAAAAAATCGGATGATGTGTGGGTTTTTACAATAAAAGCGGATCGCTTTTTACGGAATATGGTCAGGGCTATTGTGGGCACCTTGCTTGATGTTGGTCGAGGAAAACTGACAATCAGTGATTTGCGGGATATTGTGGAAGAAAAAAACAGGTGTAGGGCAGGTATGTCCATCGCTCCCGTCGGACTTACACTGGCTGATATTGAATATCCGGAAGGGGTTTTTGTTAGCGGTTAGTGGTTGGATGAAACAGGTGAAAATTGAAACTTTTATTTTGTTTTTGGTGTAATCAGAAAATTTTGTGTATTTTTGGGGTCGAAAAAGATAAATAACAGGAGCGTATGAAGCATATTATTGCCGTGATCTGGTTAGGTTACTTTCTATCTGCTGCCGAAGCGCAAAAGATGGAAAGTTACTTTATATCAATGCCAAATGACTATATTGTTTTATTGGAAGAAGCATGGAGAAAAGATTTGGTAGATATCTACAAATCGGGAAAACCTGCCGTTCTGGAGAATACAATGCAGGGAAAATCGGTCATGAATAAGTTGACCGATAATTACCTGTTATTGCAGTCTTCGGAGAGTAGTACAGTCGAATTAAAACTGCTTTCGCTTGTCAATAATACCTATATTATATGTATGATTGAAACTGTTTACGCTCCGGTTGCAGATAGCCGTGTTACCTTTTATTCGACGGAATGGGAACAAATCGCTTCGGACAACATCTTTACGCCGGTTGGCAAAGACTGGTTCTGGAAGGAAGATATGGATTCGTCATCGCCGGAATGTTGGCCGCAATCAGAACTGTTTTTGGTAAAATATAGCCTTTCGGACGAAAATGCCACATTGACAGCCGAATATATGACGCCTCTTTTGTTTGATGAAGAGACACAGCAGCTTGTGAAACTTTCCCTGAAGTCCGAACCCAAAATATATGAATGGAAATCCGGTCGTTTTGAATAGGAATTAATTAATAATAGTACGAATAATGAGGACATTTATTATTATTTGCAGTGTTTTGATCTCTGAAATATTTAGTGTAAGCGTTTATGCCCTAGCTACATATAATGAAACTGAACTTGCACAATTACGCTGGTTTCTGATGCAGGGATCGGCTGAGCGCGGTGTACAGAATTTTGAACAGCTTGGACTATTAACCATAGACAGCGTTGATTGGGGATCAGTCCCAGGCTTACAGTTTAATAGTACGAACTATTGTCTGGAAAGGATCGAGTGGCGGAACTGCAAGTTGTCGGGTTACTTGGATTTAAGTGATTTTGCAGAGTTGAAGTATTTGTACTGCGCTTTTAATGATCTTAAATCAGTCGATATTAAAAATGCTCCCGAGTTGTTATGGGCTGATTTTTACGATAATGATCTGAAAGCAATTGATGTAACTACCAACCCGCTATTAAAATATTTGCGCCTTGGCTACAATCACATTACTGCTGTTGATTTATCAAATAATCCGGATTTGTTATTTTTTTGCTGTACTGATAATGAACTTGAAATACTGGAGCTTATTAATAAACCCTATTTGCAATCGGTTACTTGCCTTGGTAATCAACTTCATACATTAATCATGGAAAATTGTGATGAACTGGAAACCATGCAATGTGATTTTAATTTTTTGACAAATCTGAACCTGTATAATCTACCGGGCTTGAAATCATTTTCCTGTACTAATAATATGCTAAATGAAATAAATTTTGACAATTGTACTTCATTGGAAATCTTTACATGTTATGACAATGAAATAACCGGACTGGATTTTTCATTCCCCAATATATTAACGACGGTAAATTGTGAAAGAAACCAAATATCTTCCCTCAATCTGGAAGGATGCGAGAATTTGGTCACATTGACTTGCGATAATAATTTGCTTGATAAGATAGATATTTCAGGTTGCCCGCTCTTGTCAACATTATCATGCAAGTATAATAATCTTACATTTTTCACCCTGCCCAATCATTTGCCACAATTAACATCCTATTCATATATGCCTCAAAATTCCATAAGCATCGAATGTGCATATAATGCAATTGATCTGAGCGAATATTACAGTATTAATGATTATATTTCCAGATATAGCTGGTCAAACATTCTGAATGTATATATCAGTCCTTTGGAAAGTAATGAAGGCCGGTTTGTTTTTGACGAATATTATATTGATAAGACTATCATTTGCAGGATACAGAATACTAATATTCTGCCAATGTTTACAATGCATTTTGATGTGACGATTACACAAGGCGATACAGGTAACAGGAATCCCGAAGCTGATGGACTGTCAGTTTTTCCGGGCGAAAGAACGATTCATGTTGTATCCAAATCGTCCGCCAATGTAAGCATCTATTCATTACAGGGTGTATTACAGACGAAAAAAACGGTCGATGCAGGACATACCGGGATTCCCGCGGAACGCGGGGCTTATGTCGTGGTTGTGAATGATAAGTCGAGCCATAAGGTGATAGTCAGGTAGGAAATGATGGCACAATATTTGCTGTATGATATTTCGAATGATAAAAAGAAAAATTGTTTTCATTTATGATGAATAATTATACGAAAAGACTTGTCGACGCAATTGAATATAGCCGTGAAGAGGCTTCGAGGCTTCAGAACAGTTATGTCGGAAGCGAACATCTGATGCTTGGCGTTATCAGGGAAGGCGAAGGCGAGGCGTGCAGAATATTACGCGGACTGGGTGTTGATTTGGCCGAATTGAAATGGGTTATTGAAAATAAAATTCGTACTGTAAGGGAAACGGCTGTTTATATCTCTTTGAATGACATTGTAATAAATGAAACTGCCGAGCAGATTTTACGCCACAGCAGACGCCAGTCGCGTAAGATGAAACATCCCCTGACAGGAACCGAGCATCTTTTACTGTCCATCGTTAAAGGCGACGAAACGCCGGTTATTACGGATTTTCTCATTACGCAGGGCATCAGATATGCTGATATCTATGACCGGGTAATAAAGGATCATCCGGCTAACATGTTTTCGAGGGATATACTGAGACGCATGGATGAATATGAACAGGAAGAAATAAGCGACGGATATACCGATAGCGACGACGAAGATGAAGAAGATGAAGCGCCATCCAAGAAAAGTTCTTCCGGCTCTTCGGCGTCTTCCGGTAGCGCACAGTCTGCAAAAACGACCTCTGATACGCCTGTAATAGATACTTTCGGCATAGATATGACGCGGGCGGCATCCGAAGGCCGCCTGGATCCGATAGTCGGACGTGAAAAGGAAATCGAACGCCTGGCGCAGATTTTGTGCCGCCGTAAAAAAAATAACCCGGTGCTGATCGGCGAACCGGGCGTCGGTAAATCGGCCATCGTCGAAGGTCTGGCGCTGCGTATCGTTCAGCATAAAATTTCACGTGTTCTGTTTAATAAACGTGTTGTAAATTTGGACATGGCTGCCATTGTGGCAGGTACCAAATATCGCGGACAGTTTGAAGAACGGATCAAGACAATCCTGCATGAGATGACAAAAAATCCGGATATCATCCTGTTCATCGACGAAATACATACGATTGTAGGCGCCGGGTCGGCTTCAGGCTCGATGGATGCCGCCAATATGCTGAAACCGGCGCTGGCACGCGGAGAGATACAGTGTATCGGCGCAACAACGCTGAACGAATATCGAAAAAGCATCGAAAAGGACGGCGCGCTCGAACGCCGCTTCCAAAAGGTAATCGTCGACCCTACTACCGCCGACGAGACCCTGCAGATACTTCGCAATATCAAGGAACGGTACGAAGACCATCATAATACGCACTATACCGAAGATGCTTTGATGGCATGTGTCAAATTGACAGATCGCTATATTACCGACCGGAACTTTCCGGATAAGGCGATTGATGCGCTCGACGAGGCCGGCTCACGGATGCATATCTCCAATATTGTAGTGCCACAGTATATAGAGAATCTGGAAAAACAGATCGAAGCGGTGAAAGAAGCCAAACAGGCAGCCGTTAAATCCCAGAATTTCGAATTGGCCGCCAGCCACCGTGACAAGGAACGCCAGTATCTTACCGAACTGGACAATGCGAAGAATAAATGGGAAAAAGAAATGCAGGCGCATCGCGAGACGGTGGATGATGATAAAGTGGCCGAGGTTGTCGCCATGATGTCGGGCGTTCCCGTACAGCGAATCGCAAAAGCCGAGAATGTCCGCCTGCTCGAAATGGAGGATGTGCTGAAAAGTAAAATAATCGGACAGGATGAAGCGGTACATAAAATTGTGAAAGCCATTCAGCGAAACCGTGCCGGACTGAAAGACCCGAATAAGCCCATCGGAACGTTTATGTTCCTCGGCCCGACCGGGGTAGGTAAAACCTACTTAGCCAAGGTGCTGGCGGAATATATGTTCGGTTCAGCCGATTCGCTGATACGGATTGATATGAGCGAATACCTCGAAAAATTTGCCGTATCGCGCCTGATTGGCGCACCTCCCGGATATGTGGGATACGAAGAGGGAGGGCAGCTGACCGAAAAAGTGCGCCGCCGCCCGTATTCGATCGTCCTGCTCGACGAAATGGAAAAAGCACATCCCGATGTGTTCAACCTGCTGCTGCAGGTACTCGACGAAGGTCATCTGACAGATAGCCTCGGACGCCGCATCGACTTTAAAAATACTGTTTTCATAATGACGTCGAACATCGGTACCAAACAGTTGAAAGATTTTGGACGCGGTATCGGGTTCCATCCGCAGGATAGCGCTGAAACCGACAGGAAATTTGCGCATGGCGTCATTCAAAAAGCGCTGAATAAAACGTTTGCCCCCGAATTTCTAAACCGTGTGGACGATGTCGTCATCTTCGACACGCTCGAAAAGGAATCCATCAATAAAATTATTGATATTGAATTTGCAAAAGTCACCGAACGGATCAGCCAGATGGGTTACCGCATCAAATTGACGGACGCCATCAAAGATTTTATAGCATCGAAAGGATATGATGTACAGTTTGGCGCCCGCCCGTTGAAACGTGCGATCCAAAAATATATCGAAGACGAACTAGCGGACGTCATTATTCGGGGCGAAGCAAACGAAGAAGATGATGTATGGATTGATTATGATACAGATAAAGATAAAATAGTATGTCAAAACAAGAAAAAAAACAAGGCAATATCGGGGTAACGAGCGAAAATATATTCCCGATAATCAAGAAATTTTTATACAGTGATCACGATATTTTTCTGCGTGAACTGGTCTCAAATGCTGTTGATGCAACCCAAAAGTTGAAAACACTTTCGTCGGTAGGCGAATTTAAAGGCGAATTGGGCGACCTGTCGGTTCAAATACGTATCGACGGTAAGAAACTGATTGTATCCGATAAGGGTGTTGGTATGACAGCCGACGAGATAGACCGGTTTATCAATCAGATTGCTTTCTCAAGCGCCGAGGAGTTTATTAATAAGTATAAAAACGACGCCGCTTCCATCATCGGACATTTCGGGTTGGGGTTCTACTCGTCGTTTATGGTTTCAAAGAAAGTGGAGATCATCACCAAATCGTATCGGGAAGATGCCGTCGCAGTGAAATGGAGTTGTGAAGGTACGCCCGAATATGAAATGACCGAGACGAAAAGGGATGAGAGGGGTACCGATATTATCCTGCATATCGACGATGAGAACAAGGCTTTCCTGGAAAAGAGCAAGATAACCGAACTGTTAACTAAATATTGCCGCTTCCTGCCCATACCGATTGTTTTCGGCAAAAAACAGGAATGGAAAGACAGTAAATATGTTGATACTGCCGAAGACAATGTTGTCAATACGGTCACGCCGGCCTGGACGCGCAAACCGGGCGATCTGAAAGAGGATGATTATAAACAGTTCTATCGCGACCTCTACCCGATGAGCGAAGAACCGCTGTTCTGGATTCACCTGAATGTCGATTATCCGTTCAACCTGACCGGTATCCTGTATTTCCCGCGTTTGCGGACGAACCTGGATATGCACCGGAATAAGATACAGTTATTTTGCAATCAGGTGTTTGTGACGGATTCGGTCGAAGGTGTTGTACCAGAATTTATGACGCTGCTCCATGGCGTGATCGATTCGCCCGACATTCCGCTGAATGTATCGCGTTCGTATCTGCAAAGCGATCAGAACGTGAAGAAAATATCAACCCATATCACGAAAAAAGTAGCCGACCGTCTGGAGGAGATTTTTAAGAACGACCGTTCCCAGTATGAAAATAAATGGGATGATTTGAAAATATTTATCCAGTACGGCATGTTAAGCGATGAGAAGTTCTACGAACGCGCGTTGAAATTCGATTTGTTGAAGGATGTGGACGGGGCGTATTTTACGTTGGAAGAATATAGGAAACTGATCGAAAGTTTGCAGAAAGATAAGGATGGAACGCTTGTCTACCTGTATTCGACTAATCCGAACGACCAGTACAGTTACATTCAGGCTGCCAAAGACAAAGGGTACAGCGTTCTGCTGTTCGACGGGCAGTTGGACATACCGATGGTAGGGCATTTTGAGCAAAAAAATGAAAAAACGCGCTATGTGCGGGTTGACAGCGACACGGTTGGCCAGCTCATCCGCAAAGAAGATGCGCAGGTAGTCAGTTTTACCGACGACCAGAAAAATGCGATGCAGGAAGTCTTCAAAAGCCAGATGCCAGCCATCGAAAAAACGGAATTTATGGTGACGCTGGAGGCGCTGGGCGCCGAATCGAACCCTGTCATGCT
>Ga0082212_10009219_pt1 | contig 12744 bp, 9 predicted proteins | sample TergutNt197P3_FD_71548 | JGI IMG/M metagenome (GOLD analysis project Ga0082212, IMG submission 71548) | Neocapritermes taracua P3 segment gut microbial communities from Petit-Saut dam, French Guiana - Nt197 P3 | ecosystem: Host-associated > Arthropoda: Insects > Digestive system > Gut ... | reverse complement strand
GGAAGAAGCGCATCACATTTCATTTGTGTATGTGGAAACCGAGCGCGGCGGCCAGCGCAAACGCCTCAAAGTCGGCGAAGCTCCGGCGCTCACATTCTGCTTCTCGGAGGACAAGCCGGTGGCGGTCTACGCTTATTGCAACCTGCACGGGCTGTGGAAAACGGAGATCAAGTAAAGGATATGGCAACAGCCCACAGAGTAAGGTCTGCGGGCTGATTTTTCTGGCTGCTGCCCTTATTTTGTTGCCGCTTAATTTTCACCCTTTTGGGTGTAACACCCTCCGGGAAAACATGGTATGATATATCCATAGACCGGCCAGCGGTGAAAATGGGGTTAAGGAGAACAAAACGCGCAAGGACGAACAAAAAGAAGGAAGAAAAAACAGACAGGGGATAAGGTACGGAGCACCTTGGGACACCAGGGAAACTGGCCGGCTCGTGGAAGGCAACCACACCGCTTTTACCTTCATTCGACTGAACGGATGTTACAAAAAAGGGATGTTAAATGAAGCAGGCGCTTCCTGCAGCCTCGTTTTGGCTCCTTTTTGCGGGGCTGCAGGGGCCCGTGCCACCGGTTGCCATCTTCGCCGTTTTATTCATAGCGCCCCGTCGAAGCCCCCCAGCTCCGACGGGGCGCACCCCTTTGTTTTGTGGCTATAGCAGCCCCGTCTCCAGGGCGATGCGCACGGCATCCACATTGTTCTCGGCGCCCAGCTTCTGGTACAGCGTCTGCAAGATCGTTTTCACGGTGTTGATGGACAGATAGCGGTTGGCCGCGATCTCGGCACGGGAAAGTCCGTGGTACAAATCGTTCAGAATCTCCTGTTCCCGCTCCGTCAGCTTGACTGCCTCGCAGATTCCCTGTTCCTTTTTATAAAGCCTGGCGATAAAAGCGCTTTGCTTTACATAAATTGCCGCTTTTGGGCCAAGGAGCTCCAACCATGCCTTGTCGATGGCACAATCCGCCTGCCTGGCGGCCAGCGCCGCCAGCTCCTGCATGTGCTTCCCCAGCTCAATGAAGGGCATTTCGAACTCGCCGGAAAACGAAGCCCGGTAAGCCCGCTCAAAATCCGCTAGAGCGCCTTCCTCGTCGCCTATATGCAGCCGCGCAACAGCCGAAAACAGGCAACGCGGCAATTCCCCGAACAGGAAACGCTCTTCCGCTTCCACATTCTCGTAACGGGACAGCACCGCAAGGGTCTCATAATATTTTTCCGAACAAAGCAGGCACCTGGCATGGACGAGCAAATCCCGCGCATTCGAGGGGGCCTCCAAGGGTTCGCCTCTTGCATCCGCGGTAAGCCAAGGAGCGATCATCTCCGCAAGATTGATCTGGGCATAGAAAAAACCGTTAAAAAGGTCGTTGAACGTGAACGCCTGCCTATTCCAGTGCCCCACATATTCCAGCGAGGTTTTGGCTAGCTGAAGCATTCCTACTACGGTGGGGTAATCCCCTTCCAGCAGGGCCACCCGCAGCAGGTATTGCGCCGCCATGAATCCAAGGCTATATTGCTTTTTGTCGCGCGCTTTTATGATTGCCTGTTGGGCGTGATGCCTGGCTTGTTTGGGCTGGTTTTTATAAAAGGCGATTTCGCAGGCGACCACCTCGTCATAGCCGTAATACAGGCCGTTCATAATGACGGGGATGTACTCCACGGCCTGCCGCGCGGCCTGAAGGAACTCGTCAAATTCGGAAAGCCCGGCGGTTTCCCCTATAAGGCAGGCAAATGAGCGGATGGTCGCGCTGGTGAAGGGCCCATCCTGCATTTGCGGCTGGAAAGAGGATTTTTTGAAATAATACATCGATTTTTTGAAATACTCATGAAACTCATATTTATGCGTGGCCACGCAGGTATGCATATTGAGGTACGCCAGATTGTTATAATTTGAAAAAAGAAGCGTCGTCAGATAAGCATCCTCGCGGTTGGTGCCGTCAAGACAGGCCAGCGCCGCTTCCCATTCCCCGATGGCGGCGAGGACCTTTTCCCGCGACTCGTCATATCTGCCCAACTCCATCAGCATCCAGGGGATAAAGACCTTGGTCAGCGTGATCAGTACGGAATCCTCATAGCTCTGGAGCGGAAAGCTAAGGACGTCGCTCAACGGCACAAGGCCCTCCAGGATATGCAGGTAATACTCGGCGGCGTCCTGCGTCAGCCTGGAGGCGTTGGCCAGAAAAATGCCCATCATATGCGGGTAGTCCCGCAGCTTCGCGTAAAAAGCCATGGCGTCCATATGATATCCGTTCTGCTCGCACCACTGCGCTGCCCAGCGGTACATCTCCTGCTTTTCATTTTCCGAAAGCAGGTACAGCTTGCTTTGCAGGAATTCCGCAAACAGGGGATGTATCCGGTAGTCGCCGATCATGCTGTCAAACCAGATAAACGGGATACGCTGAAGGTTGGCCTTCAAATCGGAATGCTCGTGCAGGGGCGTGACGGGGAGGTGGGACACCAACGCGAGCTTGACCATATCCTTCTGGATTTCCTCCGGGAAATCAGCAAAGGCCTCACGCTCCATGAGCCTGAAGACGTTTTGTTTCATCGTGGCCAGCGCGCGCGCCTGCTGTTCCGGCATGCGCTTGAGGGCCATGGACAGCAACTGCACAGCCAAGGGCCAGCCATGCGTCTCCCGTTCTATTCTCGGCAGGCTTCCGGGGGCAAACGGAACCCCGCGTATCGTGAGGAAGGAGGCGATTTCGTCCTGGGTAAGGCGCAGCTCCTCCTCCGTGACCGTGCTTACCCGGCCTTTGGCGAACAGAGAAACCATGTTGATTTCCGGCTCCTTGCGGGAAATCAAGAACACGCTTCGCTTTGGAATGCCGATATGGACAAGACGCTCCACAAAGCGCAGCATCGGCGGAGCCGTTATCCAATGGAAGTCGTCCATGACGATGTAGATCTGTTTGTCCGGTGTATGCTCTTTGGCAATGGCGTAAAATTGCTTCATCCGGGCAGCCGTATCCGGAAAGCCGAATTCGCGCAATTTCGCGGCCAGTACCGGATCGGCCACTGAAACAGCATAGGTGAAGTTTTCCCAGAAGTGGCTGCCCACATTGTCGCTTTCTGTCAGGCGTATCCAGCGGATATATGCGTCATGCTGCTGCACAAAACAGCGCACCGCCTGGGTTTTCCCCCAACCCGCGCCTGCAATGACATAGACCAGCGGATTCCGGGCCGCCTCCTCCAGAACCCGGGACACCCGAGGACGGCAGGCGAATTGCATATCAGCGCCCTCTGGCTGATGGGTCAAACTGATTTCCATATTGACTTCACCCCATATCCTTCCGCGTCTCCGCTTCCCGCAGAACGTTAAAGTTGGTCGAATATTTTCTGTGCTTATGATAGCATGTTAACAAACGTATGTCAATCACCCTTTTGGGTGAAATTTCGATTTTTTTTGACAAAAATAACGCCGGGAATCACTCATGAAGAATCCCGGATTTTTAATGTAATAGGATTTAAATTGGCCGCATAGGCTCTTTTAGCGGAAGCATATTCGCAAACCAGTTCAGGAGGACAGCCTCCTCGTCAAGGATACGGACCTCATAGTTCGGATCGGCAAATGCCCAAATACCCATCATGATCAGCTGCCGCCAGTAAAAGATGGAGAAGTTCTCTATATCAAATTCTTTTGGCAATCTTCCGATCTCAACGGCATAGTTAAGCCATTTTTTCATGTAGTTCATATCGGTTTCAAACATCTCGTGCAGGAAAAATTGATTGGCCCTCGGATCGTTGAAAATTCTCATCATTAGTATCTTGGAGATAAGAACCATCCTGAGTGCTATTTTTTCTTCGTGATTTGTTATGGCCGGATCAAGAAAAATGGTTAGTACGTCGAGGGCCGAGCCTGTCTCAATCGCGGCTTGAATGCGCCTGGTGTCTTTTCTCAGGTCAACACGGAGCACCCCGAAATACTGATAGATCGCGTCAAGCATTTCTTCCTTGCTTGCAAAATGGTTGTATATGGAGGCTGCTGTGATTCCCGCCTGCGCGGCTATATCGCGCATGCTTACGTTTTCAAAGCCATTTTGCGCGATCAGACCGATTGCTATGTCGAAAATTTGTTCCTTCCTGCTGTTTGGTTCCAGGTGCATTTGCATACCCTTTCTCATTGGGCTCATCGTAAGCGAGCCAGACTCTATTATATAATGTCCAATAGATTTGTCAACCCCCAAAGAGTGAAGACTTACCGCACCAGGGCGCTCACGGCTATGCATGGATTCCCTGGGCCTCAGCAAAGCCAACTTTGTAGTCGCCAAGCTTATTAATTTTGTAGAGGATAATCGCCATGCCTTTCTGTTCCCCGATGCATTGGCAGGTGCTGCCTTTATAAAGCGCGCCAATGACCTGCTGCATGCTGCTGTCTGCGTAAACGGGCAGCCTCTCTGCCGTGGAATTCGTATAGAGCTGATTCATGTCTTCCAATCCTTTCTTTTGTGTAATAGAAGATTTTTTAGCTTTCCGGGTTTTATCATACCATATTTCAAAAACACACAGTACACCCAAAAGGATGAAAAACATATGCCCGCAACGAAAAGATTTCTGTACAACGGGCAGCAAGTAAACAAGTTTCACCGAAAAAAGCAGCGGAAAACGCTTGACTAAAATGACTTTTTGTGCTATCCTTTTTTGCTTTATCCGTCAGGGAGGGCATTTTACGCTTTATCAAAGTGATTGATTATGATAGGAAAGACGAAGCGGTAGGGAGGTGAGCCGTTGGAGGTCTTACGAATCGTCCTGTGTGACACGAATCCATTGGAGTCGGAAAGATACGCTGCCATTTGCCGGGCCATCTGCGCAAAGGAACGGGTCCAGGCTGTTTTTACGGCTTTTCCCAGCAGTCAGGCCCTGCTGTTCGAGATGATGGACCCCGTCTTCTCCTCCATGGTCAGCATCCTCATCCTGGAGCCCTTCAACGGCTGCGAAGTGGTCGCCGAAACCGTGCGCAAAATCGGCTATGACGGCATCCTGTTATATCACAGCTGGGTGACCGAAAAAAAGTACTTCTACCAGGCGTTCGACGCCAACGCCTACAATTACGTTGAAAAGGGCGGCCCCGCCCGGTTCGAGGCGGTTTTCGAAAGCGCCCTGCGCGCCGCCCTGCAGCAGGAGGGCCAGTATATTTCCCTGAGCTGCGCCGGGGAATACCGGCAGATCGACCTGCGGGACATCCACTATTTTGAGACCAGCATGGACCACATGGTCTGTGTCTGGTACGCCGGAGGCAAATTCATCTTCCAGTCCAGCCTTTCCAGCCTGGAGGCGCGCCTGAATAGCCGCGGCTTCATCCGTACCCACCGCTCCTACCTGGTGGCGCTGGGCGCCGTCCATCAGCTCTCCTTCGACCAGGTGACGCTTGCCAGCGGCAAAACCATCCCGGTCGGCCGCGGCAATTACGCCGCGCTGAAAGAGGCCTTAGACAAATGGGGCCAGCCTTAGTCGTTTTGTTTCGTGAAAAGTGTTGAGGTGTGATATGAAGCTGTCACATGGGAAAAAGCAAGCCGCGTGCCGGGCCGCCGCGTTCCTCGGGCTGCTGCTGGGCTTGTTCGCGGCCATGCCCGCCGCGCGGGCGGCCCCGGACGCCGAATGCGCCGCGGGCCGGCACCAGTACGCGGAGACCCGGCGAATCGCGGCCACGGCCATGGAGGACGGCGAGGTCGCCTACCTCTGCGGCGTCTGCGGGCAGCGATACACGGAAATCCTGTACGCCACCAGCCATCTCTGGGGGCCATGGGTCACCGACAGGCAGCCCACATGCGAGCAGCCCGGGGCGCAGCACCGGACATGCACCCGAGCCTCCCTCCACGACGAATACGCGGATATGCCGGCGCTTGGGCATGACTATGCCGGTTCCGTCACCGCCGAACCGGGCTGCGAAACGCAGGGGGAGGAGACCTTCGTCTGCTCCCCCTGCGGAGATACCTATACCGACCCCATCCCCGCCATCGGGCATGCATATGGGGAGGCCTTCATAAAAGAGCCCTCCTGCCTGGAGCCGGGCCTAAAAAGCTATACCTGTGCCCACGACCCGGCACACACGCTTGAGGAGGAGCTGCCTCCCATCGGCAGCCACAGTTTTGGCGAATGGTTCGTGGAGACCCCTGCCGGGGAGGGCGTGCAGGGGCTGGAGGCCCGCACCTGCGTGCGCGACGGCTTCCGGGAGACCCGCCCCCTGGAGGCGCTGCGCCCGGCCCCGTTCCCTGTGCTGGACGCCGTCTTGGTGAGTGCGAACATCGGTCTTGTGATTTACTTTTGCTTTTTATTGATCCCATATTTTCTATGCTTTCGATACATCAAGAAGCGGCGCGAGGCCGTGGAGCGGCGCGACACGCTGAGAAAGGAGGTGCAGGAACGCTATGGCTTTAAGTAACTGGCTGGAGCTTGCCGTCCTGATGTCGGTGGCGGCGGCGGGCACGCTGCTGTGGCGGCTGTGCAGGCGGAAGCTGCGGGCGTACGACGGGTTTGAGGGGTTGCTCAAGACGCGGGGAAAACCGCCCGCACGGCGCAAACTGGGCGTGGACGAGGAGATCGGGCGGCTGGAATCAATCCTGGATAAAAAGGCATAGGCCAAAGGGCCTGTGCCTTTTCTGTTTTTTAGCGCAACTCTCGAAAATATAGATAAATTCAAATCTTTGCAGAGGCCCACTGTCGTTCAGGGGTTATTTCTTGCGTTTCAGGGAGTTTTTGCGCAGCCGCCGGAATTTTATGCTATCTTACCAGCAAGGGAGAGAAGGATCGTGCAAAACGGGGCACCACTGTACCAGCTGCCCGGCCTGGAGCTTTTCAGCGAGGCCGAGCTGGACGACATGCTGTTGATTCTGGATTCGAGCCTGAAGCCGGCCGGCCATGCCATGCCGAGGGACAGCTCTGACAGAATCACTTTGGGCAAAATTATTTCCGCCGTGCTATTTTACGGGCTGCTTGTTTGCTTGGTAGGCGGTGCGTTCCTCTTTTCCCGTGGAGAAAAGAAGCCCATTTTCGGTTATTCCTTCCTGAATGTCGTCACCTGGTCCATGGAATCGGTGATCCCGCAGGGTTCCATGGTCATCGTCAGGCAGACGCCGCCCGCCGATATCCGCATCGGCGACGACATCACCTACATGAAGGACGCCGAAACCCTGGTGACCCACCGGGTGATCGGCATCACCGAAAACTTTGAGGGCAGCGGCGAAAGGGGGTTCGAGACACAGGGCGTCGATAACGACACGCCCGATTTTGCGATTGTCCCCGCCGTACACGTCGTCGGCGTGGTAAGGACCCATATCCCCAGGGTGGGCAACTGGCTGGAGTGGCTGCGCAACAACCTCGCCCTCACATTGGGCTTCACCGCCGGCTTCGTGCTGCTGGCCCTCCTGCTCAAAGGCGCTTTCCGAAAAGAACCCACATCATTACCCCAGAAGAAAAGGAGAAGTCATTTATGAACACCAGAACCAAACGCATCCTCTGCGGCGCCGGCGCGATTGCGGTCGCCCTCGCGCTGATCCTCGGCGGCACCTTCGCCTACACGCTGTTCGAGCACAAATCCAACCCCATGCGCAACAAGCCCGGTTACCAGGGCCGCCTGGTGGAGGATTTCGACCCGGATCCCGACTGGAATCCGGACTGCAAGATCAAGAAGGAAGTCTCCGTTAAAAACATGGGCGGCACTGAGCAATTCCCCGGCAACAACTGGGGGGACATCTTCGTGCGCGTCAAGCTCAAGGAACATATGGATGTCACACCCATCAACTATGTCTATTATCCCGAAAACGACACGGAATTCAATACGCGCTTCATGGTGGACAAAAACGGGAACTTCGTGCGCTTTGCCGCCACGGGCGCTGTGCCCACCGCGGCGGAGCTGGCGACCATCAAGAGCGACTCCATCTGGAACAGCGTCATCAGCGATTCGGTGAGGCGCAACGCGTTCCTTTCGAAGCTGCAGGCGAACGATTTCATCAAGCTGCGCGGCTACTACGACGACCAGGACTATTGGTATCTCGTCACCAAGGAGGGCGATCCCAACGGCCAGTACGGCGCGTATGTGGTTATGGACAGGGTCCCGGACGACAGCAAGCGCTACAGCATCACCAACAGCACCCGCGCCGCGGGCGTCGATTACTCCAAGGGCATCGTCACCTACGACCCCTCCGAGCACGACAATGAGGAGTGCCTCTACCCCACGCACATGTGGGACCAGGTAGACCCCGCCCTGTGCGACCTGGAGTCGCATAAGTACGCCAGCTGGGACCTGGGCGACAGCATCATCATGGCCGCCGACTGGGACGGCCTGTCCGTGGACAAGTGGATTCTCGACCCCGCAACCGGCTGGGCCACCTGGGGCAACGCGCTGAAGCCCGGGCAGAGCACCGATTTGCTGCTGAAGGCCATCCAGCCCCTGCTGTTCCCCGACGGCGACATGCTCTATGTGATCCACGTGGACATGCAGGCCACCGACCGCACAGAGATGCTCACGGGCGACTGGGACGGCGACGACTGGATCATCAAGGAGACCTTCGGCGGGGACGACGACGTCGCCGTGAGCGGCGTGCGGATCAGCCCCTCGGCGAAATCCATGACCGCGGGCGAAACCTTCCAACTCAGCGCCGTCATCAGCCCGGGCAGCGCCACCAATAAGAAGGTCACCTGGGCCTCCGACAACACCGCCGTGGCCGACGTGGACCAGAACGGCCTGGTGACGGCCAAGGCCCCCGGCACCGCTACCATCACCGTGACCACCGAGGACGGCGGCCGCACCGCGCAGTGCGTGATCACCGTCGCCGCGGGAGAAACTCCCGGCACCGGCGTCACCATCAATGGCCAGCGCACCGTGGTGCTCGAGATCGGCGAGACCTATACGCCCACCATCACCAAGGAGCCCCCCAACACCAGCGATACAGCCAGCTGGAGCTCCGCCAACAGCGCCATTGCCAGCGTGAACGCCTCCACGGGCACGATCAAGGGCGAAAGCGCGGGCACCACGACGGTCACCGTCACGTTGCGTCCCGGCGTCAGCGACACCATCACTGTCATCGTGAACCCCGCCGCGCCGCAGAACATCCCCACGAAGGGCGGCGAGTTCAATATGCAGGGCAGCGACACCGAGGCGCTCAACTATGCCGTGCAGGTCGCCATCAATGCGTATGATTTCGCGGGCGCGCAGCTGAAGGTCCCCGGCACCCTCAAGCTCAGCGACGTTCTGGCCTCCGGCTTCGACTACAGCGGCATGACCGTGACGGCCGATCCCTCCTCGCTGAATTCCAAGGTCGCCATCGGCAAGGACAAGGACAACGCCGACGCCATCGTGATCTCCTACTTCGGCGCCGAGTCGGACTGGCTCCCGACGCTTGGCCATCCCGACCAGTTCCCCCCGGTGCAGATGACCCTCGTGCTTCACAAGGCCGGGTACGCCGATACGACGATCAAGGTCAACCTGGCGTTCAACGGTTCGATCTACGGCTGAGTCACTGCGTAATATAGTCCTCAAAAACCTGAAAGGAGAGCATTCCTATGCTTAAGACAAAAAAGAGCCGCACGCTGGCTATCATTCTGGCCGCCGCCCTGGCGGTGTCGGCTCTGGCGGCCGGGCTGGGCAGCACCCTCGCGGCCAAACAGGATGTCGTCGAAGCCTTCTCGCAGCCAAACAGCTACCCCACGATAGAAAAAGGCACGAATATCGTGCGCCCCGCCACTGGAGGCCGCGACGCCAGCAGCTCCAACACCGCAATCGCGACGGCTACGATCAGCGGCGGCAATGTCACCATTACTGGCGTAAAGGCCGGCCCTGTGACCGTCGTCGTGGGCTCCAGCGCGGGCTGGCTGCTCAACTGGCCCTACCAAATCATCGACAGCGGCAACCTGACCGGCTACACCATCAAGGACGGCGCGCAGGTGCATCTCAACGGCCCTGCCAGCCCCGGCAAGACCTTCAACCTGGCCGCCAACAGCTACATCACCACGACCCCCGCCAATTTGCTTGGCACCATCACCTGGCGCTCCCTGCAGGAGAACATCGCCACCATATCCTCCGCCGGCCTGATCACCGCCAAGCCCAACGCCAAGGGCGTGGCCATCATTGTGGGCACGTTCACCGACAAATGGGGCGTGGACCGCGACCTGCACATCCTGGTGGGCGTAGGCGTCAGCCTCGGCGGCAGCAACGACCCCAACCACCCGGACCTGGGCGACCTGCTGGAGTGGATCAAGCGCGGCGAGGCGATCCTCGACCTGGAGCCTAACCCCTACACCGACGACAGCTTGGGCGACCTGGAGGGTGCCGTCAACGGCGGCAAGGGCGTGCTCGACATGTCAAACCCCACCGAGCAGCAGATCAAGGACGCCATCGACGGCATCAAAAATGCCATTGAGGACCTGGAGCTGAAGGGCGGCGGAGGCGGCCTTCTGGGCCCGGACGACGAGGGCAATTATTACAGGCCCGTGGGCGACCCAGAGAACGTCTACGAGATCGTGGACAAGGACGGCAACCCCAAGCACCAGCCATCCCAGTATGTCTACAACGAGGACGGCGATCCCGTGGGTAAGAAGAACAAGAACCGCCCCGCCGTCAAGGGCGACGACAATTCCGGCTACGTCTTCCGCGTGGAGGACCCGGCGGGCAGCAACATCTGGAAGCGCGTGAAGAGCGACGGCACCCTCAGCGAGGACGACGTCATCTGGGGCGGCTCCGACGGCAAGCCCGGCGGCGGCGACGACAAGCCCGTGAAGAAGTTCGGCGGCGACTGGTGGGTGGACATGGGCCAGAACGTCTGGCGCAAGGTCAACGGCCCGCAGAGCTTAGGCCCCCTGACAGGCGGCGGCCCGAACAAGAATCCCGTGACCAGCCCGGGCACCCCCATCTACGAAGAAGACGGAAAATACTACATCGGGCCGCTCGGGCCCAACAGCAACGGGCACCACTATTACTATGGTGACCCCAAGACAGGCGGCAACGGATTGCTGGACAGCACAGGGAGCTCTCTCTACGGCGACGACGTGCTCTATTACATGGGCCCCGACGGCAAGCTGACCACCACGCCTCCCGGCGAAAACCCCGATGTGGCCACCGGCGGCAGGGAGCTGACCCCCGACCAGACAGGCGACACGGTCAATTGGATCGAAATCGCCACCTGGGGCAGCTACTCCCTGATCGTGCGCAAGAGCTACCTCAATGTCTATGAGGGCAGCGGGCACTACGGCCAGCACAGCTGGCAGGTCATCCACTTCGGCGCGAACACAAACTACAAGGGCTCCACCCTCCAGAGCAGGATCAACAGCTGGTTCAAGACGAACACCACGGTAGCCAACGGCGACAACCTGGCCGCCAGTGCCAGACTGCGCAGCTATACAATGCAGAACGACGCCGTTGACAAGCTTGGCGCTGGCAGCTCCCTGGCGGGCATGACCAACGCGTTCAGCAAGCCGAGCAGCTACCAAGTTGGCGATGGCGATAACGTTGCCTTTGCCCTCAGCTACACCGAGGCCGCGAGCTTCTGCTCCATAACGCATGACATCAGGCCTGTCATAAACAACCTGGAAATGCAGCCCAGCAGCAACGCCGCGAAGGCCAATTACGGCAGGCTGAGCATCCCGCAGGAATACTTGTACTTTGCATGGCTGCGCACCCCGGGCGATATATCGGGAACGGCGGGCGTCCTTGACTACACTGGCCGCGCGTTCCAGATGTACGCCGCCAGCGACAGCGGCCTTGTCTACCCTGCCCTTTGGGTCAGGTCCACGATCTTCACGGATTCGGTGACTCCCTCGATCCCCGGCCTGAATGATTCGTCGCCCTCCCTCAACGGCACGGTGTCAATCGACGGCCGCGACTGGGTCCTGGTGCGCAGGAAGACCGACGGCAACGGGAAATACGCCATGCTGGTGTCAAAAACCTCATTTGGCTACGGACAGAATTTCGACAACAGCAGTTCGCTCTATGAGGGCTCCAATCTGCAGGGCAGGATGACGAGCTATTACAGCAATATGAATAACATGAAGCAGTACGCGGTTGTCCCGGTCCTGTGCGATTCGACAAGCCAGACCGCCACCTCGGAGCCCACGTCGACCCCAGCCGGCAGCCAGACGAAGAACATCTTCTTCGCCATCAGCTACCAGGATTATAAAAACTGGTCCGGCGTGCACACGGCACTGAGTATAGGCAGCAATGCGCACTGGTGGAGCCGTACACAGGTCAACACTTCAAATGTTTGGGATTTCATCACGTCTCCGTCGTCCAGGGAGGCCAGCGCCCACATACTCGGCACCAACGTGTATGACGTCGTGGGCGTGTGGGTGCGGTACGCCTGACGGGCAACAGGATATCAATAATGTGAAGGGAGTGTCATCTCGTGAAAATGAAACGCAACCGCAGATTCCTGTGCGCGGTGGGCGCGACGGTGGTGGCCTTTTCGATGTTCGTCGGCGGCGCGTTCGCCTGGGCGGACAACCACCAGCACAAGACCAACGTGCTCACCGGCGGCAACAAAACCGAGCCCAACGACGTCATCCTGGTGGAGGACTTTCCGGAGCCCCCCGACTGGCAGGAGGGCGACGAGCTGAAAAAGGAGATCTGGGTCAAAAACACCGGCGATGGCCAGATTTTCGTCCGGCTCCAGCTCAAGGAATACATGGACATCGCCGCGGTGACCTACACGTATTCCGACGAGCTCCTGCTCGTGGATAAGGACGGCAAATTCGTGTCCGCGAACACCGTCGCCGCCCTGAAGGCCTGGCTGGACGAAAACGGCGTGGACTACACCGACGCC
>Ga0082212_10009218_pt1 | contig 12745 bp, 6 predicted proteins | sample TergutNt197P3_FD_71548 | JGI IMG/M metagenome (GOLD analysis project Ga0082212, IMG submission 71548) | Neocapritermes taracua P3 segment gut microbial communities from Petit-Saut dam, French Guiana - Nt197 P3 | ecosystem: Host-associated > Arthropoda: Insects > Digestive system > Gut ... | reverse complement strand
TCACAGCTCCGAACGGTGCGGTGACCAAATATTATTATGACCAAAACCGCAAAGTGACTAAGATTGTGGACGAGGCCGGGGGTGTAACGAAGGAGTTTACCGACGGCTATCTTACATCAGTCACCAACCGTATGGGTGATACCACAAACTATGAATATGACGCTGCGGGCAACTGCACAAAAATAATTTATGCGGACGACACCTATGTAGAGACTGCATATAATGCCGATAACCAGCCCGTCTCCGTGTGCGCCCAGGACGGCGGCATAACCCGCTATGAATACAGTGGCGGCAATCTTGTGAAAATCACCGACCCCATGGGCGGCGAACGCACTTATGATTATGACGGCAATAATAATTTGCTCAGTTTTAGAGACGCCTTAGGAAATATCACCAGCTATACATATGATAGCAAAGGTAATTGCCTCACCCAGACAGATGCTATGGGGAATGTCACCAGCTATAGTTATGATGAGCAAGGCCGTCTAATTAAGCAAGTATTGCCCGAGGGAGAAACAACTGAATACGAATATTCCACAGCAGGCAAACTGATCAAAACCATTCAGATAGGTTCAGAAGGCAATATAGTCACGGAATATGATGTCAACGGCAACGGCTATACTACAAAAGTTACAAACGCCGAAGGTTATACGGTAGTGAGCGTTTATAATACCATGAACCGGCTGATTGAATCTATTGATGCCGAGGGCAATTCCACCAAATACACTTACGATGAAATGGGACAAATGAAAACTGTCACCGACCCGATGGGGGGAGTAACCACCTATATCTATAATAAAGCCGGGCAGATGACCGGCATGACCGACGCGGAAGGTAATAGCTGGAGCTTTGAATACGATGCGGAGGGCAGGCTTACTTCTTCTTTCGACCCGTATAATAATAAAAACACAACTGATTATGATGCCTTGGGCCGTACGGAGAGCTCAACAAATGCTCGCGGCTACAGCACAGGCTATGAATATGACCTGATGGGGCGTGCTAACAAAACCATTGATGCGTACAATAATTCTACATTTATAGCCTATGATTTGAACGGCAACATGATATCTTTTCGTGATATGAACTGGAATATTACCAAATACAGCTATGACGCAGAAAACCGCCTGGAAGAAACTGAGGATGCGCTGGGTTATATAACGAAATACACCTATGACAAGCTTGGACAAATGACCGTTACCACCTATGCTGACGGTGGCGTGACGAGTACAGAGTACGATGCTTCGGGGCGGGTAGTTGCTACCATAGACCAGGAGGGCGCACGTAGCGAAAATATTTATGATGATTATAGCCGGTTGATAGAGGTAAAGAATGCCCTGGGAGAAAGTGTGACTAATGTCTATGATAAGCTGGGCCGCTTGAGCAAAACCACCAATGAGCTGGGGTATGAGTATACATATACTTATAATAAAAACGGCCAGATGCTCTCCTCGACCGACCCCTTGGGCGGTGTGACAAGTTACATTTATGACGCAAACGGGCGGATGACCGATATGCAGAATCCGCTTGGCTTCGAGACGAGCTATGGGTATGATAAAAACGGCAATAGAACCACTACTACCGACGCGGAGGGTGGCGTGACCAGCTATACCTATGATAAAAATGGCCGTGTTGATACCAGTACGGATGCGCGGGGAGGGGTCACACGCTATAAATATGATGAAAACGGCAATACTTCGACCATCACCAATGCCGATGGCGGAGTGATCAGCTATGAATATGATAGACTGGATCGCTTAATTAAATCTACTGACCCGGAAGGGAATATAACCGAATATTCTTTCGACGCGAATGGTAACACAAAGACCATGAAGGATCCTAATGGCGGCGTTATTTCCTATATTTATGATGCGCTGAACCGCCAGACGGAAACTAAGAATCAAGAGGGCAATAGCTCCCACTCCACTTATGATAGCATGGGCAGAATAATAACTTCCACCAATGAAGAAGGCGCGGTGACAAGTTATGAATATGACAAAACCGGCCGCGTGATAAGAATTACGGACGCGCTGGGTAATTTTACCAAATTTGCCTATGACGAACTGGGGCGCACCAAGACCGTTACGGATGAAAAAGGTGCTGTGACAAGCTATGAATATGACGCGATAGGTAACCTGATCCGTGAAAAGGATAAAAACGGGCATATAACCGAGTTTACCTATGACAAGCTGGGCCGCATGATAAAAGAGCGCAAAGTATTTAATGAGGATATAGAGTATGTTTATGACGCAAACGGGCGCATATTAGAAAAGATAGATCAATTAGGGCATAAAACCAAGTTCACTTATGACAAACTGGACAGAATCAAAACCGCCACTGTGAACCGCGGCGGCAGGAATAACGATGAAGTCGTCGAATATTTATACGATAAAAATGGCAATATTATCTGCGCAATAGATGCAATGGGGCATGAGTCATCTTTTGTATATGACGCGATGAACCGCCTCACAGAGGTTCATTTGTGGCGTGTTGATGATATTGAAGATGTGAACGAAGAGCAAATCACGCTCTATAGTTATAATAAAAACGGGTTTATCACCTGTGAGGTCAATGCCAAAGGCGACGGTAAAACATACATATATGACGGAAATGGCAATTTGATTCAGACAACGGACGAAGACGGCAATATCACCGAGTACGCTTACTCCCCGATCAACTTGGTCAAAACCATCAATTATAGCGGCGGCAAAGAAGTGACTTTTGCTTACAACGAAACCGGTGAGTTGGTTGAGATGACTGACTGGAACGGTACGACCAACTTCGCCTTAGACGCCCTTGGCCGTATCACCGGTGTAAATGACGCTTTTGACCGCTCGCTAGGCTATACCTACACGCCGACCGGCCAGGTGGATACCCTAACCTACCCTACAGGCTCCCAAGTAAAATATGGCTACGATGACATGGATCGCTTGACCTCAGTGACGGACGACAGCAACCGTACCACCAGCTACAATTATGACGAAGTTGGGCGCTTAACCAAGCAAGCTTACCCCAATGGTGATTATAGTCAATTCACTTATGATAAGAAGAGCCAGCTAACCACCCAGACCGATTATACTAAGCTCACTAATTCGAGCAGGCAATTTACATACAGCTACGACGATGTAGGCAATTTGCTCACGGAAACACGCAACTATATAGGCGTGAAGCCGGAAACCAACTCCATTTCTTATACTTATGATGCTTTAAACCGCCTCACCCAAACCTCTACCATGGCTCCCTCAATCACCTTGACCAGCAAATTCGAATATGACAGCATGGGCAATCTGGTGCGTGAAAGTGTAGGCGGAGTGACAACGAACTACACCTACAATAACCTGAATCAACTGCTGACTAAAGACAGCGCTACCTACAGTTACGATAAACGCGGCAATCTGGTAAGTGAGAAGCTAGATGACAAAACTGCCACGTATGAATATGACGGCACCAACCGCATGGTAAAGGGTACGAATTTTGACGGAGAAACCAGTAGTTATAACTACAGTGGACAGGGCTATAAGGTCGAACATACCATAAACGCCGCTAATCAGGATTTTGCCCACCGCAACAATCAGAATGAATGGGGCAGCCTCAACATAGGCAATATAAACGAGTTCTTTGATAACTTATTTAAACCCACAATACCTCAAGTGACCTGGCAAAATGGTGTAGGCTTGGTTCGTCAAGAGGAGCCGAAAGAGCAGGATATCTATTATGTGCCGGACTATGTGTGCGGTGTGCGCAATGTTTTGGCGACCCTTGAGGTTGGCAAGACCATCTCAGAGTATGTTTATGGCTTTGACAGGATCAGCGTGGAGATCAAGCAATTTGATGCAGATGACCCGATAGAACAACAAACCCCGAGCATTGCGGCAGAGATAGGACTAGAAAACATCAAATTTGCCTATTACCACCAAGACCGTTTAGGTTCCACCAGCTATGTAACGCGGGAAAATGGCGCGATACTGGCTTTTGCCAACTACGATGCTTGGGGTAAGGCCGATGTGCGTCCGAATTTTCACATGCAAGCCGGAATCACCTCCACCGACACTAACCTTGATCTGAACAGAGGCGGGATTGGCTTTGTGGTGGCTTATACAGGGCATGAGTATGACCATACGCTTGGTGTATACTATGCTCAGGCACGTTTTTACTATGCGGACAGTAAACGATTTATTGCAATAGATTCTATTGGCGGTAGTCAGGCGGAACCTGCTGCCTATAACCTCTATTTGTATTGTAAGGATAATCCTTCTAAGTTTGTGGATCCTTTTGGACTTCGCAGCATAGTAGTAGATGGAAAAACTGTAGCATTAAAAGATAATACCTGGTCAGATGCTGGGTACGTGTGGATTAGGGAACTTGTCGACATCCTAAAAGACAATAAAATTAGTGCGTCTGTTGATTATTTTAAAGATCCGCGTTTTGTTGTAGGTCAAATTAATAATATATATTATAGTATATTATTCGACAAGCTGAATAAAATGTCTAGTGGTGGATTGATCGGTACTGGTTCTACCGGTGTTGATACTAAAAATTATTTTGCAGTTGTAACCTGTGATGACCAATCAAAGATGTATGTTGCGCTAACCGTGTTGATGGCGCAAGTTAGGTTATCAGATCGGGTAAAGTGGTTAGCTAGTTCATTAGAAAGCAGAATAACAACATCAGATATTGCCAAGGGTGTAACAATCACAGCTAAAAATGGCATTCAATATTTGGATGTTACAAAGCCTGTTACAGATGCGGTTAAAATAGATGAGCCAGTATTTGCCTCCCATAAGATAACTTTTTCTTTATTTTCGTCCTATGGGAAAAACTATGAAAAAGCAAAATCGGAACTTTTATGGTTTTATCATCAAGTAGAGGATCATGCAGCTTGGGATATAAAGTATCCTGACCGTTGGGAAACTAAAATTGGCACAACATCTCCGGGTGCTTATAATACACTTGTTGTGTTTAAGGATTCAAATGAAACACCAGAAAGTCTAGGTAATATAACCTTTGGGTATCTTGGAAAAGCTATGAAACTATCACAAATAATATTATTGGCAGGTGCTAATTATGCTGCTGGCGGAGGCAATATTGACGATTTGACAGGTGTTGTTATGGGGATAGATGGGATAATAAAACAAGCGGATTCCTCGGAAGATATAGCAAATATAAAAAAGGGGTTTGATTGGTATAATAATACTCATTAAGGAGGCAAATATTGAAAAAGTATTGATGAAAAATGTTTTTTTAGTGATGATAATAAGTGCCTTATTTGGTTCTTGTTTACTTTTTTTCAAGATAGCTTTTCCATCTCATTCTGCCCCCTCATTGAATGACATGGTTACGCTTTATGAGATTAACCAACATAGTATACAGAAAGTTGTGGATATGTTTCAATCTTTAGAGTTCGATAATGTGTATACTGATGCTAGTGACGTAGATTATAGACATATAAAAGCATATGATAATATGCCTATTAAATTTTATGCATATGATGACGATGAGGTTTTAGAAGCTTTTCAGATTTTGTTTAATAAACTAGATTGCAAAATCATATGTAAAGAAAAACAATACATCTATTTTCAGTGGTGGGCTACTTTTGATGAAGGCTGTGGTATTGTATTTTCATTGGATGGAAAAACACCAAGGATGTTTGAAGAATTTGGTGTTAGAAATGAGCTAAAAATCGAGCCGCTAGGTTATGAAAACTGGTACTATTATTATCATAGATTTAAACATAAAGAAGAAGTAGCTGGTCTTTAACGTATTTCATATTACATGTGTGCCACCAATGCTGCTTATTGACATAGCGCGACTATCGCCGCTAGGAGTCAGAATTCATGGCAAGCCAGAGGGATGGTAAGCCAGGGGGACGGTTGGCTAAACGTCCTCTCTTGAATTTTGCCGCTTAGCAATAGTTTTTGGCCGATAGAACATAGAACTGTCCCCCTGGCTTTTTACTAAATCATGTTCCTTCCCGTAGAATATCAAGGTAATCAGTGTAGGCAAATATCCTGTTCCGTTGATCTCCGGAACTCTGTTTTAAAATTCCCATCTCGCATAGCCGCCTTACAGAATCGGATATAGTTTTAAAGCTAATGCCCAGAACCGATGACGATATGATTAAGCAGCTATATGATCTCAATTGAGAGAGTCCACATTTGATCCGAATTCGAATTAAATGTGGGCAAGCAAGGCATGCGCTGTAGCGCATGCGGCTTGTTGGGCTGCGCCCAAACCCGCTTATCGGGAAAACCAGCCAAAAGGCCGGCCTCCCGATTTAAGCCGCTTCGCGTCTGCTGCTCATTTTTGCGGAACGCTAAAAACCCCAAAACTGCAATCGTCAAATCCGCTCGTTTTCCTTTTCTTTTGCCGCTTCCTGATACCTCAAGAACTGCTCAGCATTCTGCTTCGTAGAAAGAATATCCTGCATAAATTTCCGCGCCTGATGATACCCGGAATAGAGTTTTTTCTTCTCGGCCGACAATGTAGCATATTCAGTTATATATATTAAAAAAACGGAGGAGTTACATATGCAAACAAAAAAAGGAATACTCATCTCAACCCTGCTAGTGCTGATGCTGGTGTCTTGCTTGCTTCTCGGAGTATCGCTTACTGCAAGCGCAGAGAGCGAAGACAGTATCTCTGACTATGACACAAACGACCTTAACAAGCTGAAAGCATTTGCTCAACAAGGAGATAATAATAATCCGGAAACAGGACTTGGCTGGGATCTTGATAAGCCCTGGACGTGGGATTATGCTAACTGGACGGTAGTAGATGGCAAAATACGTCTTAAGGAGTTAAACGTGTATGATAGAGGATTGACCCTTAACGGCAGCCTTGACCTTTCAAACTGCACAGAGCTTACATATCTTGATTTTGATAATAACGGAGAAGGTGATTTGAAACTTACCTCACTCAACATTTCCTGCTGTACAGCTTTGGAAGAAGTCTGGTGCAACGGTAATCAGCTTGCTTCCCTAAATCTGACTGGTTGTACTTCCCTTTATAGACTTTACTGCGGGGATAACATGCTCACGATACTCAATCTTTACGGCTTTACTAACCTTGAATACCTTAGCTGTGTATCCAATCAACTTACCTCGCTAAATCTCACTGGTTGCACTGCTATTTCTGAGCTTTATTGCTGGGAAAATATGCTCACGACACTCAACCTTTCTGGTCTTATTAACCTTGAATACCTTAACTGTGGATCCAATCAACTTACCTCACTAAATCTAACCGGTTGCACTGCCCTTTCTTGGCTTTTATGCTTTGATAACATGTTTACAACACTCAACCTTTCCAGTCTTACTAACCTGGGAGTTCTTTCCTGTGAATTCAATCAGCTTACCTCACTGGATCTGACTGATTGCATTGATCTTGCTATACTTCAATGCTCGTCTAACATGTTCACAACACTCAATCTTTCCGCTCATACAAATCTGAGAGAGTTAGATTGCAGTTATAATCAGCTGACTTTGCTAAATTTAAACGGTTGTAATGCTCTTTTCCGTATTAAATGTAATCAAAACCGTTTGATTGGTTTTGATGTAACCGGCCTGAACTTATATTACATCGACTGCTCATATAATTATATAGAGGATAAGAATGATGTTATTGGTTTCAGCGAAACATGGGATACAGGCAATTATCACTTTTCACCGCAACACCAGGAAGGCTTCTTTGCCGCATCAGGTATTATCAACCTGCCTACTACAGCAAAAGTAGGTACTCCTCTAACACTTAGTGGAACTGTTGTGCCAAACGATGCAACTAATAAAACGATCACTGAATGGCGGCTTAATGATTATTATGATAACGAAATAGGAGCAAGCATTGACGGCAATGTATTTAAAGCAACATCGCCGGGAACAGCATATCTGATTGCTATAGTTGAAAATGGCAAGGCTGAAAATGAAGATTTTGAGTTTAGATTTATAATTACCGTTACACCTGCCACTAGCGATCCGCCCATCTCTTCCGGCAGCGGCGGTGGCGGTACGACCAGCTTTAGTGTGAAATTTGAAACTGACGGCGGCAGTGCGGTATCCACTGCTGTTATTCCCAATGGCGGTAAGCTAACAAAACCAACAGACCCGACTAAAACAGGCTATGCCTTTGCCGGCTGGTATACTGATAAAGAATTGGCTCAAGCCTACGATTTTGAGAAAACTGTAACCACCGGCTTCACTTTGTACGCAAAGTGGACTGAAGTAAAGGCAGAGATAGAAAATAAAGCTCCTCTCCCCTTCAGCGACGTCAGCAAAAGTAATTGGTTCTATGACAATGTGGCATATGTTTATGAAAACGGTCTGATGCTGGGCACAGCTGATGATAAATTCAGTCCGAACCTGACCTTGACCAGGGGCATGGTGGTGACCGTGCTTTATCGCCTGGCAGGGGAACCGGATACGGCCGGACTTGATAATCCTTTTACTGATATAAGCAACACATGGTATACCAATGCGATCAAGTGGGCTGCCGAAAATGGCATTGTGACTGGCTATGGCGATGGTAAATTTGGCCCTGATGACAAGATCAGCAGAGAGCAAATGGCTGCTATTCTCTACCGCTACATGGAATTTGCCAAAATCAACCTATCTGTTACCCTCCAATACATCACTTTTGCGGATGAGGCTCAAATATCCGACTATGCTAAAAACGCGATCCAAACTTTATTCAAATTGGGAATCATTCAGGGAGTCGGTGAAAACACCATCAATCCCAAAGGCGACGCCACCCGGGCTCAATTTGCGGCTATGATCCATCGAATGCAGGAACTGGCTAAATAACCTTTACAGTTCATACAGCTCACAACCTAACCGGACATTACTCAGCATCGCGCAGTTTTTCTATTTCCTCCCGGGTCAGCTTGGTATACCGCATGATTTTTTCCACAGGTTCCCCATCTGTCAACATGGTTTTCGCTGAATCATACTTTTCGTTCCTTCGCCCTTTTTCCAGCGCTTCTTCCTGCCATACCTCTTTCGCAATATCAATATTAAACTCCTCTAATAACATATTAGGAAGAAATAACAAAAGCTATCCCTTATTTTTGGTGGGGGGTAGCTTTAAATTAATTATGGGCAACTTGCTAATTGAAGGATTTTGAAATTATTTTGCAAAATACGTCTAATTGTATTGCCAAAAGGGTACGCTATGAGTATAATATAAGTATGATATTGCAATTAATTTGCAAAATGGAGGTTATGATATGCTTCTTGAATTTAGAGCAAAAAACTATAAATCTTTCAAGGATGAACTAGTGTTTTCCCTGCTGCGGGCGCCAAAGCAATCGGGGCTTGATTATAGCCTATTCGAGCCTAAAATTGGCGCTGCGACATATAAAGTCCTGTGTTCAGCGGTTTTATATGGGCCAAACGCTTCCGGAAAAACGAATGTGATCGGGGCTATGGATACATTCAAGACCATTGTCTTGCGTGGCAATATCCGCAACAGCGATGAACAAGAATTTCCCAATGCTGCGGCATATAAATTGGAATTGATCCCGAACAACGCGACGGAGGAGCAGCGTCCTATTTCGTTTTCTATCACATTCATTGAAGACGGCGTGCTTGTAGAATATGCCTTCGCGGCTGATATAGGCGGCTTTTTGGAAAAGGATTTCGAACGTAAAATTGTCTTTGAGCAGTTGAAAATCAATAACAAAGTCATCTTTACGCGGGAAGACAGCTTGAGTTTTGATTCACTGCCTTCGATCAAAGGATTTTTGGTCAACGAATTCGGAAAAAACAAGGAGAGCGCCATCTCTCTTGCTACGAGCAACCTGGAAAATGAAGAACTGTTTCTGACTAACGGGTTCAAAACCATGTTCAGCGCAAAGCTGGTATCATTGATCACCGGCTGGTTGGACAACAAGTTCATGGTCATTTACCGTGCGGATTCCCTACAGCTGATCAGAAAATTTGCCGACCCCAAAAAGAAATCAGTTTATATCGAAAAGACGCTGAGTGAGGCTGCTGGTCTCTTTGGCGTTACATCAAATATGCTTGGATATGCTGTGGACGATAGCAAAACCGAAGCGAAGCTGCATTCAATCTTTGGGAACTTCAACAGAGGAGAAGGGGTAGCGATGCCGGCCGATTTATTTGAATCTTACGGAACAGTCCGGTTTGTCAATATCTTTCCGCTTGTTGTGAACGCTATCCTAAACGGAGGCACACTTGTTGTTGATGAATTTGACGCTTCCATTCATCCGATGGCGCTTATGAGCATTATCAATATATTTCACAATGACGAAATCAACATCAACCAGGCTCAACTGATTTTTAATACACACAATCCAATCTTCCTGAACTCAAATCTGCTCAGGCGTGACGAGCTGAAATTCACAGAACGCGATGATGAAACAGGGTATAGTACGCATTATTCGCTTTCCGATTTTGGTACTACTGGAGAGAATGGCGTTCGTAAAAACGAGGATTATCTGAAGAACTATTTTATCAGCCATTACGGCGCCATCAAGGATATAGATTTCACACCGATTTTTGAAAGCATTATCGAGGGGCAGGTGTGAGTATGGCAAACCGCAAAAGAACTTATAAATACTACTTCACTGTCGAAGGCGAAACGGAGCTGTGGTACTTTCAGTGGCTCGAAAAGCAAATTAACAGTGAGCAGGGTGCTTTGCGCCGGGTATCTTTCGTTTGCAAGAAAAAGGATCCACTTAAAAATGCTAAAGATTTACCGATAGTACAGCCAACTGTCGTTACGCATATTTTTGATTACGAGAGCAATGATCCCATTCATACGGCACGATTCGCAACTACGCTTGAAAGAATGAAAAAGGCAGGTACTCAGGGCAAGAAAATCTCGTATAAGTTAGGATACAGCAATTTTTCCTTTGAGTTATGGGTCGTACTACACAAGGCCGACTCCTTCGGGACACTTACGCACAGGAGGCAGTATCTTGCACCAATCAACCGGGCATTTGACGAGCATTTTGAAAACCTTGATCAATATAAGCATGAAGACAATTTTAAGAGGGTTTTGCGAAAGCTATGTTTACAGGATGTAAAGGATGCGGTATATAGAGCCCGCTTAATTACCGATAAAAACTACGAATACGGATATCCACTTCAGAATTATAAAGGGTACTGCTACTACCGCGAAAATCCTTCTTTATCAATTTGGGAATCTGTTGCTAGAATCCTATCTGATTGCGGTTTGATAAAAAGATAGGCAAACCGGCGGTAGAATAATATTCGTATTACGGTTTTTAATCCGCCAGCAGAAAGTCGATGATATTAAGCGTCTTGATCCCGTCGTGTGACGTGATATAACTCTTATCCATTGACAAAACGATCTTTTCGTAGTTATCCCGGATGGCTCTGAGCGGGCGAAGTTCCCGCTGAAGAACAGATTCGGCAAGCATTGTATCCGTGACCTGGATATATAGCTTTTCAGATGGCTTCTCAGCGACAAAATCAACCTCTGTATCGCCGACTTTGCCTATGCAGACGCGGTAATCGCGCCGCAGCAATTCCAGATATACCACATTTTCGAGGATATGGCCCCGGTCGGCATCACGGAAACCAAGGAGCATATTCCGAAACCCCAAATCTACAATATAGTTTTTCCCCAAAGTTTTCAGGAGTTGCTTGCCCTTTACATCGTACCTGTCAGCCGGATAAAAGACAAATGCGTTTTTCAGCATCCGGATATACTTATCAACAGTTTTTCCGGCAACCCCCTTGCCGGATTTTCTTTTCAGATTTTGAATATCGCCTTCATCAGTCAGCACGTTCCCGATATTGTTTGGCGAGGTGACACTGCCGATATTTCCGGAAAGGAAAAGAACCAGTTTGTGCAGGAGCGCATGGTCGGCCCCCCGGTTCCGATTCAAGACATCCCGCAGAACTACCGTGTTATAAATACCCTCAAGCGCTTCAAAACTTCTCGTCTCGCTGAACTGAAACTGACGGAGTATGGGCATACCGCCGAATTGGAGATATTTTTGAAATTTGTCATCCATGGTTACAGCGGGCGCAAACTCAAAGAATAGCAAAAACTCCTTGAAAGACAGGGGCAGCATCCGGATTTCCACATAACGCCCCGAGAGGAGCGTAGAGAACTCAGAGGATAACATATAGGCATTTGATCCGGTAATATAAATATCGACATCAAAATCAAGGCGAAACGATTCAATTGCTTTTTCCCAGTGTGTAACCACCTGAAGCTCGTCAAATATCAGGTAGTTCTTCATACCCGCGACAATTTTTCCGCTCACATATTCATAAAATGAAATGTGATCGCTCATCTTCCGGTAGCGAAGAGATTCCATATTCATGTGGATGATATTTTCTTCCGGCACATCACTTGCGATCAAGTGATCCGCAAACAAATCCAGCAGGGTCGATTTACCGCAACGGCGGATACCGGTCACGATCTTTACGACATCTTTATCCTTGTACTCAATCAGCCGCTGTATATAATCAGGCCTGTTTATACGCTCAACCATCAAGCACACCTCCAATCAAGGAGAGTATATCAGAAACTCCCTTTTCTGTCAATGTTTCAGACTTTAAAGTCAGAAACTGCTGAATAAATAGTTACTGTTCGCAGGCAATGAAATTTAAACTTTGCTTGCCTGTTACATCTACCCCCCAGTCGGCAAAGCCGCCTCTCCCCCCCCTTCAAAGGGGGGGCAAGAGAATGCAACTAATTAGCCCCATAAAGAAAGGCAAGACGAGTAAAACTGCTCGCCCCCCCTTTCAAGGGGGGGCAG
>Ga0082212_10009217_pt1 | contig 12746 bp, 3 predicted proteins | sample TergutNt197P3_FD_71548 | JGI IMG/M metagenome (GOLD analysis project Ga0082212, IMG submission 71548) | Neocapritermes taracua P3 segment gut microbial communities from Petit-Saut dam, French Guiana - Nt197 P3 | ecosystem: Host-associated > Arthropoda: Insects > Digestive system > Gut ... | reverse complement strand
TCGGCCAAGAGAGCGTACCAGTAGTCGTCAAAATGATCGTGAGCAAACGGCGTTTCTTCATTGCTTGTGACCGTTTCGAGAGCAGGCATTTCAACAAACGGTGCCGTTGTCTGCATTTCAACTTGTACTGCCGCAGCTTGCATTGGCAAGACCGTGCCGGTTTTTGTGGTGACGTTTGCGTTGCCCATCACCGTGACAGTGAAACCGTTTTGCGTCCAAACACCGCGATCACTCTGTCTGCTCCAGCCGGTTGAAGTCGGCAATGTGACGGTTGGCAAGGTCGAGTGCGACGAGATGATGACATTTTTGAATCCGACGATCTCGTGATAATACGAGCCGACGGCATTTGTTGCCATGCCATAGCCTTGTGCCATTGAGTAAAAATCATAACCGCGTGACCCGGTGTGCCAAACGGCGTTATTCGTGCTGTCCGAATTGACGGCAATGACCTGTTCGCTGTACCAGACGCGGTACGACTGGCCTGTTGCATGACGTTCGACGTAAATGTCATTCATCACGATGAAGGAATTCTTTTCACCGTAAACGTAAGTTGTATCCTTGCGTCCGAGTGCAATCGCGTCAATGACGTTGAAGTTGCGAAGTTCCAACCGACTTCCGCCGCCGGTCATGACAAACAAATTGTCGGACAGCGAAAACATGCTGTCAGAGTTTGCGCCGACAATTTCAATGGTGTCGGTTCCCGATTTGCCGTCGAACGAAAGCAAATTGACATCACGGACGGAAATGCCGAGGCCGTTCTTCCATGTCGAAGCGTCGCCGAAGTTCAGCCACAACGTGTCATCGCCGTTTGATCCGATGAAGGTCAGCGTCTCCGATTTTAACGTATTGCCCGTAAATTCCAGTCCCTTGTCGAGCGAAAAACTTCCGCCGTAAGAAAAATCGACGGTCAGCTTGTCGTCAAAGGTGCCGCTTGCGTTGACGACCAACCGATTGAACGTCAACAGCGATTGTGCGAACACAACAGTATTCGACGCATTGACGATTTCCAGCGTCGCACCGTTGCGTCGCAGCGTCCATTGATTGGCCGTCGTGCCGGTTTTGGGCATGTCAAGCGTCACGGTCTTGTCGGTAATGACCGGCTTGACCACGCGCGAAGTGCCGATCGATGTACCGTTGGACGCGAAGAGTTGGTAATTGTCGAAATCATCAGACGCGACGAAAAAGAGCGTCCCCTGAAACGGCGTCAGGTGAATCGGGTTGGAACTCGCCGCACCACTGCGAATGTCTTGCACCATGACCGTGCCGTTTGCCGTGCCGTCCGATTTCCAAAGCTCGTTGCCGTTGATGCCGACATTTGCGGCGAAATAAAGCGTTTTGCCCACGACGGTCAGTTGCGACGGATTGGAACTCGCCGAGCCGCTGCGAATGTCTTTGACGAGCGTTGTGCCGCTTGATGTGCCGTTTGACTTCCAAAGCTCGACGCCGTTTGTGCCGTTGTTGGCGGCAAAGTAAACGGTTGAACCAACGGCAACCAAGCCGGTCGGATTCGAACTGTTCGCGCCGCTGTTAATATCCCTGACCATCACGGTGCCGTTGGCCGAGCCGTCCGACTTCCAGAGTTCAATACCGTTGGTGCCGTTGTTGGCCGTAAAATACAGCGTATTGCCAACCGCAAGCAATTCGGCAGGCGTTGAACCTGCCGCGCCGGGATTGATGTCTTTGACCAAGACTGTCCCGGCGGAAGTACCATTCGACTTCCAAAGTTCCGTGCCCAACGAACCGTCATCGGCGGTGAAATAGAGCGTATTGCCGACGGCGGTCATGTGAGCCGGATACGAACCGACCGTGCCGCTGCGAATCTCTTTGACAAGCAGCGTGCCGTTGGCCGTGCCGTCCGACTTCCAAAGTTCGTAATTCCCTTCGGCGGTTTGTGCGGAAAAATACAGCGTGTTGCCCACAGCGGCCAACTCGCTCGACCAACCGCACCCGGAATTCGTACCTGCCCAAATGTCCTTGACCATGACCGTCCCGGCGGAAGTGCCGTCCGACTTCCAAAGCTCAATGCCGTTTGTGCCGTTGTCGGCGATGAAGTACAGCGTGTTGCCGACGGCGGTCAGCTTGTCGGGATCGGAGCCGGTCGCGCCGGGGTAAATGTCCTTGACCATGACGGTTCCGTTGGCCGTGCCGTCGGTTCGCCAGAGTTCGACGCCGCTTGTGCCATTGTCGGCGGTAAAGTAAACGTAATTTCCGCACACCGTCAATTGCGACGGCTTGGAGCCCACGGCACCGGGCCGAATGTCTTTGATGAACACCGTGCCGGTTGCCGTGCCGTCCGCCATACGATCAATTCTGCAGAGTTCCGCTCCGTGAGTTGTGTCCGAAGCAACAAAGATGAGGTTGTTGCCCAGCACGACCGGTTGTTCCCACATATCAACCTGCGATACGGCGAGGAGTCGGCGTTGTTCGAGCGATTCAAAGAAAAGACGACGTTTGAAGAGATGTGAACGCATGATGACGGAAAACAAAAAGACACGGCTGATAATTCATAATGATGTAACGTTATTACCATCATAATGAAACGAAATGCCGTGTCCAGTATTTTTTTCAAACAAACCATCATACGATCTTTTCACCACGAGGGACACGAAGCCTGTTTAATCCGCAGATTGACACAGATGATCGCAGATATTTTTTTGATGAGGAATATTTATTTCAATCTAAAAAACTCGTCAATAAATAACATCTGCGTCCGTCTGCGTTCATCTGCGGATAAAACTTCGTGTCCTTCGTGGTGAGAAAAAATTAGAAGCACCATTCGAGTCCGACGTTGGCACCGTGCATGAACAGCGTGTCGGTGGCGACGGAATGACTGCTATTGGCGTCAAAAGTAAAATCCAACTGATCGGCGGCACGAGCGGTATCGCCGACCCACATCAGGTTGTAACCACCAATGAAGGAAAGACCTTCGGTGATTCTGAAATAGCCGCCAAGATTCAGTTCGCCTACAAATGCCGTTGTATTCTTTTTCACGCTGACGTTACGGTGTTCGGTGACATTATTATCGTCGCGTAGCCAAGTGGCTTGCCGCGCATTGTTTCCATAGACACCGGCTTTTCCGACAAAATTCAAACCCACGCGCTCGGTCAAACCTTGCGTCCATTTCAGACCGAGTTGACCGCCGTAAAGATCGTTCTTCGCGTGAACCAGATAATCGCTTGAAAAATCAGAGACTCGCATATCCGGTGTCGAGTTTAGCCCGAATTTCTCGTCAAAGTTAATGTAGCGAAAACCTGCCAGCGTGGATAAATGCGTTTGTTTGATTTTTCGCACAAGATTAATTTCGGCACTATGGAATATGGTTTCCGAACTGACAATCATACGGTCGGCCATGAAGTAATCATTGGTACCTGCCTGAAATGCTATTCCCGGTGTCAGAAGGTCACCATTTCCGATAAACGTGCGCGAACTTTTCCACGGTGAAAAGCCATTATACTGCCCTTCGACGGCGAAATGCGGGCTGAGATTTAACCCGACGAGGATACGTGGAGTCGCCCGTGTTGAACGTAAATCATCAGCGGTGAATACAGTCGGTGTCTCACCTGTTCCGAAATCAAATCGTTGAATAAGTGCCCGGTTGCTTCCGCCGAGAGTCCAAAACACGGCATCGGCCTGACCGTACAGCCCCAGCGTGTCTGAAGTACAAGCGCAACTCGTGTCGCAGGCGGACGATTCGTTGCAAGTCGTTGAATAATTATAAGTTTGGACGTGAAGCGGATCACGTGGCGTCGCGTACTGGGCGTGGACGGTGCTGTTGAATGCTATAACGCAAATCGATACTAACAGAAAAGCGATTCCAAAATTCAAGTGGTTGTATTTGGCCATGATGGGAAACCTTTGCAAAAAAGAAGATTGTTTGGGGAAATTGTATTAGGTAATATTGGAATTTTCAGGACACGAAAAATCCCCACTTTCATCAATTTCGACACAATGGACATATCTGCTTTAGGAGTTAAGGATATTAATAAATATATTAGAAAATCCTTTTAATTATCAAAAATAGAAAAAATAAATATTTTACGCTGGATAGTTGAAATACGAAATAATTTTGGTAAGCTACGTGGTAATTATCATCTTGATAGAATAAGTTGTCTTTTCGTTTTTTGGAATTTTGAGTTTGCTTTTCGGTATTACCGCATCGAATTTTTCAGTTGCATAACTTTTTATAATATAAATAGGAGAGTCCCCCCATGAAATCGGTCGCCAACGTCCTCCGCAACCTGTTACCCGGCTCCAAATCGCTGCAAACGTCCAACCCGTTGAAAAAACACCGCGGCAGACAACTGCTGTTTGAGCCGCTGGAAGATAGGCAGATGCTGTCGGTCGTTCCCGCAGAAGTCTGGGCTGCTGTGATAAAAGAATATGACGATTTGGGTTTTAAGGATAAAGTCATCGGCGATTACAATTACATTGAAGTTGGCGTTGCAAATCCCGACAATGCGTCGTCGTTCGAATTCTCTGAAGACGGACTCAAGGCTGCCATTACCAGAGCCGGTCAGACAACGGAACACGACCTGATCGTCGTCCACACGACGGCGGATCAAAACAAAATCACGCTCTCCGGTTCGGAACTGGCCATCAATATCAATGCGTCAAACCGTGGAAGCATCACCATCGTTTCGCTGGCACAAGGAGACGAAAAACTGACGATTAGTGCCAGTGACGAAACCGGAAAAAATTCGCGAGTGTTCAACTTTGGTGAAGATTCTACAGTCGCTTTGGGAGGATTGACAATAACCAACGGCAGAGTTAACAACGAAGGTGGTGGGATTCATGCTTCCGGTATATTATCGATAACGGACTGCACAATATCGGGAAACATGGCTCATGCGATTGGTGGTGGGATTCATAATAACGGCACATTGGCGATCACGAACAGCACGATTTCCGATAATACGTTGTCGTATGCGTTTGGTAGTGGCGGTGGGATATATAATAACGGCACATTGATGATAACAAATAACAGCATGGTTTCCGGCAACTCGGCCTCTCAAGGCGCTGGAATTAACAACTCCCCTACTGGCACGTTGACGGTGGAGAACAGTACAATCGGAACGTTGACTGAAACGATTGCTGGCAACTGGACCTTTGGGGGTGGTTCTGGCGGTGGGATTTACAACTCCGGCACATTGACAGTGAAAAGCAACAGCACGATTTCAGGTAACTCGGCTACTAATGGGGGCGGCGGGATTGACAACAGCGGCACATTGACGGTGACAAACAGCACGATTTCCAGCAACTCGGCAAATTGGGGTGGCGGGATATTCAACTCCAGCAACGGCACGTTGACGGTGGAGAACAGTATAATCGGAACGTTGACTGAAACGATTGCCGGCAATTCAGTTAGAGGGAATGGAACTGGCGGTGGGATAGACAACGACGGAATATTGATAGTAAAGAACAGCACGATTTCCGGTAACTCGGCTACGAATATGGGCGGTGGGATTGAAAACTCTGGTCAGTTGACGGTGATGGACAGCACGATTTCAAATAACTCGGCTACTAATGGGGGCGGTGGGGTATACAGTTACACCAACACAAGTACGGTGTTGATTACGAATAGCACGATTTCCAATAACTTAGCTGCTTATGCCGGTGGGATCGGTAATTCTGGCAATTACTCCACGATGACGGTGACGAACTGTATGATTTCCGGGAATATAGTTACTGCTGTTGGTGGTGGGATTCATAACAACAATGGCACAATGTCAGTGACGAACTGCACGATTTCTGGGAACACGGCAACTTCGAGTGGCGGCGGGATATACAACGGAAATGCCACATTAACGCTTTACAATACGATAATCGCCGAAAACTTCACCACAGATATTAGCCAATCTGGAGGAACCGTCCAGGGATGTAATAACCTGACATCTTTTGCAAATTGGGATAATGGTTCCGATTTGGTTGGTGGTAATCTTGTTTATAATCCCAATTTGCCTCTGTTTTTCAATGCGGTGGATGGTGATTATCGTTTGGCACCGAATTCTCAGGCGATTGACAATGGAGACGATCAGTGGGCTATTAAAGCAGATCTGAATGAAGACTCACTCGACATGGCAGGTAATCTGCGTTTTGTCGGTGTTTCCATCGACATTGGGGCATACGAGTTTTCTGATGAATCGATTCTAAATGCCTATCCTCTTACTTTCGGTAAAACAGAAATCGGAAAACTTCTCGCCGATAACAAATTTCGTGATTACTGGTATTTTGTCATTGATGAGGGGACAACTCTTTCATTTGACCTTTTGCAAGGTTCCGGATTGACAATCAAACTGATTGGCCCTAATAGTTTTTCACGGGTTTTGACAGAGGATTCCGAGGAATTCACACTTATCGATTCGGGGAAATATTACCTGAACATCTCATCCGACAAGGAAACGTCTTATGCGTTTCGCATGGAACTGTGTTCGGCGGAAGAAATCGGATTGAATTCGGATTTCATCGGCAGCTTCTCCGGGAAAATCACCGACAGTGGTTACGCCAAAATTTTCGAGGTCACCACCGAATGGCATGGTTCTCTCCAGTTCATCCTGAATGATCTTTCCGGGGTCAACCGCAACGAGCTTTACGTTCGATACGGAGAGGCACCGACCCGAACGCAATACGATTGGAGAACAACAACGACCGGTTCCTCGCAAATTCTCACCACCGATTTTGCGCCGGCAGGAACGTATTACGTCCTTGTCTATTCCGACTATGCCCCGGCCCCGACAGATTACACGTTGACGGTCAACCAAAGCTGGTTCCGCTTGGTTGATGTGATGCAAAACACACTGCTGGAAGCGTCAACTCCGGCAAACGATCTTGTGTTGACCCTCGACGGCATCTGGTTCGAGGAAATCACGAAGGTCACGCTGATTGATTCGCAGGGAAGAGAGTATGACACACAGGACATGGAATTGCTTTCCTATCAAAAACTCCATGCGACATTCAACAAGAGCAATATCCCCGCCGGAACTTATACGGTTCGCATTACCGGTGCGTCCGGGGCGACTGTCCAAAAAGAAAATGCTTTCACCAAGTACGCCGTCGAGCAAGCGGTATGGGACGCCACAATCAAAGCACCGTCGGCGTTGAATTCCACGTTGATCACCACTGTTCTCGTGGAATACACGAATGCAGGTAATGTTCCGCTCGTCGCACCCATTGTCATTGTTTCCGCTGCACAAAACGATCCCGATACAAAAACCAGTACGCATGGTGCGTTTCTGACCACGAGCGTCGATGCCGTGAATGCGTTTTTCAAAGACCGTTCGCGTTCATACGACAAACTCCCGGAAGGGTTCGGGCATGAAATCGTGTTTCTGGCCAACGGCAGCGTTCCCGGAATGATTATGCCCGGTGAAACGATCCGAACGACCATTTATTACGCCGGTTGGCTTGCCGGTTCCTGGGATGATTTTTCATCGACGACATTCACGATTTCCAGTTATCAACCCACACAAACGGCGACGATTGACTGGGCCGCCGAACTGTTTGATCTTCCGGCTGCGAATGTCCGTGAAAACAACGCCGGTCTCCTCGACATGGTTGACAAAACACTTGGCCGCACCTGGGGCGAATACGTTGTCAATCTCAACTCGGTTTCGTTGCTGTTGTATGAAAACTACGGCGCACGTATTACCGACATCCCGATGTTGCAGGGGATTTTGCTGGACACGGCGTATGACAAATGGCAGGATTCGCTCTTGCCGCAACCGCAACCGGCACCTTTGCCCACCGGTAACGCGGGAATCCAACCGGCAGCGGCTACTCAGGCCGCGTCTGATATACCGGCGGGAACGGTTTATGTTTATCAAGGTGAAAGTGGTTGGGTACCAGCTACTGCGGATAAACTCATACCAGGTGCAGAGAATTTTGTTCTTATTCATGGTATGAACGATTCTCTCAACGACGTTGATGACAAAACTGATAAAGCAAAATGGTTGCTAATGGCGAGAGCGTTAAAGCAAGAGAATCCCAATGCCAATATTCTCGGCGTTGATTGGTCCAAATGGGGAAAAAGAACGAACTTTATAATTTGGGACATTGACGCAGTCACACCTGCCTATGCAATTCCATCTGTTGCCGAACGTGTCGCCTATCAACTTTTTGGTCAAGAGGGAAGCAAGTGGATACCAGGACTACCACCATTTGCTGTAACTCCAATAGGTATCATTTCAGATATCATCGATGTGTTCCGAGAAGGGGCGGATTTCACGTCACTGAATCTTTCTCCTGCATTAACCACAGTTATCGGCCATAGCCACGGGGCACATGTTGCCGGTTTGGTAAGTGAATATGCGAAGAAATATTCTACACAGGATATCCAGAGACTCACCGTTCTGGACGCATCCGAGCACAAGGCTCACTTCAGTAGTAATTTATGGAATTTCTGGGGGTGGGATAAAAATTCAGCAACATTTGTTGATTATTATAAAACATCCTGGCTGGGAACCTCAAACGCTATGGGGCAAGATAATTTTGTCGTATTAGAAAAGGGTGAAAAATGGTCCGAAGGGATAGTTGGTTTCATAGGTGGTCGCGAGGATCATTCTTTTGTCGCGTATTGGTATATTTCAACAATCAAAGCTAAAAAACCTGATGAACGTGATGCGCCGGGATATGGGTGGACAAAGAATTCATGGGAAGAACAATACGCAAAAGATATCCAAGCCAATTCCGGGGAATGGAAAGGTTGGATTGTTGCCAACCCATCGACAGGTGATTGGCGATTCGAAGCCCTTACAGTTGGATTGAGCCCAAGTACGTTTGGTGTTACAGAAACGTATGATTTGGCATACTGGGATTATCCCGGCGCATGGTCAAGCGGATGGTTAGTTGCAAGTATCTTTGGATCTTCCAATAACCCTATCAACAAAATCCAAAATGCTCTCCGAAAGTCCTACGAACTGACTTTTAAGTTTACTGACAAAAATATAGTTGTCACTCCCGGAAAAACTTACACATTCGAGATTGACGTGACTGACAACAGCCAAATTGATTCCGTTTCAGGGCGTGATGGGAAGACATTTAGTGGTGTGGCAGCTTTTTCTTTTCCTGGCGGTAACACAAAACTAACGAAAGTTGGTACAGAAGCATCACTTAATGTGACTGTGACTCCTCTTGACCATACTAACGCAGAGAACTATTACAACTATTACGCTGTGTCCTCCTACTCCAGCCGCATAAAGCAGCGGTTTACTATACCGTCTTTTAAAGAGTTGGAAGCAGCATTTGGAAAGCCGGAGACGAATGATAATGGAAATTACTGGTACGACTTGAAATTGGAAACTACGCCAGTCAATTATAATATCCACGAGTTATATAAGGAAAATGACAAAACTTTCACCACGATCAGAATCGATATTCCCGGTGTTTGGGCTGATGCCGGGAATGACGAAACCATCACGATTGAACCGGATGAAGAGAATCCAGATAAAACAACGGCTTCCGTTACGCTGATAGGACGTGGTGGTGTCAATACGGTCGTGGACAATTCTTCCGAAGGCGTGGATGTTGATGAAACATCAATTTACGGCTACCTCTGGGAAAAGGACGGCGAATTTTTGCGAGAAGTTATTGGAACCGCACCAATTTCAGACATTGATCCATTGACCGTCGATGATCTTTCCGAGGGAACCTATGTTTTCACTCTTACTGTTTACGGTGATACAGGGAAAACGATTAAAGCATCAGACACCAAAACCGTTGTTGTCACCGTGAAAACACCGCCGCAGGAAGACGATAAGGACAATTCTCCGCAAGTACGTTCACGCGACCCGAATGAGATCGTCGGTCCCAACGGCTATGGCGAAAAAGGTTACATCACCGGCACGGAGACTCTGCCGTATCACATTCATTTTGAAAACGACAAAGACGCAACCGCACCGGCACAACGCGTTGACATCGAAATGGTTCTCCACGAGAACCTTGATTGGTCAACTTTTGAGTTCAGCGGCTTCCATTTCGCCGGGATTTCCGTGCCTCTGGCCAACGGGACTTATGCCTTCAACGAAGTGGTTGCAATGAACATTGTTCCTATGAATGCAACGGAGGAAGTCGCCATACTGGTTGATGTGAGCGGCGGTATCGATCTGGCCGCCGGTCGGGTTTACGTGACGTTCCAAACGATTGATCCCGATTCGGAATGGGGATTGCCGCCGTTCGATATCGACACCGGTTTTCTCCTGCCGGAAGACGGTTCCGGTTGCGGAATGGGCTTTGTTTCCTATACGATCAAACCTCGATCCAACCTGCAAACGGAAGACCGTATCAACGCCGTTGCGAAGATTCAATTCGATTTCGGCGAAATCATTTATACAAACCAGATTGACCCGCATGACCCGTCACAGGGTACTGATCCTGCAAATGAATGTTGGCTCACCATCGACGTGACACCGCCGGTGAGTAGCGTCACGCCTTTCACGTCGCAGCAAGTCGGAACGACTTTCACCGTCAGTTGGTCAGGCTCCGACGACGGCAGCGGCATCGCATGTTACGACGTTTACGTCTCCGATAACGGCGGTAAGTTCGAAATATGGCACACTCAAATTTCTGCCACCAGTGCCGAATACACCGGCGTTGATGGGCACACCTATTCGTTCTACAGCGTGGCTTACGATAACGTCGGTCACGAGGAAACAGGAACGAAATCGGCAGAGGCAACGGTGACGGTCGTCGATACTGTCGTAAACCCACCAGCCGCACCAACGGGACTTGCCACATCGAACCCGACAACCAATTCGATAGCATTGACATGGAATGCATCAACCGGAGCGACGGGTTACGACATCCAGTACCGCGTGTCTGGTACAACCGATTGGGGGAATGCAAACATTGTCATCACCGGCACCACGGCGGTGGTTTCCGAACTTGACTCCGGCACCTCTTATGAATTTCAGGCACGAGCGAAAAACAACAGTGGCGAATCATCCACATGGTCGGACAGCATTTTCGTGGAAACGCCACCACCGATTGTTACCTCCCTCATCGCCCTAGCCGCCGATGCCGGGCCGTTGAGTCAGCCGATTGTGCAGGTTTACAACGCCGTGACCGAAGAGTTGCTCTTTGAAATCACCGCCGCAATGACTTACGGCGAGGGTTACACCGGCGGCGTGCGCGTGGCAACCGGTGATCTCAACGGTGACGGCGTGCCGGACATCGTCGTTGTGCCGGGACGGAACATGGCTCCAAACGTGCTCGTGTTCAGCGGCATCGACGGTACGCTGCTCGAAGACTATTGCATACCTGCGTCGGCAACTTACGGCAACAGTTTCAAAGACGGCCTCAACGTAGCCATCGGCGATGTGACCGGAACCGAGACAAACGACATCATTCTCGTGCCAAGCGGCGGTCAGGCGGTCGTCAAGGTTTTTGAAAACCTCGGCGACGGCCTATCCAATTCTGCGGTGCGACAGTTCAACGCCTTTGAGGATTACAAGCACTTCATCGGCGGAGCGTCGCTGACCGTCGGCGTGACCGAAACCGCCGTGGCCGATGCCGACCATTCGCAAATCGTGATCGGAACCGGTGCCGGGATTGCTCCCATCGTGCGCGTGTTCGACGTCGTGACCAATCAATCGGCCTACAAAGCGGTTCGTGAAGTGAAATCCGTCAGGCCGGATGAAGTCGGCGGCGTCAATGTCGCGGTCGGCGACATCAACGGCGACGGGTTCAACGAATTGATCCTCGCATCGAAAAACGGCGGACGTTCCTGGATTGACATTTATGAGATGCTCCCGGCACAAGTCTCGCGGCATGTCTCGGAATTCCAGGCGTTCAGCCCGGCGGAAGCGAATATTGTTGCGGTCAATCTCGTCGTCCGCGACACGGACGGCGACGGCTTTGCTGAGATCATCGTCACGCAAGGCGCAAAAGGCCGGGCCGGATTTGTTGCCAGAAAATTCCAAGTGAAATCGCTGGAGGCAAAACTCGTTGACGAAATTTTTGCCGAATGGTCAAACCCGCTCGCCACAGGGTTGTTTATCGGATGATGTGGAAAGATCGCATTTGAGACGGTTTTTGATTTTTCCACTCACTCAAAGAACGATCTGTTTTCGTTTTGCAGGATCACATCTCATCCAACCTCTGCTGCATACGTTGAAAATACATCGCCGCATGTCGCCCGTCAACGAGGGCATAGTGGGCGTGGAGCGAGTGGGCAAATTTCCGGCGATTGCCGACGATGGTTACTCGGGCAAACCGATGATTGATTATGTTCGTGACAAACACGGCTGGCAATTCGTGAGTGTCAAGCGAACGGAGTTGCATCAGTTTAAGGTTTTCGCCAAAAAATAATCGGACAGGATTTACGAGTTCATTTTTTCTGACAGGATTAACAAGATTTTCAGGATGAAAGGATATTTCTTGGTACCTCTATACTGTAAACGGGTGCAAATGATCGTTTTTTCCTACAAAAATTATCTCACACAAAGGCACGGAGTCACGGAGAAAATTGACCTTCGTGCCTCTGTGGCTTTGTTATTGCGCTGGTGGCAACAGTGTGAAAAATACAATTTATTGCCGTTTGGAGTATATCCTAATAATCTTGTAAATCCTGTCTTGGCATTTTCTGGCAGAAGCCTAAGGTGATGCCGAAACGCCTGGGTGGTCGAACGAACGATGGGGTGGATGAACAACTTTCGCGGCCTGAGTAAACACTACGACTACGATTTCAAAACCGCCGAGTCGAAAATAGACCTTGCGTCGATTTTTTACATGAACAAAAAAGTTGACAACAAAAC
>Ga0082212_10009216_pt1 | contig 12746 bp, 10 predicted proteins | sample TergutNt197P3_FD_71548 | JGI IMG/M metagenome (GOLD analysis project Ga0082212, IMG submission 71548) | Neocapritermes taracua P3 segment gut microbial communities from Petit-Saut dam, French Guiana - Nt197 P3 | ecosystem: Host-associated > Arthropoda: Insects > Digestive system > Gut ... | reverse complement strand
GATTACTCGGGGCATATCATATTTTTCTTTGAGAACGGCAAAGCGGCAAGGGTGGAACTGTCAGGCTACGCAACCAAGACCAACCGGAAAAAGCTGACCGGCGCGTATTCCGGTAAAAGCCCTGTGGTATCCATTATACCGCTGTATAACGATATGGAGTTGGCGGTATATTCGAGCGACGGGCGGGCGGTCGTGTTCAACTCGGCGCTGCTGGCGCCGAAAGCGACGCGGTCGACTCAGGGCGTCCAGGTCATTTCCCTGAAGCGTGGCAGGGCTCTCGAGAACGTTATGCCGCTGGACAGTACGCCGATCACGGCGCCGGCGCGGTACAGGGTTAGGGCCATACCGGCCGCCGGGGCGCAGCTCAAACCGGAGGATCGAGGGGAGATACAGTTGACGCTGGACAATTGACTATGGGCAATTGAGAATTGAGAGTTGAGAATTGAGACGGTCAATAACGCTTGCTTTTATTTTAATTACGCTCATTGCGGCGTGCGGGTGCGCGGCGATCCTCGAGGGTGAAACGACTTCGGAAACCCTGCATTCGGCTGTTCCGTATGAAAGGCCGCCCGAGATCAAAATAGAAGTATCGGATTTTGACGAGCTGAAAGACGCAATACTCAATCTCGTAATGGAGCACGATAACAGTGTGGAAATAGTCATCAGTAATTACGAGGAGGAAGAGGTCCAGGACGACATCGACCGCGTGCGTTATGAGATAATGAACGACAACCCTGTAGGAGCGTTTGCTGTAAAAGACATCACATCCCTGGTCACAAGGATCGGGTCGCATTTCGAGGCAGAAATAACCATTGAATACAAACGGACGAAACAGCAGACAGAAACCGTAAAATACGTAAACGTCTCGACAGAAAGGTACTTGCGGACCGAACTGCTGAGCGTTATGAGCGAGTATCTCGACGAAGCGGTATTCAGGACGACATTGAATATTACCGCCGAGGATATTGTCAGGCTCATAAGGGAGACATATTATCAAAACCCGCGAATGATTTTTATGCTTCCTGTTACAGCAGTCGAAGTGTTCCCTGAAACCGGTGAAGACAGGATATTTGAACTTCGTTTCAGATATATAGACACGTCGCCGGGCATACTCAACTCATATGGCGATACGCTTGCTTCAAGCGTGAGGCTCAACGCCTTTACGGCGGGAGGAGAGAACGACGCGGAGATACTGATATCACTGGCGGAAAACCTCATTGCCGCCTGTGTATATGATGAAGGCATCGCCAGAACAATAAGCGAGCACGGAATGCAGAATTTCGCCGCGACTGCTTACGGCGCGCTGGTCAACGGGAGCGCGGTCGGAGAGGGCTTCGCGATGGCATATAAGGCGCTGTGCGATGATTTGGGTTTCGACTGCCGTGTCATGCTTGGGTCTTATAAAGGGCGGGTCCACGCGTGGAACATTGTTTCACTGTACGGATATTTTTATCATATAGACGTAGCAATGTGCGCGGCTAACGGGATCGAGACCGCATTTTTGAAGACTGACGCTGATTTCTCGGAATACTATTCATGGGATCCTTCGGGCATGGTAAAATGCAACGGCCCGCTGACATATGAAGATTTTGTCGAAATCGAGGCGCCGGAAGATCCCGGGGAGGGCGACGAGGAGACGACGAGTGAGGAAACAGGCGAGGAAAACGGTGAGGAACCGGGTGACGAAACCGGCGAAGAACCGGTTGAGGAAGCAGACAAAACACCGGGCGATGACATGGAACCGCCTGAACCGCCATACGAGGAAAATGATGATTAAGAAAGAAGGATAACAGATATGACAGGAGAGATCGAGTTTTTCAGAAAACGGTTTGTCGGGGGGTTTAACCGGCAGGATGTCGTCAACTACATCTCGAAACTGGCGCAGGAGCGAAATGATTACCGCGAAGCAAAAGAGAAAGCCGATCAGGATATACATGCGCTCAATGACTATATCGCCGCGCTGCGCGTTGAGGTCGACGCGGCAAAGCGGGAGGCGCGCGAAGGGCGTGAATACAAAGTCGCGGCGCTGGATTCCGCGATGAACACTTTTACGGCGCTTGAGGCCGCGTTTGAGCATTTATGCGGGAGGCTGGAAACGGCGACGCAAAGCGTTTACGCGGAGCTGGATATCGCGCGGGACACAGTAGCAGCGCTCCCGGCTATACTTGCGCAGGCGGGGGACGGCATCAGGGAGCTTCATGCGACATGCGGCGCGGAAAAAGACGCCTTCGTCGGGGATGAAGCAACTGCGGATTTCGGCGCAGGCATTGATCCTTACGCGGACTCCGGTCCCGGCGTGGGCATTGATCCTTACGCGGACTCCGGTCCCGGCGTGGGCATTGATCCTTACGCGGACTCCGGTCCCGGCGCAGGCATTGATCCTTACGCGGACGCAGATTCCGGCGCGGGTATTGATCCTTACGCGGACGCAGTTTCCGGCGCGGGTATAGATCCTTATGGGGATCCCGGTCCGGCTTCTCCGGAGAGCGCAAATTACGATCATAGCAACGGCGGGGGCGGCGAAGAGTGAGCGAGTCGGATAGCGGCGTGCTAAATGGAAATGTAAGAGAAATACGGTCCGCTATCCCGGAAATGCGGGCAGGCGGGCACGTATTGCTAAGCGGCGAGATATATACCGCCAGGGATGCGGCGCATATCAAGCTCCGAGGCATACTTGAAGCGGGCGGGGAACTGCCGTTCGATATACGCGGCGCGGTCATCTATTATGCGGGGCCGACGCCGGGCGGGGTACGCCCGGTCGGCTCGTGCGGGCCGACGACGTCCGGGAGGATGGATTCGTTTACGCCCCGGCTGTATGACGCGGGCCTTGCCGCGACGATAGGGAAGGGCGAAAGGTCGGCGGCTGTCCGCGACTCGATAGTGAAGAACAAAGCGGTGTATCTTTGCGCCGTGGGCGGTGCGGGCGCGCTTATAGCCGGTCATATCACAAAATCGGAGGAAATCGCTTTCCCCGAGCTTGGGTGCGAGTCGGTCAAACGCATGACCATTGAATCGATGCCCCTTATCGTAGGGATCGACTGCCGCGGCGGCGATTTGTTTGTGCTGGGGCGCAAGAGGTACGAGGAGTTAGGAGTTAGGAGTTAGCGGCGTTGTGAGAGAGATTTCCTGTGAGTTAATAACACGCGCTGTGGAGCGGCTATGTATCGAAGCGGCGACTGTACTGCAGCCGTCGCTTGGGATACTCCTTGAGTGCGCGGCTGAAAGCGAAGAGTCGCCGGCCGGGATATCCGCGCTTGAAGACATAGTGGAAAACTTCAAATACGCGGCGATGAACAATATACCAATTTGCCAGGATACCGGTATGGCTGTTATTTTCGCGGATATCGGACAGGACGCGCATATTACCGGCGGGGCATTCGAGGACGCTGTAAATGAAGGAGTGCGGCGCGGTTACGAAAAGGGGCTCTTGCGGATGTCTGTCGTGGGCGACCCGCTAAGGCGCGAAAACACCGGTGATAACACCCCTTGCGTTTTGCATATCAGGCTGACGCCGGGCGACAAGATCGATCTGCATGTCGCGCCTAAAGGCTTCGGAAGCGAAAATATGAGCGCGATGCGAATGTTCATTCCGTCAGACCCCGTTGAGGCTATAGAAGATTTCATCGTGGAGACGGTTTCGAAAGCGGGTTCGAACCCTTGCCCTCCGGTAGTGCTGGGCGTCGGGCTGGGCGGGACGGTCGAGCAATGCGCGCTTTTGGCGAAACGCGCGCTGCTCAGGCATACGGATACGCGCAACAGCGATATATTCTATGCGGAAATGGAGCTTCGCGTACTCGGAAAGATCAACCGCCTCGGGATAGGCCCGCAAGGGTTCGGAGGCCGGTTCACTGCAGTCGCGGTAAATATCGATGCATATCCGACGCATATAGCCGGACTGCCGTGCGTCGTCAATGTAGGCTGTCACGCGACCCGGCACGCATACGCAAAGTTGTGAAATTCTACAAAAGGACTTCCTGTTTTGTCGAATTTGTGATAAACTGGCGGCAGCGGCTCACCACGTAAAAATGAAGGAGAAGAAACATGAAATTTACAATTACAGAAAAGAAAGTAAAAGTCACGGATGAACTGCGCGAGTATGCGGAGAAGAAGATCGGTAAAATAGACAAGTTTTTCAAAACGGAGTCGGAAGCGTTTATAACATTTACCACAGAGCGCGGCCGCTACATCGCGGAAGTAACTATAAATAACAACGGCATGTTCTACCGGGTCACCGAGACTACAAGCGATATATTCGCATCGATCGATTCCGCCGTCGCGGCTATCGAGCGCCAGATAAGGAAGAATAAAACGCGTCTTGAGAAAAGGCTTCGCGACGGGGCGCTGGAGCGTGACCATACCCCGCCTGTTACACAGGATTTCCCTGAAGAGGATGAGCCTGATTTCAAAATAGTCAGGACAAAAATGTTCCCGATCAAGCCGATGACGCCGGAGGAAGCGGTACTCCAGATGAATCTTCTCGAGCACGAGTTCTTCGTATTCAAAAACCAGGACAGGGAGGACGCGTTTTCCATAGTATACAAACGGAAACAAGGCGACTACGGTCTTATCGAGACAGCATGACAGAGAATTGAATATCTCTGTTAACCGCGCAAAGTGTAAAACGGAGGTTGGGCGCTCTGATTGAGCAACCCAACCTCCGTTTTAGTGTTTATAAAAACCTCTGGTTGCGTCATCCTGTTTGTACTGTATTGCCGGGCTATCGCGTCAGGGTGTTCGAGCCGATCGAGCGGATCTCGTCCAGCAACGCCCCGACGTCGAGGCCCTTGGCGCGGGTTCCCTCGTTCCCCGGCGCGTCGGCTGCTTTTTTGGCGGCGTCGGACGGGGCGGCCCGCGGCGTGACGCTGACCCGCGGTTTAGCGCCGCCGCCCGGCGCATTGCCGCCGCCTTGCACATTGCCGCCGCCTTGCACATTGCCGCCGCGCTCCACATTGCCGCCGCGCTCCGCATTGCCGCCGCGCGCTGCGGTTTCGCGGGGCATGACTGAGGCTGTTCCCGCAGCGGGCTGCGCGACGGGGAGCGCGCCGGCCCCAAGCGCGTCAGGGTTTACCATAACGACCCCTTCGGGGCTGTCGATGAATAAAAGTTTATCGCCTTCGTTGATCCCAAGACGTTTCCGTATCGAAACAGGAATCGTGATCTGCCCTTTGCTTGTCACCTTTGCCATTTCCATGTCGCAGCATCCTCCCTCAGATCACACCGACGTCATAAGCCGCTGTGAAACCGGTGTGCGTGGCGTTCATAATATTAGCCGGGGCTGTGCAGTCGCCTGTCTGGTAAAACTCGGCCGCGCAATCGTGCAGCGCGATCGCTTCGTCGACCAGCGGCGCCTGGCCTGCAGCGTATATTACCGTATCCGCCTTAAACTCCGTATCGCCGCCGGCGCCTGACGTCGATACTCCGGAATCTGTGATTTCCCTGACAGTGGTAGAAAGATGCGCTTCGACGCCGAGTTCTTCCATTTGGACCATAAGGGCAAAAGAGTGCAGCGAGCGTTCCTCGAGGGTGTAACTGTCCCGGATCTCGAGTATCGTGACCTTATGCCCGAGCTGTCCTAAAAATATGCTGAGTTCTATACCGACAAGGCCGCCGCCGATTATAACGACCTCCTTGCCGAGTTTTGACGGGTCGGCGTACGCATCCTGCGCGCAAACTACGTTTGGATTGTCAATGCCGGGTATTTGCGGCTTGACCGGGCGCGCACCGAGCGCGGCGATTATTGCGTCGGGGGCGATCGACCTTGCGAGTTCCTGTGTCACCTCGGTATCCAGGCGCACGTCGATACCGGCGCGGGATATGAGCAAAGCCTGGCGGGCGATATAGTCCGCGAGATGTTTCTTGAACGGTACTTTGTCCTCGCAAAGAAGCACGCCTCCGAGGCGGTGGCTTTTTTCGCAAAGTATGACTTTGTGCCCGCGCCCGGCTGCTGTCAGCGCCGCTTGCATACCGGAGACGCCGCCCCCCGCGACAAGGACTGTCTTTTTGCCGCGCGGCGGAGGCGCCATAAGAATTTCACGTTCGCGGCTGGTGACGGGGTTTATTGCGCAGTAATGGATGCGCCCTGATTGCCCTGTAGTAAAACAGTTCATGCAGCGGAGGCATTCCCGGATCTCGTCCTCACGGCCTGTGCGCGCTTTTGCCGGGAGGTCGGGGTCGGCGAGCGACTGCCTTCCGAGTTCGATGATGTCCGCCATCCCGGAGGCTATCGTTTCTTCCATATGCGCGGGGTTTGAAAACGATCCGACAGTCGCGACATAAGCTTTGACGTGCTTTTTTATTGCTGCGGCGTATTTTGCGTTGCAGCCGTCCTCGAGGAACATGCTCGGGTGGGTGATGATAAATGATCTCCTGATTTCGTGGTTCCCGGCGGATACGTGTATTATGTCGGCGTAACCGTCAAGCGCTTTGGCGAATTCTATGCCCTCGTCGAGGTCGTATCCCGCTTCGTTGCATTCGGTCCCGCTCATCCGGATCTCGATAGGGAAGGCGGGGCCGACCGACCTGCGTATAGACTCCAGAACGGCCAGCGGCATACGCATGCGGTTTTCGAAGCTTCCGCCCCATTTGTCCTTGCGGGTGTTGAGCTGTCTGGACCAGAACTGCGGGAGGAGCCACCCGTGCCCGGCATGGATCGTGACCATTCCGAAACCGGCTTTTTTAGCGAAGGCGGCGCCTTTGCCGAACGCTTCTATGATGTGGAGGATGAGTTCTTCCGGCATTTCTGTGACTTCGCCGTATTTACCTTCCTTTATAGCGACGGGGCCGTAAAGGGGATTCCCGGCGGTATATACGCTGTGGGCGTACATCCCGGCGTGCGAAAGTTCGGCGGAGGCTACGCAGCCGTGACGTGTCACTGCTCCGGCTATGCCCGCGAGGCCCGGCATCATCCTGACGTCGTCGATACGGTACAGCCCGGCGTAAGCCGGCCCGGTCGCCGAGTCCACGATGCAGTCGCCGACGCATATAGAGGCGAAGCCGCCGCGGGCTTTGATCTCCCAGTACGCAGCGGCGTCGGCGTTCGGGAAGTTGTCGGGGCCTGTTTTGTAGAACCCTTGCGGCGCGGCGAAAATGCGATTTCTGAATACGGCGCCTCTGATTTTCAGCGGTTCAAAGAGGCGGGGGTATTTCAGCATGCTCATTTGGTCACCAATTCCTTTCATATATGGTATCAATCACCGGTACTCAGTATAACACGCGGGGCTGTGATTCCGCAACTGCGTATTGACTTTAAGAAGGATTAGATGTATAAGTGTCATGTAGAAAAATCATCAAGATTGTATGGTTTTTAACATTTAAAAGGAGATGAAAAAATGAAAAAAGGTAAAAAAGCGATTTCTGTTATCCTGGCGGCCCTGTTATGCCTGACCATTCTGTCGTCATGCAACAAAAACGAGGAACCCGCAGGCCAGCAGGGCTCAAGCGGCACGGGAAGTCCTGCCTCACCGGCAGCTTCTCCGGCGGCCTCCCCTGCTGCTTCCCCGGCCGCTTCGCCGAATGACGTTCCGCCGCCGCCCCCGAGCGACCCCGGAATAAAGTTTGCGGAGGAAATGGACGTGATCATAGACAACAATAAGATCGCGGTCCTCGACCCGTTCAACTCAGCGTCCAACCCGTCGCCGACCCAATGGGTGTTCAACATGATCCATAACAGGCTGGTTGTGCCGCTTGGTGATGGCGTGTACGGCCCGTGCCTTGCAAAATCATGGGATACCGACGACTGGAAAACAGTCACTTTCCATCTGCGCGACGACGTGAACTTCCACAACGGCGAGCACTTCACTGCTCAGGACGTTGCCAATACTATAGAAAGGGCGCGTGAAGCCGTCGGAACGCTTGCCAGCGACAGGTGGGCGTCCATCGAAGAGTTCAACATCATCGACCAGTACACGATCCAGTTTGTCCAGACTGACGTTTTCGTCGACCTGCTGTACAGCCTTTCACAGCCGCAGGCTGTCATAGTCAATGATAAAGCCATAGCGGCGGATCCTGAAAACGGCGTATGGATCGGAACGGGCGCGTGGATAGTAGATGAGTTCATGACCAATGAATATGTTGTGCTTGTGCGAAATGACAATTACTGGGGCGACCCTGCCGTCACTCAGAAGATTACCCTGCGGTATGTGCCGGAGATGAGCGCCAAGCTGATGCAGCTGCAAAACGGCGATACTGACGTCTGCTTCTCTCTGGATCCGGTCGATATGCCGCTCATCGAAGCCGACACCGAGAATTATATCTGCTATAAGTATACATATAATAACTGCGATATGATCGGGTTCAATATGGACGACCCGATCGTCAGCGATTTGAACTTCAGGATGGCGGTCGCCTCAGCCCTTGACAGGGATGAGATAACTATAGCGGCTTGCGGCGATTACGGCATCCCCGAGACGGAAGGCACATACGCCGGCTATGAAACGGAGTTCAGAAACCACAGTATCCCGATAATCCCTTACGACCTTGACGCAGCAAAAGCATATTTGGCGGATTCGCCGTATAATGGAGAAGTGCTTGAGATAGCTACGGCGATCAATACTAATGAGATAGCTTCGCAGGTCGTGCAGCAGCAACTTTCAAAGATCGGGATAAACACCAGGATCAACACGATGGATCCGCCGAGCATGGGCGCTTACGCGAGATATGGCGAGAACCAGTCCCAGATACTCGTCTACGTGGGGCCTATGACGCTCAGCTCAGCTTCTTTCCGCAGCGCGTACTACCCCGGAGCCGCGTACAACAGGGTCTCGTATAACAATCCTGCGGTCACGGATATGCTCGACAGGGCGTCCGGTATCGTCGATGACAACGCGCGCAGGAACCTGTATCTGGAACTGCAGGAGTTCATCGCGAAAGATCCTCCGTACATCAACCTGTTCTGGCTGCAGCACATGGCGGCGTGCGTCAAGGGCGTCGGCGGTATGGTACTGCCTGCCGACTCATTCTTCGACCTTACTTACATCTATAAAATAATAGACTAATGGGAGAGACAGAGTATGCTGCGTTATGTGCTCAAACGGGTACTGTCGCTTATCCCTGTTATCGTTTTTGTGTCATTTATAGTTTTCGCGCTCATGGATCTGGCGCCCGGCACTATCATTGACACGATGGTTTCCGAAGCCGTGACCGAAGAAGTCAGGGCGGAACTCATGGCGAAATACGACCTTGACAAACCGCTGGTGTACAGGTACGGCAAATACATGCTCAAACTCGTTCAGGGCGACCTCGGGACGTCCGACGTGACAAACATCAGTATATGGACCATCTATATCACCAGGCTGCCGAATACGCTGCTTTTATCGCTGGCAGCCTTGGTGATAGGGTCTGTGGTCTCTATACCGATGGGCATCCGCGCAGCCAGGCATGCGGGCAAATTATCGGATACGGCGACTACGACATTTACACTTATCGGTATGTCGATGCCAAGTTTCTGGCTGGGGCTGCTGCTCATGTTTGTGTTTTCATACTGGCTCGGCTGGCTGCCGGCGGGAGATATCAAAAAAGGTTTTTTGAGCTATATCCTGCCGGCGGTTTGCAGCGGCCTTCTGCTGATGGCAAACTCGGCAAGGCAGACAAGGTCAAGCATGCTGGAAGTGCTGAACGCGGATTTCCTGCGCACGGCGAGGGCGAAGGGCGTACCGGAGGCTGCTGTCATAAGGAGGCATGCGCTCGGAAATGCCTGGATCCCGATTTTGACGACGATAGGGACGTCGCTCAGCGTATCGCTCGCGGGGTCGGCTGTTATTGAGACTGTGTTTTCCTGGCCCGGCGTCGGGCGCGCCACAGTCGACGCGGTCAACGCGCGCGACGTCACGGGCGCATGCGGCTTAGTGATAATGACGACGATACTTTATGTCGTTCTGCAACTGATCGTCGATCTGCTTTACGGGTTTATCGACCCGAGGATAAAGTCGCAGTATGCGGGGAACAGGAAACGGAAGCCCGCAGCCGCCCCGGTTTACGAAGGTATCGTCGCCGGGGCGTCAACAGAAGCTGTGTCGGTCGCGGAAACCATGCCGGTCGCGGAAACCATGCCGGTCGCGGAAACCATGCCGGTCACGGAAACCATGCCCGTCGCGGAAGCCATGCCGGTTACGGAAGCCGTGTCGGTCGCGGAAACCATGCCGGTCGCGGAAGCTATGCCGGTTACGGAAGCCATGGCGGTTGAGGAAGCCATACCGGCTGCGGAAGCCATATCGGTTCCGGAAGCCGTGCAGGCCATATCTGAAATTCATGAAACGGCGGCGCCGGAAGAACAGAAAACCGGCCGCGGCGTCTACTCCGCCAAGTCTGCCGGCACTATCGAAGAGATAATGAAGCAATACAGGAAACGCAGCCGGATGGGCGACATTTTCCATAGTATAAGACGGAACAAAAGCGCAATGGCGGGGCTCATCATCATCGTTCTGCTGTTTCTGATCCTGCTCGGCTCAATGTTTATAAGTTTCGAATCGGTGACCGAGTCAGCCTCGGCAAACAGGTTCAGGCCTCCGGACTGGCAGTTCCCGTTCGGCGGCGATAATATGGGGCGCAATACGTTCCTGCGCACTATCTACGGTACCAGGTACTCTATCGTTATCGGGTTCGGAGCGGTTTCCATTGCAACGATATTCGGCGTAGTACTGGGCTCGTTCGCGGGTTTCTACGGCGGCGTCGCGGATGATATCATCATGAGGGCCTCCGACGTCCTGGCGTCGATACCGGGGATGCTGCTCGGGATGGTGATCGTGACAGTGCTGGGGCAAAGCCTGCGGAACCTTATCATAGCGGTCGGCGTTACTGCCATACCCGTTTTCATAAGGATAACGAGGGCTTCAGTGCTGACCGTCAGGAACAATGAGTTTGTGGAGGCGGCAAGGGCGATAGGGATTTCGAACCCCAGGATCGTGTTCACGCAAGTCCTGACGAACGGCCTGTCCCCGATAATCGTCACTTTCACAGCAAGCATCGGTTTGTCAATCATAGTAGCGGCGTCGCTTTCTTTCCTGGGTTTCGGCGTACCCGTGCCGCATCCCGAGTGGGGCGCCCTTGTCTCGACGGGCAGGAACTATATCCGAAACGCGCCGTGGCTTACGACGTTCCCCGGGTTGTTCATTATGATCACAGTCCTCGCGTTCAATCTGCTCGGGGACGGGCTGCGCGACGCGCTCGACCCTAAAATGAAGAAATGATGAGTAAATGCTTTAGCTGCTCAGGAGGGTGCCCCCCTGAGCAGCTAAAGCACCGGAAGCAAAGAGTCAGGAGTCAGGTATGTCATTATTAGGCGCGTTCGCCCTGCCGCATCCCCCGCTCGCTGTGCCGGGCGTCGGCCGCGGCCAGGAAAAGGGCATAGGCAAAACGCTGGAGGCATTCAACGAGGTTTCAAAGGAAATCGCGGAACTGGCCCCGGAAACGATCGTGTTCATAACGCCGCACAATGTACTGTATGCGGACTACTTCCATATATCGCCGGGAACGACGGCCCGCGGGGATTTCAGGAGGTTCGGCGATACGGGCACATCGTTTGAAGCGCGGTATGACGCGGAAATGGCCGGAGAGATTGAGCGGCTTGCTTCGGGGCACGGTATTCCGGCAGGCGGCCTCGGCGAAAGGGAGAAAAACCTTGACCACGGCGTGACCGTGCCAATGTGGTTTATTGAACTTAACTATAAAGGATACAAAACCGTGCGGATATCGCAATCCGGCATGGAACCGTCCGTACACTACAGGCTCGGGAAAATCATCGCCGAAGCTGCGGAGGCGCTGGGGCGAAAAACCGTCCTTATTGCCTCGTCCGACATGTCGCACAAACTAAAAGCCGACGGGCCGTATGGTTTTGCCCCGGAGGGCCCGGAGTTTGACCATATCGTCTCGGAAGCGCTGTCCGGGGGCGACTTCATGGCGCTCTTCAGGATTCCTGCGGCGCTCAGGGAAAGCGCCGCGGAATGCGGCTATAACTCGCTGATGGTCCTTGCCGGGTGTTTTGATAAACGAAAAGCCGGCGCGCGGCTCCTGTCTTACGAAGGACCGTTCGGAGTCGGGTACGCTATAGCGGCGTTTACGCCGGGGGAACCCGACGGGAGCAGGGATTTCCTGGAGCAGTTTTCGCATTTTGCGGAGAAAAAGGCGCGGGAAAGCCGGGACACTGAAGATGATTACAGAGCGCTGGCGCGCAGTTCTCTCGAGTACACAGTTAAAAACGGCGCCGCTTTGCCGCTGCCGGGCGGGTTGCCGGATGAATTGCTTTGCAGAAGGGCGGGCGTATTCGTATCGCTGCATAAAAACGGCAGCTTGCGCGGGTGTGTAGGGACGATTTCCCCGACGGCGGAGAGCATCGCGGATGAGATAATTCAAAACGCCGTGTCGGCGGGGCTTCACGACAATCGTTTTGAGCCTGTCGAGGCGTCCGAACTGCCGTACCTGACGTATAAAGTGGATGTGTTGTCCGCAGCGGAGCCGATATCAGGCCCCGAGGAGCTGGACGTAATGCGCTACGGCGTTATCGTCACAAGCGGATATAGACGCGGGCTGCTGCTGCCGAACCTGGACGGGGTCGATACTGTCGATGAGCAGATATCCATCGCCCGGAGAAAGGCAGGCATACCTGACGGGACGCCGGTCAAACTGGAGCGTTTCGAAGTCGTCCGGCATGAGTAACGCTGAGAGCTGAGAGCTGAGAGTGGAGAGTGGAGAGTGGAGAGTGGAGAGTGGAGAGTGGAGAGTGGAGTGAGGGATGACAAGGCGGGCTGAGGCTG
>Ga0082212_10009215_pt1 | contig 12747 bp, 14 predicted proteins | sample TergutNt197P3_FD_71548 | JGI IMG/M metagenome (GOLD analysis project Ga0082212, IMG submission 71548) | Neocapritermes taracua P3 segment gut microbial communities from Petit-Saut dam, French Guiana - Nt197 P3 | ecosystem: Host-associated > Arthropoda: Insects > Digestive system > Gut ... | reverse complement strand
CGCTTATAAAGTCCGTCAGAACAGTACGTGGGGTTATAGAAGCTTCATTCTTGGTATTAATGCTTACGGTCATGATTAACTAAAACAGCTACCACCCAAAATTTGAAAAACTATATGCTCACGACCATTGCCGCTGCGGATGCTTTGCGCAAGACGTACAGTGGCCTCATTTTAAACCGCCGATTTTGGCCCTCTTTTAGATCGCCGCGCACAATATGTATTATTTTTACGCCGGAATTCAGTAAAATTGCAGAGTTTTTGAAGTAAGGAACGGCATAATACGCAAGGTTTGTTTGCCCTCAGCTTATTATAGGATAAACGGGTTAAGAACCTTCAGAAGTTCCCGCCCCGTGCGAGACTCCTGGTTTGCCGCTATCTCTTCCGGCGTTCCCGCGCAGATGACGCGTCCTCCGGCGTCGCCTCCCTCCGGCCCCAGGTCGATAATCCAGTCAGCTGTTTTGATAACGTCGAGATTGTGCTCTATAACCACCAGCGAATTGCCGGCGGCGATGAGCCTGTCAAAGGCCGCGAGCAGTTTGCGTATATCGTCGAAATGCAGCCCCGTGGTGGGTTCGTCGAAAACAAAAAGCGTGTTTTTCGTTCCGGCCTGCGCGATGTAAGCGGCCAGCTTTATACGCTGCGCCTCACCGCCCGACAGCGATGTCGCGGACTGGCCGATGCGCAGATAGCCGAGGCCGATTTCCTCAAGAATGCGCAGTTTGCGGACGAGCGTCGTCCTGCCCGCGAAAAATTCAATCGCTTCCGTGACCGTCAGTTCCAGCGCCTCCGCGATATTTTTAGATTTATAGCGCGCTTCAAGAACGGAGCTTTTGAATCTTCTGCCGCCGCAGTCCTCGCAGGTCAGTTCCACATCGGCAAGGAACTGCATTTCCACCGTTACAGTGCCGTTTCCTTGGCATGTAGGACAGCGCCCCGCTTCCATGTTAAAGGAAAAATGTCCCGGCCCGAAACCGCGGCTGACGGCGTCGCGCGTTTCTGAAAAGGCGCGGCGTATATCGTCGAAAGCCTTTATATACGTTGCCGGATTGGATCGCGGCGTACGCCCAATAGGCGATTGATCCACAAGAATAACGCCGTCGAGCCGCCCCACGCCTTCCATGCCGCCAAGACCGTCGGGAAACTCGCGCCGCCTCTCTATCGCCAGTTTTACCGCCGGGCAGAGGATTTCGTGTACCAGCGTGGATTTGCCGCTTCCTGAAACTCCTGTGACGCAGACAAAGCGGTCAAGCGGAATTTCAACTTCCGGAATTTTCAGATTATGCTTACGTACATCGGTTAGCCGTATCTTTCGTTCCGACGGCCTGCGGCGGAAAACAGGAATGGGAATTTTAAGTTCGCCGGCAAGATATTTCCGTGTGAGCGAATCTGAATCGCGCAGCAGGGAATCAAAGCTGCCCTCAAAAACTACGCTGCCCCCGCTTTCTCCCGCGCGCGGGCCGATGTCTATGACGTAATCTGCGGCACGTATGATTTCCGGGTCGTGTTCCACAACAAGAACCGTGTTGCCGATATCGCGCAGGTTTCCGAGAATCGCCGCCAGATGCCGGCTGTCGCGCGGATGAAGGCCGATAGAAGGTTCGTCAAGTACGTACAACGCCCCCACGAGATTTGATCCCAGCGAAGTCGCAAGCTGGATGCGCTGCGATTCGCCTCCTGATAGCGTGGAAGAAAGCCGATCGAGAGAAAGATAATCAAGTCCCACGCGGACAAGCAGATCAAGCCGGCGGCGAATCTCGGCAAGGAGTTTTTCGGCGATGGCAGCCCGCTGCGAATCAAGCGTGAGTTCGTTAAAGAACCGAACCGCGCGAGCGACGGTCATATTGCCGATTTCCGATATGGATTTATCTCCGACGCGCACGGCGCGCGCCTCGGCGCGCAGACGCTCGCCGCGGCATTTCAGGCAGGGCGCGTAGCCGCGATACCGGCTAAGAAATATCCTGACGTACATTTTGTATTTCTTGCCTTCAAGATAGTCGAAAAATCCCAGTATGCCGGGAAAACGTCCCTTGCCGCGCGTAATTTTTTCACGCGCATCTTCCGGAAGCTGGTTCCACGGTAATTTTGTTAATATTCCCTCCGTATCGGCAAAGCGCAGCATTATATTCTGCATATTGCGGAAACGCGGCGTAGTCCAGGGATGAATAGCTCCGTCCGCCAGGCTTTTGGAAGGGTTCGGAACCACGCGGTTGAGATCAAGCGTCATGGTGTTGCCGAATCCCTGGCATTCAGGGCACGCGCCGAAAGGATTATTGAAAGAGAAAAGACGAGGTTCCGGCGCCTGGCAGACGATATTACAGGCCGGGCATTCAAAGGCTTCGCTGAACTTGCAGAGAATGCCATTTGTCCGGCGTTCTTTTCGCGCGGCGGGATGTTTCTCTTCAAGAAAACGCGCAAGTTCGTCCGGCGCGTCGGAAAGCAGAAGAATTTCTATTCGCCCTTCGGAATCACGGCCGGCTATTTCAAGCGAATCAGTAAGGCGTTTACGCATATCGTCGCGCACTGTAAGCCGATCGACAATGACACGGATTTCCGCGTTTCCGCCGTTTCGGCCGCTTTTCAACTGTTTCCGCGTTTCCGCAACCGCGTCAAGTTCTACCGCGTCGTCTCCGACTAATAGACGCATCACTCCCTGACGCCTGAGTTCCGGCAGTATCGCAGCGAGTTTTTCCTCCAGCGCCGCATCGGCGGCGCGCGATTTTTTTCGCCCTCGCCTTGCCACGCCATCGTCTTTTGAAAACTCGTTTGGAGCGGAGTCAAAATCGATACGGCGGCAGACGTAGAAGCGTTGTCCTTCCGGCAGCGACATGACAAAATCCGCAACGCTCTGCGGCGTGTCTTTATCTATAACCTTTCCGCATTGCGGGCAATGGGCAATTCCGGCGCGGGCGAAAAGAAGGCGCAGGTAGTCATTGATTTCGGTAACCGTCCCGACAGTGGAACGCGGATTTTTTGAATGGCTTTTCTGTCGAATGGCAAGGGCGGGGCAGACGCCTTCGATGTCATCGACATCGGGACGGTCTATGCGGTCAAGGAACTGCCGCGCGTAGGCGGAAAGCGACGCAAGATAGCGGCGCTGTCCTTCCGCGTAAAGCGTGTCAAAAGCGAAACTGCTTTTGCCGGATCCGGAAACGCCGGTAACAACCGTCAGGGAATGAAGCGGAATCCGCGCGGTAATGTTTTTAAGGTTATGAACCCGCGCTCCTCTGACAACAATAGCGTTATCAAACGGCTTGTTCAGTGAATCAGTCATGTCTGAGTTTTTTTCCCGACCGCAGCGACAGGCCGCCGAATACAAACGTCAAAACAGCAACACCCATGGCAAGACTGAAAGTAACCGCGTAGGAACCGGTTTTGTCAACAACGAATCCCCAGGCCGCCGAACCTATGGCCGTACTGAAAGCGGCTACCATAGCGATAGTTGAATAAATCTGGCTGTAATTCCGGTTGCCGAAAATTTTCCTGACCGTGAGCGGCGTTTGAACAGCCATGCCGGCATATGAAATGCCGTAAAGGACAGCGCCTGCTAAAACAACCCAAACGCCCGCTTTTGCAAGAAAAATCATCATGCCTATTCCAATAAAACCGCATGCCGTTGTAAAAGTAAGGCCTAGCACGACGCTCCTGTCGTTAATCGCGCCCAGCAATACCTTGCCTGCCGTGTTGCCAACCATGCTTGCCGAAGCTATTGCCGCGCCCAGAGTGAGCGACAGACCCAGTGAACCGGCGTAAGAAGGAAGATAGAAATTAACGGTTGTAAGAAAAGCTATCAAAAAACCAAATAAAAGCGTTATATAAAACGCGCCACCTCTGACCGCCGTGGAATAAGAAACTCCTGTTGCGCCGACGGGCTTTCCATCCGGCGACGCATCGCCCGTATCGCCATACGGCCGAAGCCCTTTATCGCCGGGGAAATTCTTTATAACCAACGCAAACGGAAGAGCCAGGGCAAGGTTAAGGATTGCGAAAGATAAATATCCCGTTCTCCAGCCATAATTTGTTATCACGTAAGCGCCAAGGGGATTGAATAAAATGCCGCCGACGCCTGTAAAAGCCGAACATAGTCCCATGAAAAACCCAACACGCGCTTTGAACCAGCGGTTAATCACGGTTGGAACCAGCAGGAAAAAGAGAAAAGCCATTGCTATGCCAAGAAAAACTCCGGCCGCGTAAAATTGATAGACTGAATTAAGCGCCGACATTGCCGCGAACGAAAGGGAAACGATAATTACGTTGATAAGAATTATCGTACGGGCGTTATATTTGGCGTAAACTTTCCCCGCGACGGTGAGGGTCAGGGTTGAGGCAAACAGAAGGATAGACATGTAAACCGCAAAATCGCCCTTTCCCACTCCTAATTCCGCGCTTACGGGGTCAAAAAAAATGCCCGCGCAACTGATGGTCAAGCCTACCGAGGCGGCGGATATCGCGCAGCACGCCGCCGCTATCAGATAGGCAAAATGAAATCTTCCTGTTTTTTGATCATTTTTCATAATTAAAGTATCCGCATGTTTGATTCACGAAGCGGGAAAATAACATGCCGCGCCTGTCAAAGGCAACCGTCACGGATATAGCCGGCATGTATGTTTCATTTATGCCAGTTATAACTTGACAATATTGTATACATATGACTATATAAATATTATGCTAAAAGAAACAATGCAAAAAATACTGACCACACAGACGCCGCCGGCAGTCCCTTCAAACGAGGTTATGCGTTTGCTGGCTTCGGAATTGACGCTGCGAAAGGAAACGGCGCTCGTGCTTACAGGCATCCGGCGCAGCGGATAAAGCACACTGCAAACACAACTTATGCGGAAAAGCCGGCATGCTTTTTATTGCAACTTTGACGATATACGACTCGCCGGCATGAAATTGGAAGACCTCGCAATGTGGTTTGAGGTATTTCAGGAAACGGCGCCTGCGAACGCCGCAGTTTTTCTGGACGAGGTGCAGGAGATTGAAGGGTGGCAGCGGATTGTACGTTCTTTGCTCGATGCGGGGCGCAAGGTTTGCATAACGGGTTCGAACGCTTCGCTGCTTGGCGTCGAACTTGGCACGAAGCTCACTGGACGCCATGAATCGCGGATAGTCTGGCCTTTTTGCTACTCGGAATATCTGAAAGCGACTGGGCAAACGCGGAGCGGAGAATCATTGCGGGCCTTTCTTAACGACGGCGGTTTTCCGGGCTACCTGCGAGAACGGCGCGATACTCTTCTTAACGAACTGCTGCAGGATGTGTTGCTGCGCGATGTTGTGTCGCGCAACCGGCTGCGCGATATCCGTCATTTGCGAAACCTGTTTCTCTATCTCGCCGCAAACACGGGATCGCCCGTGTCGATGCAAAAATTGACAAAAAACCTGGATATCCCGTCTGTGAACGAAACTTCACGTTACCTTGAATATCTGCGAGATGCCTACCTGTTGTTTGAAACGCCAAAATTCAGTTCTTCGTTTAGAAAGCGGGTTGTTGCGCCGCCAAAATACTACGTGATTGACACCGGACTCCTGCGCGTCGTGTCGCCGCAAACTACGCCGGACTATGGCCGCCGCTTCGAAAATGCCGTCGCGATGGAATTTTTACGATGTGGTAAAACACCGTTTTATGCCTCGGAACGTGATTCATGGGAATGTGATTTTGTCGACAACGACACGATCTGGCAGGTTTGCTGGCGGTTATCAGAGGAAAACATGGCAAGAGAGGTTCGCGGATTATTTGAGGCCGCGAAGCAGGCGAAGGCGAAGCGGATGGCGATTCTTACGCAAGACCAGAAGCAAACCCTGCGTCTTAATGGAGAAACCATCAATGTCATTCCGGCATGGGACTGGCTGACGTGATTAATGATGATGGCAAACAGCATGCAGCACAAAACGATGACAATTATAAGACATAAAACCGGCGCGATGAAAGCGAGTATTGTCTTACAAAAAATCATTTTTTACATGAGGCGGCGAACGAAAGCAATTGCTTTCTATTTTCATTTTGGCTTTGATGTTGAATACAATAAGTATTACATTTTGTCCGTGTTGAGAGGAGCATTTACGATGGCTATTATCAGGTCGACAGTAAGGGTTGGACAAAAACCGTCTGCTAAAGAAATGAGGCGGATAGAAGCCGAATTAATGGAGGCCGAAAAGTATCCGATCGTCTACAAGGAAGACTGTCCCGAGTCCACGCCTGAAGCATTAAAAGAGTTCGCCATGCTGGCTGCGGAGCGCAACCGGAGAAAGAAAAAGCAATCCGTTACCATCAGGCTCGTCCCGGACTGCCTTTCTAAATATAAAACTCTCGGTAAGGGTTACACCGGTATCATGGCTGATGTACTGAAATATGTGGCCGATAACCCGAAACTTTTGAAAGAAGCCTGTAATCAGCATTAATCTGAAAGAACCACCGGATGAAAAAAATCTTTTTGTCGGATCGCAGCCTCCAACTCCTTTTCGGCCCGCTTGATGAAAATGTCCGTTTTCTCGAAAAACTTTTCGGCGTGACGATCCAGGCGCGCGATTCGACGCTTACCATCAACGGTGAAGAAAACGCCGTCGCCGCGCTGGAAAAAATTCTGACAGATTTTTCCGCGCTTACGGATAAAGGCCATTCGATGACCAACGGCGACCTTAAGGCTGCCTTCCAGCAAATAGCTGAAAACGAGGCGCTTTCGCTGCGTGATTTTTTTCCGAAAATGCAGCTTCTTACCGCCGGAAAGCGGCAGGTTGCGCCGAAAAGCCTGAATCAGCGCCGCTATATTGAAGCGATACGCGGCAACGACATTGTTTTCGGCGTCGGGCCTGGCGGAACGGGAAAAACTTTTCTGGCTGTGGCAATGGCGCTTACCTGTCTGCTTGAAAAAACCGTTTCGCGGATCATCCTGACTCGCCCCGCCGTGGAAGCGGGCGAACGGCTTGGATTTCTTCCCGGCGATATTGAAGAAAAGATCAATCCATACCTGCGTCCTTTGTATGACGCGCTCCACGCGCTGGTCGAAGGTGAGAAACTGAACCGGTATCTCGAAGACAGGACGATTGAAATCGCCCCGCTCGCTTTCATGCGCGGCCGGACGCTCGGCGACGCGTTCATCATTCTTGACGAGGCGCAGAATACTACTTCCGAGCAGATGAAGATGTTTCTGACGCGCATTGGAATGCGATCAAAAGCGGTTATTACAGGCGATGTCACGCAGATTGACCTTCCCGTCGGACGCGCCTCCGGTCTTATTGAAGCGCGGAAGGTTTTACGAGGCATTGATGGAATTTCTTTCTGTTATTTTAACGAGGAAGACGTGGTGCGACACCATTTAGTCCGATTGATTATTAAAGCGTATCAGAGACATTCGGAAAACACGGCGGACGAATAAAAAATGAGCGAAAAAGGTAAAAAAATACGGCTTGGCATCCTGTTCGGCGGGCGATCCGGAGAACACGACGTTTCGCTTGTTTCCGCAGCGTCGGTCATTGAAGCGCTGGCGGGTCGTGAAGAATTTGAAATCACCGCCATTGGCCTGACGAAAGCGGGAATGCTGGCTAATGAAAATGAACTCCGCGCCATGCTGCCGTCCGGATTGACTGGCCGCATCCGGCTTTGCACAGCTATTAAATCCGCCGCAAGCGGCATGACGATTTTGCCGAATCAGCCCGGCGAATGGCATGAATCAGACGTTGCTCCGGAAATCATTTTTCCGTTGCTGCACGGCCCATTCGGCGAGGATGGCACAGTGCAGGGACTGTTTGAAATCGCAGATATTCCTTATATTGGCTGCGGCGTTCTGGCATCTGCCGTTGCTATGGATAAGGATGTCGTAAAAAGACTCTGGACGGCTGAAGGGCTTCCCGTTACGCCGTGGATTACCGTACGCGCGCAGGATATTGACGCGAATTCCGCTCAAATCCGGCTTTCAGCCGAAAAGGCTTTCGGCTATCCGATGTTTTCAAAACCTGCGAATCTCGGATCGTCCGTTGGCGTCCGGAAGATTCATGATGAAACGGAATTTGACGAAGCGTTGCGTTATTCCGCGTGGTACGACAAAAAGGTTTTAATCGAAAAAGGAATAGACGCCCGCGAGATAGAATGCGCGATTTTAGGGAACGATGACCCCGTGGCTTCCGTAACAGGAGAGGTGATTTCAGCGGAAGAGTTCTACGATTACGAAGCCAAATACATCAGCAATGAAAGCCGCCTGGAAATCCCGGCGGATATTGACGATGAAAAGTCGGAAGAAATCAGGAAGATTGCCGTCCGGGCGTTCCGGGCAATAGACGGGTCGGGGCTTGCCCGCGTTGATTTTTTTCTGGAAAAGAACATTGGGAAAATATGGATCAATGAACTCAATACGATGCCGGGATTCACGCCTATCAGCATGTATTCAAAACTCTGGGCGGCGAGCGGCATTCATTTTTCCGAACTTGTCGGACACCTGATACGTCTGGGAAAAGAACGTTTTGAGGAGAAAAGCAATCGACATGGAAGCGCGGGCGTCCTCGCCGGCGTGTAAAAAATAAATGCGGGCTGAAAGCATGCATCAAAGGGCGCAGCGCGCTGCGCCCCTACATTTGGAACGCGCGCCCATCATTGAAATGTTTAATAAAAACAGCATCGCGGTTATAATGGCTCCTGTGATGTATGTAAGCTGAACGGAGGAATGGACTATGAGCATATCTGACGCGGAATTCCGGGAACGGTTAATGCAGGAAGACGCGGAATTCCGGAAACTGGCAGCGGAACATCAAGCATGCGACCAGCAGTTGACCGAACTGGAGAGCAGGCATTTTCAAAATGAAGAAGAACAGTTGGCTAAAAAAAATCTCAAGAAAAAGAAGCTGGCGTTGAAAGACCAGATGTACGCCATTATGCAGAAATATCGTTTAAAAATGGGGTAATCGCGAGACATTTAACAAGGAAGCACCGGCTTCGCGCCGGCGCTTCCTTGTTAAATATTTCGCGATTACCTGTTTGGCAACCCTGCCGCCGATTGCCTGATTAATGCAATCGGCTATAGGCAATTTTACCCGGGGATCACTCCCATATGGCGCGTGACGGATATAAATTTGTTCTTCCACTGCTTGTATTAACCGGTCTTTCCGTATTTTTTCATCAACCGGTTCTCACTGTTATTCTCGTCATATTAACGGCGTTTACCGCATATTTCTTTCGGAACCCTGATCGCCGGATTCCGGATGGCGCGAACCTGATTGTTTCTCCCGCCGACGGCAAAGTGGTGAAAATATCGAAAGATGAAACCGGGGAGCAGACGCTCTGCATATTTCTTAATATTTTTAATGTGCATGTAAACCGCGCCCCGATATCAAGCTCTGTGGCGCGTTTCGAATACAGGAGGGGAAAATTCAAGGTCGCTTTTGACGAAGAAGCGTCCCGCGTCAATGAACAGAATATTGTATCCTTTGCCGGGCCTGATCTAAGCATTGTCGTAAAACAGGTTGCGGGATTGATAGCGCGGCGGGTGGTTTGCTGGAAAAAGCCGGGGGATGTCGTCGAGCGGGGCGAATTATTCGGACTCATCCGCTTTGGATCCCGTGTTGATATGGTCATGCCGTCGAGCGTTAATATCAGGGTAAAGGTAGGAGACAAGGTGCGCGGCGGAAGTACGATAATCGGAGATTACAAATGAACGGACTTCAGGAATCGCCTGAAAAGAATGCGCCCGTGGTAAAGCCAAGACGGCTGCGCCGCAGCGTTTTGGTTTTGCCGAGCCTTTTTACCGTGGCAAATCTTTTCTGCGGATACTACGCCATTCTTTTGACGATGAACCAGATGTACCATAAAGCCGCCATCGCTATCGGCATAGCCATCCTGCTCGATTCAATGGACGGCTTTATCGCCCGGCTTACAAACACATCGTCGGAATTCGGCATGCAGCTTGATTCACTGTCCGATGTAATTTCTTTCGGCGTCGCTCCTTCGCTCCTGGTTCTTAAATGGGGTTTTCTGCAGACCGTCGATCCGCGACTGGCAGGCGCGGCGGCGTTTACGTTGACACTGTGCGGATCCATGCGCCTGGCGCGTTTCAATGTGCAGTCAGGCGCCCGAAAACATTTTGTCGGCTTGCCGATTCCAGCCGCCGGAGGAACGATTGCGGCAATCGTTTACTTTTTTGAACATCCCATCGCCGACCGGATGTATGCCAATATTATGGTTGCCGTCACATTTGTCCTGGCGTTTCTGATGGTCAGCACGCTGCGTTATAACAGCCTGAAGGGAATTACGCTTGTGAAAAAATCGCATTTTGCGGTTTTGATAATAGCCCTTCTTTTCGTCCTGATATTTTTCCTGTCGCGCCCCACGCTTTTAATACTTGCGACATGTTATGCCATTTCCGGGCCGATTGTAAAATTATGCGGCATGCTGCGACGTAAAAAGCCGGACGAAGCTGCAAATAAATGAGGAGTTTTTATGGATATAAGAATTGAGCGAACGAACAATCCAAAGGCGAAGCCGGACTGGAACAATCTGTCATTCGGGCGTTACTACACAGATCACATGTTTGTAGCGGATTATACGGAAGGTTCCGGCTGGCATGATTCGCGCGTTGTCCCTTACGCTCCCTTGTCGCTTGATCCGGCTGCGATGGTGTTTCATTACGCCGTGGAAGCATTTGAAGGCATGAAAGCCTATGCCGCAAAGGACGGCCGCATCCTGCTGTTCCGCCCGCTGGAAAACGCCCGGCGGCTAAACTCATCGGGCGCCCGTATATGTATGCCGCCTTTTCCTGAAAATGATTTTCTTGAAGCGCTCAAGGTATTTGTGCGAATGGAACAGGACTGGGTTCCGCGCGAGCCGGATACGTCGCTTTATCTGCGTCCTTTCATGATAGCCACCGAGCCGCACCTGGGCGTGCGTGTTTCAAAATCGTTTCAGATGCTTATCATTGCAAGCCCGGTTGGCGCGTATTATCCGGAAGGGTTGAACCCCGTCAAAATTTATCTTGAGGATGAATATGTCCGCGCAGTCAGAGGCGGAACGGGCTTTACGAAATGCGGCGGCAATTACGCCGCGTCATTGGCGGCCCAGGAAAAAGCCCAGAAGCTCGGTTTTACGCAGGTACTCTGGCTGGATGGCGTGGAAAAGAAATACATTGAAGAAGTCGGCACGATGAACGTGATGTTCCAGATTGGAGGTGAAGTTATTACGCCGGAACTGAACGGCAGCATCCTTCCGGGAGTCACACGCTCTTCCGTAATGGAACTGCTTCGCTCATGGAACGTTCCGATCTCCGAACGCCGCCTCTCCATTGACGAGCTTCATTCCGCCGCGCGTTCCGGCGCACTGCGCGAATCATTCGGCACGGGAACCGCTGCGGTAATTTCTCCGATAGGATCTCTCAGCATCAATGGCGAACTGCTGCGCGTGGCGGACGGCGGCATCGGCCCGTTGTCGCGCAAACTCTACGACACGCTTACAGGCATTCAATGGGGCAGCCTGCCCGATCCTTTCGGATGGACGTATGAAATAATCAGGAATTAGGAATTGGGAATTGGGAATTGGGAATTGGGAATTAGAAGCGCGCCTTCGGCGCGCGTTCAAACGCCCTGAATGGGCGTCGCATAACAGCCCAGGGCAACGCCCTGGGTCTGGAGTTTGTACATGCCCAGGGCAACGCCCTGGGTCTGGAGTTTGTACACGCCCAGGGCAACGCCCTGGGGAGGAGTTTGTACACGCCCAGGGCAACGCCCTGGGTAGGAGTTCATAGGTTTAATAAAAAAGGAGCGATACTGATATGAGTGATACAGAAAAGACCGGATTGACGCGCTGTTTTATGGATATTTCCGCGGACGACGCGCCCATCGGCCGCATCGTATTTGAACTGCGGCCCGACGTTGTTCCGCAGACTGCTGAGAATTTCCGCGCCCTGTGTACCGGCGAAAAAGGCTTCGGATACAAGGACTCATCTTTTCACAGGATTATTCCCGACTTCATGTGCCAGGGCGGAGACTTCACCAACCACAACGGAACCGGCGGTAAATCCATCTATGGAACGAAATTCGCCGATGAAAACTTCACATTGAAGCACACCGGCCCAGGAATCCTCAGCATGGCCAACGCCGGGCCTGACACAAACGGGTCGCAGTTTTTTATTTGCACCATACCGACGGCGTGGCTCGACGATCATCATGTCGTCTTCGGTTCCGTCGTGGAAGGCATGGATGTCGTCAAAAAAATGGAAAGCTACGGCACACGATCCGGCCAACCGCAGGCCAAAATAACAATCACCGACTGCGGAGAGGTGTAGGGGGCGCGATTTATCGCGCCCATGTAAATCAATCCATGTTCGATTTCAGAAACGCAAACGAAAATCAGCGGAGCGCAATTTCCGCGATTGACGGGCCTGTTCTGATTACCGCAGGTCCGGGTACGGGAAAAACCCATACGCTTGTCGAACGCGCCATCTTTTTGATCGAAGAGCGGCGCGTTCAGCCTGAACAGATTTTAATGGCGACATTCACTGATAAAGCCGCCAGAGAACTATTAACGCGGATATCGAACGAACTTGCCGAACGCGGCATCACGGCGAACACCAATGAGATGTACATAGGAACATTTCATTCGCTTTGCCTGCGAATAATCAAGGAGCGCCTTGAACACACCCGTTTAAACCGAAGTTCCAAACGGTAACAGGCAGTAAACGACTGATGCGACGTGAGATATCGACAAATACGAGTTCCTTTTTATGGGAACAACCCCAGGAGTTCCAATGCCTTGGCCTGCAGGCTTGTTGG
>Ga0082212_10009214_pt1 | contig 12749 bp, 9 predicted proteins | sample TergutNt197P3_FD_71548 | JGI IMG/M metagenome (GOLD analysis project Ga0082212, IMG submission 71548) | Neocapritermes taracua P3 segment gut microbial communities from Petit-Saut dam, French Guiana - Nt197 P3 | ecosystem: Host-associated > Arthropoda: Insects > Digestive system > Gut ... | reverse complement strand
GTCTTGTAACACCGAATATGTATAGAAAGTCGGTTTGAAAATCTTGAGCGTTAGCCTCTTCACGAGCTATGGGAGCTTTGTCTTTCCAATATGTATAAAATTTAGAGGCATTTATTCTGACTTCATTCCACATTATTGCCATTTACTCACTCTAACATAAGAAATGCATTTAATACAGAGGAAACCATGCCTGATAATACTAATTAGCTATCGTTTTTTCTTCCTAGATACATGCTTACTGCCAGGCGTTCTTGATGCTCTTTTACGTCTGTCATTTAAGGTATTTTTCTTTCTTGCTTTTGCCTGACTCTTTTTTGAAACTGGTTTCTCGGTCGGTTTTTCTACCTTTTTTATTTTTGATAGATCTTTTTGAAGATTTTTATCAGCGGCTGCTTCTTCGAGATCTACTGTTCTTTGTAAATCTAGCCAGAAGTCAGGGGTTTGTCCGAAGAATTTGGCAAGACGTAGCGATGTTGAAATGCTTACATTGCCGTTACTAAAAATTATACTTCTTAATGTATGATAATTAATGTTGGTTTTTTGGGATACGAAGAAGGGGTTTATTTGGTATTGCGCTATTAATGCTTGCAGGACTGCGCCAGGTGTTTTCTTTGGTTTTGACATATTTGCTTCTTTTTATATTAAAGTATAGATATTCTGATAATTAAGCAAGTATCAAGGGATTCAATTTTTTCTTATAATGTCAAAGATAATTACCTTTAATTTTACTCTTTATAGACTGTACAGAACAAGAAAACAGCAAATTTATATTTTCATTATTTGTTTCATTTTTCCAAAATTTAAATTTTGCTTTTCTGTTTCCATTTTAATATGTTAGTTGATATTCATACCATTTGGGCTTCCAGTATATCCGTTAGAATTCCAAAAAACATCAAAACAGAATTTCATTTTTTCCTCAAGTTCATTGTTATTTTCAACAAATATTGTTGGTAACAATAAATCTTCATCAAATATTTCTAAAAAATCAGGATGAGTAAAATTATTGCTATTTCTATTTACAACGATTTTATGACCTTTGATGTTTAATAAAGATATAGATATAAAAAATGGAAATCCCACATTAATATTATCTAGTCCATTGATGTATTTCTTAATTGCAAGTATTAGTTCACTCTCAACTTGCTTGCCATATATTATATTTTCATTTTCATAATTAAAAAAATTAAATTGAGTTGCTTCAATAATACCAGAACGGAAAATTTGGACATAACTGTACATTTTACCTTCTCTTTCATACCAATAATTCAAACAACCGTCATAATTAATTACCCTACTGTAACCACCATTTTTCATTGGTAAAAAAACTTGAAAATCGTTTTTATGCTCTGACATTGACAACTGTATATTGTTATTTAACGATGATATAGATGCAATATGTAGGGATATTATTTTATTAGAATTATATTTAAATGGGAAATTACCAGATTTTAATTTCATAATTCGCTGTATTTTAAAATTTTCAAATTGTTCTTCTATATTTTTTGATTGGAGGAAAAGATTTCTAATATCAGTAATGTCAAGAGCGTATTTACCACTGCTGTTTCGACCATAAAAAATAAAGTTACTATTTACAAAATGAGGTTTTGTGTAGCTTGAGTAAATTTTCATTAAGTAAATTTTCTTCCCATTTATTAATAAATCTTTAAAATCAGGCGGATTCATTCTTGGAGCAATTCTATCTTTAATTATGTTCTGTAAATATAAAAAATCACTGTCTGTTGGAGTATCAATGCCATGAACCTCTATAGAATCATCTTCTTTGTTTGCACTTAGTCCAAAAACAATTACTCCGCCGTCTGTATTTGCAAAAGAAGTAATGCATTGCAATATTTTTATTTTTTCATCTTCTTTATTTTTATCTGGTAGCTGGCGTTTATATTCTAATGTTTTTTGCTCAGAGATTTTATTGTCTATCAAGTCTTGTATATCGTTTTCTATGATCTCTGAAAAATTACCAAATAGCATTTGTCCTTCCAATGAAATATTTTAACATGACACATAGCATAGATTTATTGTTCTATCCCTGTTCGCTATGTAGCATAACTTCCCTAAGCACTGAATTTATCCGGCTTTGATATCCTTTACCATAACCTTTAAACCAAGCTAAAACGTCAGCGTCAAGGCGTATTTGCACGGCTTGTTTCTTAGGTTTAAAGTATTCAGGATGACGAGGGCGAAGTTTTTTAAGTTCTTCTTCTGTTAGTATCGGACAATCTGAAAAATCGGTATTCTTGAAAGCCTTTATTTCGGCAATCCGTTCAGGTGATAAAACCTTTACGCCATTCATAGTATTCTCTCTCCTCTATGGGCTCGGCAGTCCGGGCGGAAATTATCCTCGTCCGACCGCTTGCCGGTTCTGTGTATGACAGATACAGAATGATAAAATCCTGCAACTCCGCTAAACCTCTAAAGCGGACTTCTGTCAAAGCCGAATGGGTTTCATCGTACATTTCAAGAAGAAAGGGATCATTGAAAGCTGACAGGATTTCATAAAAGTACAACCCATGAAGTTCTTTATTTATCTTGTTTTTATCCTCGTCCCACTCAAAGCGCCCATCTTCGCTTATTATCGTTTTCCCCATTTATTGCCCTACAATATTGTATATACAATTTATAAAAAAGTCAAGGTAGGCGATACAATCCAGATGATTACCTTAATAATATTTATATTCAACGCAAAACAAACTTACCCTTAGGCACTCCGCAAATCGGGCAAACGTAATCGTCGGGTAGCTGATCAAACTCCTCTTTACTGCCGGGGTGTTCATAACCGCAGACGCTGCATTTGTAAACTCCCGTTTTCGCGTCAGGTTTTTCTGTCTCGCTCACATAACTTGATGCGGCTTTGGGTGTTTTTCCCTTAATAACACTGTGGTAATACGCGTATGTCATTGGCGGTTCTTTGTACTTGTTTTCCGCTTCCTGCACTTCCGCTATGAAAACTGTGTGTGTGAAATTTTCGACAGAGTCAATTACTTTACATTGGATATAGCCAGTTATGCCCTCGTCAATGTACGGCAAACCGGAAGGCGTAAAGCCGCATGGGACTTCAGAGAACTTGTCTCTTTCTTTGCTGCTGCTGAAGCCGAAAATACCGAATGTGCTTTCTTTGGTTTTTTCTGACAGGATAGATACGGAAAATTCTTTTGTCTTTTTAATGCAGGCGTTTGTAAAATTATTCTTATTAATGCAGACGGTCAGCGTAACGGGATTGGATGTAGATTGCGTTACTGTATTAACAACGCATCCAACATTTCTTTCTCCGTCTCTTGCGCCAATAATATATAAGCCGTAGGACAAATTAAATAAAGTTGTTATATCCATAAAAAATCTCCTTATTACTGTACATGAAAAACGATAACTAATTATACATCGCTCTTTTCATCAGGTACAGATAAACTTTTCATTACCCTGATCAGAATTGGAATGACGACAACCAAACATGCGAGTTCTGATACAGGCCTTGCAAGCTGAATGCCTGTCAAACCAAGCAAGGGGCCGAGAATAAAAAGACTGGGGATGAGAAAAAGCCCCTGCCGTACTAAAGCGACGATACTCGCTTCCATCGCTTTGCCCATTGTTTGAGTCATCATGTTGACCAGTATTATGCCTGCCGCAAAGGGGAGGCTTATACATTCTAGCCTTAATCCGAGCGCTCCTATTGCTATTACTTCAAGATCGTCTTTTCTGAACAGGGCGATTATGTGAGGTGCAAATATCGCCATGAAAATGCAGATTATAAAAAGACTGCTGCAGCAGAAGCGTACGCAAAACCAGAACGATTTTCTTACACGGCTGTAAAGTTTCGCTCCGTAATTAAAACCGCACACGGGCTGAAAACCCTGACCAAATCCAAGCACTATCGAAGATGCGAACATGATTAGTCTGTTGGAAATGGAAATCGCTGCGATTGCGGTATCTCCGTAAGGCCGCGCGAAATGGTTAATAATTACCGTGGCAATGCTCATTAGGCTTTGGCGCAGAAGGGCAGGGATTCCGCCCCGGAACATTTCCGCATAGCGCGGCAGGGAAGGAGAAAAAAGCTTAAATTTGATAGGGATGTTTCCCTTGCGTGTGCTTCCATAGAAAAATAGAATCAGCAGGCTTGTGATTTGACTTATCATAGTGGCGACTGCCGCTCCCTTAACGCCCATGCGGAAAACAAAAATGAAAAGCGGATCGAGAAAAATATTTAAAATTGCGCCCGTCAGCATTCCCGTCATGGCAATTGCCGCGCTTCCCTGAAAACGGAGCTGCTGGTTAAGAACTGTGGCCGCTACCATCCACGGAGAAGCGATAAGTATGAAAATGATGTAATCCTTTGCGAAAGGCCGGATCGTCTCTGTCGCTCCAAGTCCGGTTATAAGCGGCTCCAATGCAGCAAGCCCAACAGCCGCGATAACCGCCATCACAAGAAAGCCGCTTACAAATCCCGTTACCGCCATGCGGGAAGCGCCTTCAGTATCCTGCGCTCCAAGGGCCCTTGCCATGTAATTCCCTGATCCCTGCCCGAAGAAAAACCCCATGGCTTGAATAATTGCCATCAAAGGAAAAGCGATCCCTACAGCTCCAATTTGGCTTGTTCCAAGCGAACTGACAAAATAAGTGTCCGCCATATTATAAAGCGCAGAAATTATCATAATTGCGATACTGGGAACTGCGAGGCTTAGTACCAGTTTTTCCACCGGCGCTGTGGTCATTTTTATGAATTTTTCGTTTTTTGTTGAATCGGCTTTGTCAAACGGCATTGATTCAGTATAGCTTTTATGGGGACTGGGTACTAGATGATTTAAAATATGGTATAATTTTAGTTAGTTAATTTATTTTTAAGGAGAAAAATATGAAAAAATGGGTTTGTACAGTTTGTGGTTATGTTCACACGGGAGACAGCGCGCCTGATGCCTGTCCAACATGTAAAGCTCCGGCTTCCAAGTTTAAAGAGCAGGAAGCGGGCGGCGGTTTTGCAGCCGAACACGTTGTCGGCGTTGCCAAAGGCGTAGACGCGGATATTGTAAAAGATCTGCAGGCGCACTTCAACGGCGAATGCTGCGAAGTGGGAATGTATCTTGCAATGGCGCGGGTTGCCGAACGCGAAGGTTATCCAGAAGTTGCCGAAGCCTATCAGCGTTATGCGTTTGAAGAAGCGGAACACGCCGCGAAATTCGCGGAACTGCTTGGCGAAGTGATCACTGACAGCACAAAGAAAAACCTTGAAATGAGAGTCGAAGCCGAACACGGAGCCTGCGCAGGAAAGACCGACATTGCCAAACGCGCAAAGGAAAAAGGGCTTGACGCTATTCATGACACAGTACATGAAATGGCGCGTGACGAAGCCCGTCATTGTGCCGGTTTCCGCGGACTTTTAAAACGCTACTTTTAATTAATAGATGAAAACTTCTAAAAGCTTCGGTTTTTAGGAGTTTTCATTCCCCATAGAAGAAATTTCCATTTAACACAATTATTTTACGAATTTACTTGACGATTTTTTTATTTTTATTATCTTTAAATATAGAGGCCTTTTATTAGAGGCAGCGCGCATCCTCTGAGATGCGAGATATCGAATTCAAGACGTCGATGTAAATTTGATATTCCTTCTCACAATTTATAGTAATACTCCGCTGTGGAGGCGGCGGAGTATTACGCTTTTTCAGTAGGAGGAAGAAGATGAAAATCGGTTTTAAAATAACGATGATGATGATCGTTTTCAGTCTGTTTACCGCAGGCGCAATCGGCGTTACTTTGCTTGTCCGTTCCCGCTCCACTATCGTTGATCTTTCAGAAAAATACGCTCTCAGTCTTGCGGAAAAATCCGCCGCTGAAATTGAGAGCTACCTTGACGGCTATTGGGCTGCCACTGAGACCTTTGCGCAGGTGCTGAAACAACAGTCAAACATCGCTGAACAGAGCCGCCGCAGTATGGTAAATGTTATTGTCAGGGGGATGGTGGAAGAGAACCCCGAAATTATCGGAGCATGGTGCGTTTGGGAACCAGATACGCTGGAAGGAAACGATCTTCAGTACAGCGGAACGCAGGGGAGTTCTCCTGACGGACGTTTTGCGCCTTTCTGGCACCGTGACGGAAAAAATATCAATTTGGAAGTGCTGACCGACTTTAACGAACCCGTTACGGGAAATTACTACCTTTTGGCAAGGAACTCAGGACGCACACAGATTTTGGATCCTTACATGGATGAAATCGGAGGGAAGCCGGTATTAATAACTTCGATTGCCGCTCCCATTCATGCGTATGACGGAAGTGTAATCGGAGTTGCGGGTATCGACATTACTCTGGATGAGATTCAAAGAATCTCCCAGGAAAGCAAGCCGTACGATGATGCCGCGACCGCGGTATTCAGTAACAACGGAACCGTTGCCGGTCACTTCGATACAAGCCGTATCGGACTTGATTCACGGGAAACTGAAAAAGATATGAACGGTCCGTATATGGACGATTTTGTCAAATCAATGAAAGAAGGTAATTTTTTCAGTTTTGCAAGATTTATAGAAGCGATCAATACACACATGCAGGTTTATCTTATTCCTGTTCACATTGGCGATTCTACAACTCCATGGAGTTTTGCGATTGCTATAATGACTGAAACAGTTATGGCGCCTGTGTACTTAATGATGGAAATAGCCATCGTGATAAGCATTGTCTTACTTGTTGTTGTGATTCTGGCGGCTATATTCTTTTCATGGTCTATCACAAAACCAATCATAAAAGTAGTGGAAACACTTAAGGATATTTCCGAAGGCGAAGGAGATTTGACACGGACTATCACTGTCAATTCAAAGGATGAAATCGGAAGCCTTGCCCATTACTTTAATAATACTTTGGATAAAATCAGAAACATGGTGATTAACATCAGGAAAGAGGCGGATGTTTTATCCAATGTCGGAAGCAATCTTTCCAGCAATATGACAGAAACTGCCGCTGCGGTGAATCAGATTACAGCTAATGTTCAGAATATAAAGAGCCGTATATTAAGCCAGAGCGCCAGCGTCAGCCAGACACATGCGACTATGGAACAGGTTGTCGGAAATATCAACTTGCTTGACGGGCTTGTGGAAAAACAGAGCACAAATGTTTCACTCACTTCATCGGCGATTGAAGAAATGGCGGCTAACATTCAATCGGTTAACAATACGCTCAACAATAATGCCTCCAATGTACACAATTTGCAGGAAGCCTCAGAAGTGGGACGCACAGGACTTCAGAACGTAGCTCAGGATATACAGGAAATTTCCCGTGAATCTGAGGGACTTATGGCGATTAATTCCGTAATGCAAAATATAGCAAGCCAGACCAATTTACTTTCGATGAACGCTGCAATTGAAGCGGCTCATGCAGGAGATGCGGGCAGAGGTTTCGCAGTTGTTGCCGATGAGATTCGCAAACTTGCTGAAAATTCAAGCATACAATCGAAAACCATCAGCACAGTCTTGAAAAAAATAAAGGGTTCTATCGAGAAGATAAGCGGCTCGACCAAAAACGTGCTTGACAATTTTGAGGCAATTAACTCAAGCGTAAAGATCGTTGTGGATCAGGAAGAACATATTCGCTGCGCAATGGAAGAGCAGGGAGCTGGAAGCAAGTTAATCGTTGAAGGTGTTTCCGAAGTAAATGTGATAACGCAGCAGGTAAGAAGCAGTTCCCATGAAATGTTTGAAGGGTCAAGCGAAGTAATACGCGAAAGCACCGATCTGGAAAAGGTAACTCAGGAAATAGCTTCAGGCATAAATGAGATGGCTTCAGGCGCAGAACAAATAAATATGGCCGTAAACCATGTAAATGAGATGAGCGGAAAAAACCGCGAAGGTATATCTGCGCTGATGAAAGAAGTTTCACGTTTCAAGGTCGCTTGACGAAATATCTGCGTTAGTTGATATTTCATGCAAGGGGTATTACGTTTTCGCGTAATGCTCCTTTTTTTTGACTGCCTTAAAAGCATTTATTTTTGATTTTTTTTATATCCAGCAGTTTATTTTTTGATTATTATTTTTTTCCGATTTACAGCAAAAATATCCTGATAAACAATAATATTATGAAAATCGGTATTAAGTTAATAGTTATTCTAATTGCGCTCAGTTTGTTTACTGCAGGCGCAGTCGGCGTTACCCTGCTCGTCAGGTCACGATCCACTATCATCGACCTTGCGGATAAATACGCGCTAAACATCGCAAAAGAAGCCGCGGCTGAAATGGGGTCTTACCTTGACGGTTACTGGGCGACGGTAGAAACTCTCGCTCAAGTTTTAAAACAGCAAAAATACATAGTTGAAGACAACCGGCGCACATTGATAAACATCATACTCATGGGCATCCTTGAGGAGAATCCTGAAATTATAGCCGCATGGTGCTGCTGGGAGCCGGATGTTCTGGAAGGAGACGACAGCCGGTTCATCGGAATGCCGGGAAGTTATCCCGATGGCCGTTTTGGCCCCTACTGGTACCGCGATGGTGAAGACATCGAGATGGATCTCCTTGTTACTTCTGATATATCAGGAGAAGAAGATTTCTATCTGTTAGCCAGAGACGCAGGCGGGGGAATGCTTTTTGATCCCTACATATATTATGTAAGCGGCAAGTCATCACTGATGACAACAATATCTTTTCCCATCCATTCACAGGAAGGGAAGGTAATTGGGGTTACAGGTATCGACATCGCCCTGGATGAGATTCAAAAAATTACCCAGGAAAGCAAACCGTATGATGATTCTGTTAGCGCGTCATTCAGCAACAACGGGACCGTTGTAGGCCATTTTGACGAGAGTCGTTTAGGGAAAAATATGCAGGAGACCGAATTGGATATGAGCGGTCCCTATATAAACGATTTTGTAAGAGCAGTTAAAGAAGGAAAACTCTTTAATTTTGCAAGGTATATTGAAGCAGTAAGTAAAGAAATGGAGATTTTTTCGGTTCCCGTTCAGGTTGGAACTTGTAATTCTCCCTGGGCTTTTACAGTCGCGATAATGACTGATACTGTAATGGCTCCTGTATACTCCATGATGGAAATGGTTATTGTGATTAGTGTCATAATACTTGCTATTGTGATTCTTGCGGCAATATTCCTTTCACGTTCAATAAGCAAACCTATCGTCATTGTAACAGATACTCTTATGGATATTGCCAAAGGTGAAGGGGATCTAACAAGGCAGATTAATATAAACTCCAAGGATGAGATTGGCAATCTCGCCTATTACTTTAATCAGACTCTGGAAAAAATCAGAAATCTGGTTATAATTATCAAGGATGAAGCGGGAACGTTATCTGACATTGGCAGCAGCCTTGCAGGCAACATGAACGAAACGGCAACGGCAGTGAACGAAATTACCGCTAACATTCAAAGTATAAAAAGCCGCATAATCAATCAAAGCGCGTCTGTAACCGAAACAAACGCGACAATGGAGCAGGTTGTCGAAAATATTAATAAACTTGATAATCTGGTGGAAAACCAAAGTGAAAATGTTTCACGCGCTTCATCAGCTATCGAAGAGATGGCGGCTAGTATCAAGGCGGTTTCCACGACACTTGTTAACAATTCGGTAAATGTAAAAACATTGCGGGATGCTTCTGAAGTTGGCAAAGCCGGCCTACAGGAAGTTGCCTCGGATATTCAGGAAATTGCCCGCGAGTCTGAGGGGCTTTTGGAGATTAACTCAGTAATGGAAAACATCGCAAGCCAAACCAATTTACTTTCGATGAACGCGGCGATTGAAGCGGCTCACGCTGGTGACGCAGGCAAAGGTTTTGCAGTCGTTGCTGACGAGATTCGCAAACTGGCTGAAAGTTCAAGTGTTCAATCCAAAACAATTGGCGTGGTTTTGAAAAAGATAAAAGATTCGATTGATAAGATTACCAGTTCAACTGAAAATGTGTTAACCAGGTTTGAAGCAATTGATACTAGTGTCAGGATTGTATCGGCTCAGGAAGATCAAATCCGCAGCGCGATGGAAGAACAGGAAAAAGGCGGGCAGCAAATCGTTGCCGGTGTAATCCAAGTGAGCGAAATTACACATCATGTAAGAAGCAGTTCAAGTGAAATGCTGGAAGGCAGCAGAGAAGTCATTCAGGAGAGCAAGAATCTTGAAAGTGTAACGCAGGAAATCACCAATGGAATTAACGAGATGGCTGCCGGAGCGAATCAGGTCAACATAGCTGTAAGCCGGGTCAACGAATTAAGCGGCAAGAATCGCGAAGGCATCAACGCTTTGATGAGGGAAGTTTCGCGTTTCAAGGTGGAATGAAAAAATATCTCGCTTAAGACGAATAAATAATATCAATAAAAAAAGGGGCTTAAAGCCCCAATTATATAAAATCCGGTTGCCCGGACAGAAGGCGGGCTCCTTTCAAACCCGCTAAATAAAAATATAACAGAATTAATTTATTTTGTCAACAACAATCAGTAATTGAAAACGTCCAAAAATTTTTGGTAAACTGTATACGGGAGCGTTTCAATGCCAAAAAGAACAGACATCAATTCAATTATGATTATCGGATCGGGTCCCATTATTATTGGACAGGCTTGTGAATTTGATTATTCGGGAACACAGGCATGCAAAGCGCTAAGGAGTCTTGGATACAAAGTTATTCTTGTAAACTCCAACCCCGCTACCATAATGACAGATCCCGTCGTTGCCGATGTTACCTACATTGAACCGCTGAATGTTACGCGCCTTACGCAAATAATCGCGAAGGAAAGACCGGACGCATTGCTTCCCAATCTTGGAGGGCAGTCTGGCCTTAATCTTAGTCTTGAACTTAACAAAGCCGGAGTTCTTGCTCAATACAATGTAAAAGTGATCGGCGTTCAGCTTGATGCGATTGAGCGCGGAGAAGACAGAATCGAATTTAAAAAAACGATGGACAAGCTCGGTATCGAAATGCCGAAAAGTTTTGAAGCGTTATCTGTCGAGCAGGCGGAAAAAGTCGCCGCCGAGCTTGGCTATCCCGTCGTTGTCCGCCCCGCCTACACAATGGGAGGAACCGGCGGCGGCATTGTTTACAATAAAGAAGAACTGCAAGTTGTCGCCAACCGCGGAATACAGGCTTCGCTAATCGGGCAGGTATTAATAGAAGAAAGTGTACTCGGCTGGGAAGAACTTGAGGTCGAAGTTGTCCGCGATTCCAAAAATCAAATGATCGCGATTTGCATGATCGAAAATATCGATCCTATGGGTGTTCACACAGGCGATTCATTTTGTTCGGCTCCGATGCTCACGATTAGCGAAGAGCTGCAACTCAGATTGAAACAGATCGCTTTCAATATTGTTTCAGAAATCGGAGTTATCGGCGGAACAAATGTGCAAATGGCGCACGATCCCGTCTCGGACAGAGTCGTTATTATAGAAATAAATCCGCGGACTTCGCGTTCATCGGCTCTTGCATCAAAAGCGACAGGTTTTCCCATCGCTTACGTTTCCTCGCTTTTAGCGGCAGGCTTGACCCTCGACGAGATCCCCTACTGGCGAAATGGCACGATGGAAAAATACGCGCCTTACGGAGACTACATCGTGCTGAAGTTCGCGCGCTGGGCTTTTGAAAAGTTCAGCGGCATTGAAGACAAACTCGGCACTCAAATGAGAGCGGTCGGCGAAGTGATGAGCATTGGGCGGACTTTTAAGGAAACTTTTCAGAAGGCAATTCGCTCTCTTGAAAACGGAAGATACGGCCTTGGTTTTGCGAAAAATTTCAACGAGCTTGACGTAGAAAAACTGCTTGAAAAGATTGCCGTACCAAACAGCGAACGCTATTTTTTAATTTACGAAGTTATGCGCAAAGGTGTCAGCGTAGATCAGATTCACAATATCACCAAAATTAAAAAATATTTTCTGGAGCAGATGAATGAGCTGGTAAGCCTTGAAAACGAGATTCTTTCCTACACGAAGAGAGTTCTGCCCGGTGAGCTGCTTGCAAAGGCGAAGAAGGACGGCTTTTCGGACAAATACCTTTCAAAGCTGCTTGAGGCGCCGGAAGAGTATTTAAGACACCAGAGAACCTCCCTCGGCATACAGGAAGAATGGGATGTCGTGCCGGTCAGCGGCGTGGACGCGGAGTATTTTTACTCAACCTATAACGGCCTTGGCAAACTGGGCGGCGAGCTGCGGGCGTCAAGGGAAAAACGCGGAATCAGCGGCGGTCTTGCCGGAGCAAAGGCGGACAAGCGGCGAAAAGTCATCATCCTTGGGGGCGGCCCCAACAGAATAGGGCAGGGTATTGAGTTTGATTACTGCTGCGTACACACCGCCTTTGCGCTCCGGGAATTGGGCTTTGAAACGATAATGATAAACTGTAACCCCGAAACGGTCTCCACCGATTACGATACTTCGGACAAGCTCTACTTTGAGCCCCTGACCGTTGAGGATGTTTTGTCAATTTGCCAGCACGAAAAACCCTTGGGCGTCATTGTTCAGTTTGGCGGGCAGACACCGCTTAATATCGCGATGGAGCTGAAAGAAGCCGGGGTACCGATTTTGGGTACAACTCCCGAGGTGATTGCCCTTGCCGAGGACAGGGATTTATTCAGAAAGATGATGGACAAAATGAATATTCCCATGCCCGAGTCGGGAATGGCGTGTAACTACGAAGAAGCTCTCAACACCGCAAACAGGATCGGTTATCCGGTTATGGTGAGGCCTTCGTATGTTTTGGGCGGGCGGGCAATGGAAATCGTGTTTGATAAGGAGCAGCTTACAAGCTATATGCAAAGGAATGCGCACTATATCAGC
>Ga0082212_10009213_pt1 | contig 12750 bp, 23 predicted proteins | sample TergutNt197P3_FD_71548 | JGI IMG/M metagenome (GOLD analysis project Ga0082212, IMG submission 71548) | Neocapritermes taracua P3 segment gut microbial communities from Petit-Saut dam, French Guiana - Nt197 P3 | ecosystem: Host-associated > Arthropoda: Insects > Digestive system > Gut ... | reverse complement strand
GTGGTCTGAGATCCAGTCGAGGCAGTCGAGGAGCCAGGTGAGCATGGAGCGGCGCGGGCCCGGTAGTGGTTGGTCGGCGCGGAGCAGCCAGCAGACGTGCGTGATGTTCTGGATGGTGGTGATTCTGGTGTCGATGACGCGGAAGTTGATTGGGTCATCCCATGATCGGTCTTTGACGCCCCGCCCGGTGATGATGCTGCGTCCGGCTCCGGGTTGGAGTAGGGCGTCTTGGAATAGTTCGGGGAGTAGTTGGGCGATTTGGTTGGTTCGGGCGGTGACGTGGTCGGCGGGGTTGGGGGTCAACGGGTGCTCCTGCTCTGGTAGGGTAGGTGACGGTTAACCCTCCGGGCCACCCCATTGCAGTGGGGTGGCTCTCACGCTTTCTAGGGTTTGTCGTCTGGTTCCCAGTAGGGGCAGGGTGTGGTTTCGCAGCACGGCTGGCAGCCGCAGGTGGCGCAATCGCCACACGTGTGGCCCCACTCGCATTCGCTAGCGCAGTAGTCGCACCAAGGCGCGGTGATTCCTGCGGCTCGTTCGTCGCGGCTGGTCCAGTCGTCGGGATGGTATGCGCTGCTCATTGTGCGTCCATCCATTCTTGGTTTGCGGCTCGCACTCGCGCGTTACGTGCCCGCGCCAAACATTGCTCTTGTTGTTTCTTACGCATTTCTCTGATTTGGGTGGCGAGTCGGCAATCGTCACAAACCGCAACCAAATAATCGGATTCTTTATGGCGGTAGTGTTCGCCAACGATTCCACAATCCCTACATTTCGCCAATGTCCGCTCCCGCAATTTACGATTCTCACGCGGCTTACGATGCTTACACTGCGCACTCCACCATTCGCGAATCTCTTCCCAAAACAAAATTACCCCAATAATAGCCACGCCACCAAATATAAACAGTAAGACTGCTATAAATTCACTCATTCAACATCTCCCATTAGCATGGTTTCTTCTATTTCGGCTCGTAGTTCGGTTTCCAAATAGGTTAGGATTTCGTCCACGCGGCTTATGGCTTGCGCTGGGGTTTCCCTTGTTGAGCCTGTTATCCGCAATTTCGGCGAGATGGGTCATGGTTTTCAGCCGATTCAATAGATACGCGGTCACTCTTGGTGTTAGCCGGTCTTGGTGTGAGACATGGGCGGTCATTCGTCCTCCCATTCCCAAGTGTCTTGCATTTCCCGAAACACTTTGTATTCGGCAGCTTTCGCAAAACTCAGGTTCGACTTCAACGGTGGTTTAGAGACCCCGTATTGGTTAGTCCGCCATTCCTCATATCTAGCGAGCGGCATGAAGGGGGTCACGAAATCGTCCACTATCGAGCTGAAACAAGCCCAATATCCGTCATGCTCCACGTTGTACCTAGGCATTGGTGTCTCCTTTTAGGATTGCGTCGCGGAGTGCGGTGATGATTTCGGCTGACAAGTCCTCCGAGCAGACCCGATCGCGGACACAGAACTCGTTAAGAAACTGCATGTAGTTCATCATCTTGAACAGTTCGGGGTCAATAATCTGCATCTGGCGGTACATGTCCTCTGGCCCCTTGGGCATGGGCGTTCCCGTCAGGCCAATCCTGCGGGGGATTACCTTGGCTATCCGGGTGGCAAGGCGCTGGCGGTTGCTGCCCCTGCGGTACTGGTGAAGCTCGTCCACCACCATAACGTCGAAATTGACTTTCTTGACGGCGGACAGTAGCTTGTCGGCAAGGTTCTCCCCTGCCTTGTTAGTACGTGAGGGGAGTGCGTCCACGTTGATTATCCACAGAATCAGGGCAGGGGCATCAAAGGGGCCCTGGCGCTCCCAGACGGACGACAGCTTGGGGTCGGGTAGCCCAGTCCTGATTTGCTCAATCTTCTGCTTGATGGTTCCCCCGAGGTTCCATACCTGTGCCGCTACGTCCTCGGGAACCCACTTCTCGGCCTCTTCCGGCCATACCCCCACCGCAGCCAGGGGTGCGACGACTAAGCCCGTCACAGTGCCCTTCTTGCGCGCCAGGGCGGACAGATAGGCGAGGGTCAGGGTCTTGCCAGTGCCTGGGTCAAAGTGGAGCGTGCCCACGCCCTTGTTTTTGACCAAATGGCGCACGCCCTCTTTTTGGTGGTCATACAGCAAAGTACTTTCCTCCATTCGTGTGGACTAGGGTGCTATTTCGCAGTGAATCGTTGGCTCCTAAGATTCCGGCGATAATCGCGTCGGCTTGCCGGTAGTAGGTATCCACATACATTTCACCCAGTAAGTCTCCGAGGTTTCCGCTATTGCCGCTCTTGTAGTTCTCTACGATTATGCGGCGTTGATATCTCGCTATTTCGCTGGCCTGTTCGTTCACGAAAAGCCATTCCGCTATTTCGTCGCGGTTCAACGCGGCCTCTAGCGCACACTGGCCGACCGTCTCCCAATCGCGGATGCTTTGCGTACCCGCTTTCAGGGCTTGTGGCATTATTGAATTCGCTATTTGGTATCCCCTCCAAGCGCCGTCACGCGCCCGCTCTAATGGTGTTGTCATGATTTATCTCCTACCCAGAAAGTCACGAAATCGTCTTCCCATACAGGTTCTACGGGGACGACGATTCGGCCCGCGTGCTGCTCGTCTTGGTGGGCATGCCAAGTTTTGAGGTTGCAGTGGTCGGGGTAGAACCGGCCCCAATGAGTTTCCTCGTCATCGTCGCCGTAGTAGTGATGCCATGGCAGTATTTGGCCTGGCGAGAATCCCGGTAACAGTGGATGGTCTTCCGCGCTCGCCCCCCACTCGTTCCAGCGTTCGCAATCGCAATCCCAGACTGCCCGGCACGCCGAATACATGGGGGCCACGCAAATAAGTTGTCTGCCGCCCAAATCACCATCCGGCGCGCTGATAACTAGCAGATGATCCCGGCTCATCGGTCAAGCCCCTTTAGTTGGCTCCCCGCGAAAATGTGTAACAGTCCGGGCGCCGGATCGGATTCGACGACGTACCGCCATTCCCCGTCCAACTTCGGGAACGCTGCTACGACGGTTCCGGGGAACGGGTAGCCGGACGGTTTCGTTACCCGGTCGCCCGGCTGGAACTCTGCCGCCACTTCTTCGTAGGTGGCCTCGAAAATATCGGGCTTACACGGATAGAACTCGCCGAATATGCCTTTGATGATGTAATCGCCAGGCATTGCCCGCATATCGCCCTCTAGGGTTGGAATTGTTATCGTTCGCTGGTCGCGAGTGTCTATGCCGGGATGGTGGTATCCACCATTGCCCATCCATGTTTCGATGGCGGCTGCACTTATGCTGGACCCATTGAAATGAACGGCCTCCACGACGACGGGCCGCTTCCGATATTGCTTAACCATCATTGCTTTTCTCCACGTAGAGCGTGTATCCGGTGCCGTAATAGCCGTCCCCGTCACTCCCATCGAGGGCGGCGAACAGGTGACGGCCATCGGCGTACACGAAAATCTTGTAACCCTCACCCACACCCTCATCGCTGCTTGGGTCGTTGACGAGTTCAACATTGGTAATCACATTGTCAATCGTGTTCAACTCAGTCAGGCGGTAATCGCCCCCACCACAACATACGCAGCCTTCGTTGGGAATAATGGTTAATCGTCGCCCGTTATCCAACCTGGCATGGCCCCTACCGTCGTTGGTGATTCCAACTTCAACTACTTTGCGGCCCACAAGTGCCGCCCCAACCGTCTCAACATTCATTGTTTGATCTCCTTAATTTCGACGGGGCTTTTCGGAGTGACTACAACTCCGGTGCGTTGCCCGTCAATCGTGATTTCAATCGCGCGTGTCTTTGCCATCTCAATAACTTGACGCGTGTACCTTTTGAGATGGCCGATGGTTACGGTTTGGCTCTGCACTGGCGCGTAATCAACTCCGTTAATGTTTATTAAGTCTCTCATTGTTCAATCTCTTTTATTCCGAATACGCAATATCCATGCTCGATGCCGGGTATGGCACCGGAGGGTAGTACGTAGGTGATTTCATAAATTTCAAATTCTATGGGTGCGCCCATGACTACGGGGCCGGTCAGAATGAGTTGGAATTGGACCCGGTCGCCGCGTTGGTAATTGCGGTCATTCCGGCGCACCTCAAACGTCTTGGAGCCATCCCGAATGGCGTCCCACCATCGCCGTTCAATCTTGAGCACATGCGTCGTCATGCGGCGGTCCTTTCAATTGCTTCCATGAACGCGGTTTCTGTTATGCCTCGGTGTTCGCGGTAATGTGGTGGGCACAGGTCAGTGCCGTTGCGGTCATTGCTGTTCTTGTAATGCCTGCCGCCAGCGAGTTTCTCCACACCCCAACCGGATGCTTCGGCGCGGCCCCGAGCACCCGACACAGTGGCGATCAAATTCGACGCCCGAAATACTTGCGGGCAGCCATCCCAATCGCAACGGATTGTCACTTCAACGCGCGCGGTCATTACTCATCGCCAGCGCGCACGCCACTTATCCCGCTGCTCAACCAGTTGAGAGATGCCGGGCACCAAATCAACATAGGTCTCCACCCCCAGAGCGTCCGCAAGCAGCCGGTACGCTTCGTCCCGTTCGGCCTCATACCGGCGGTCCAGCACGCTCGCATGAATCCCACAATGTTGGGATTTGACCTCAGCGAGTTCCTGCTCAGCCGCCTCAGCGTGCTCCGTCGCCGCCACCGATGTGGCAATCAACGCGCGGACCCGAATCTCCGGCGTCGGATAGCCAGCCGCCAAATCGCGCAGCCGCTGATTGGCCTCATCAAGTGCTTTCCGAAGTTCAGCGTCCGGTTCGCAAATCTGGTGATGCCTATCCAGCTCAGCGAGTTCCTGCTCGGCAGTCTCCGCGCGCTCCTCGGCAGTCTCCGCACGGGCCTTTTTGGTTTCCATCTGCTCATGGCGAGCCTGGTAGAGTGCCTTGAATTTGTCGCGGTCACTCTTCAACATGCTGATACCGTCCATCAGTTCGGGCATCACATCGCCTGGCTCCTGGCCGAGCGCTACCGATATCGCATGGCGGGCGTGTTGGATTGTTGAAGCCAGTAGGTTCCGGCACTCATTCAGTGTGCGAACGAGGGCGTCCCGTTGCTCCCAACCGTGGTCAGTGCCACAGTTCCAGCCGTCTTGCCAAGCCCCCGACTGGTCCAGCCGCTGTATGGCGAGGTCTCGCCATGCGGCACGGTCCTTATCGAGCGCCTCAATCGTGGCGGCCTGACGTGTGCGATGCTTCAGCGCGCTATACCACACCTCTTGCCATTGTTGACTAGACGCTCTCCAAAAAGCCGTGGTCCTATTTAGTTCACTAGCCCTTAGCCGCCACGCGGCACGGTCACGGTCAAGTGCGCGAATCGTATCGTCCCGCTGGGCTAGTTCGGCCTCCAAGCGGCACGCTGTATCACGGGCACGATCAAGTTGTCCTGTCAGTTCGGCGATTTTGCGGCCACGGGCCTTAAACTTCCGGACCCGCACCACCATGTGCGGCGCGCCGTTGATCTCGTTCACCCGCCGCAACCGCTCTAACTCTTGACGGGCCTCATCACGCTCAGCGATAATCGTCTGGATATGCATTGAATGTGCGTCACGCTGATTCGCGACAATCACTAATCGTTTCTCCAGGTTTGCGATGATATCATCCCTGACTTTTATGTCCTCTTTCGGGCAATTGTTGATTCGCATTACTTCGATACCGTATGTTACTCGCCCAATGTTTTCATGTAATTGCAGATACTCGCGGCGTAAATATGCGGCCAACTCGGCATCCGGTAGGAGCCGGAATGGTTTCGGCGTCTGATTAGTCATAAGTGTTTCCTTTCAAATGTTTTGGTCGGTTCAATATCGCGGGGTTGCATTCTGGGCATTCCGCGATAGGCGATAGGTGTTTTCCTTGGAAGTGGTGGTTTTGGTATGCGGACTGGCGGATGGTCATGCCTTTGGCTTCGGCGTTCCGGTAGTCTCGCCAGTACCCGTCGTCGTATCCGGCTTGGCCGATCATGGTCCACCGCCAAATTTGGCCGTGGCGGCGTCGGAAACAGTCGTGGGTGACTGAGATACCCTGGCGCGGTTCTGGACCGATGACACGCTACTCCCGGCCTTTTCTGCGGCACATTTTGGGCAATCAGGGTCGGCGGTTGCGCGGTGCGCTCCGGCGAGATGATCCACCTCAGCCTCCACTACCGCACGGGGTTTCTGGGGCCGTGCGGCCCTGATTTGGGCGAGCAAATGGCCCGGCTGCATGTACGCGGCCCGATGCGCCGGGTCCGCCCGATACCACGCCACAATGGCATCCCGCGCTTGCGGGTAATACACGCCATTCAGCGCGGCAGACCACGCGGCAACCTCCGTTTTCCCGAACGCGCGCCCATCGAACGACGCCATCATGGACAACAAACGCGCAATATCGTTGGGTGCCATCGTCACGGCTGGCACCGCTCCTGCGGATACCACGGATTGCCGTAAATCGGCAGCGGTTATGGGGTTCATTGGGGTAACTCCGGATAGTCGGGATAATCGAACTCGGCGGCAAGCAACATGCCCTGATCGCCCGGTGATACGCGGCGGCTTTCTAGCCTTGCCGGTAACGGGTCATCATCCCAGCGTTGTTGATGAAGCCAAGTGGATGGATGTGGGATTTTCGAGCGGTCCTGTGGTTGGTTCGGGTCATCCGCGTACCTCTTGGCAGCGAGGATGATTGCGGCAGCGGACATGCTCTTGCGTGCCTGTTGCCACGATTTGAACGCTTGGCCTTTTCCAGCCCGTCTTGGGTAGATGGCCCAGAACTCCTCAAAATCTTTCGGGTAGGTGTTTCGCCCCGTCGTCGCCGCTTGCGGTGACGGAGCGGTAGGTGCATCTTTTGATGCGCCTACTTGTTCCTGTTCCTGTTCCTCTGTAATGCGATTTTCGTAAGGCGTATCGTTAGGCCGTACATGCGCCGCATGATGCGGACTAACTTTTCGGCAAAAACCGCATGATTGCTTAACTATTCCCTTGCCTTGGTGGTGTCGAACATGTGCCGCCCATTTGCCAGACTCTTTCTGGGACTTGACAACATCGTCTGTTCGGTTGTAGCGGGCGAAGTTGTGGATGCGCCATCCCTCTTGGGTGAGTATCCATAATCCCGCGTTGACGAGACTCGCTGCGTCGTCGTCGGTGCCACGCAAAACTGGGAGTAGTGTAGTGGGGAGTGTTTCCTCGTCGTGTTGGATCGCCCAAGATAACGCGAAGGTCCATAATCCTACCGCGCTCGGGTTCACCATCAGAAACTTGGGGTGGGAGTAAATCCCACCATTCAAACGTCCCCACTCAGACATGGCACTATGCGGCGATAGCGCCGTCGTCGTCGGTATTGTTGCTGAGCAAAAGCGAGGGGTCTTGATCAATTACCAGACCTGCTTGCCGCATTGTGTCTGACCAATAGTTATCCCTGCTTTCCGCAGCGTAAGGATGCGTTTTCATCTCCATTCCTTTCGGTTATCCATTGGGCTTGTGCTTCGATTGCCCGGAGTAGGTCGTGGGTTTGATACCACAGTGCCCGTAGTTCATGCAGCCGGTCTTGGTTGGTGATGCCATGAACTTGCGTGATGATTTGGACGCCGCGTGACCTGATTTCCGGGTAGAGGGTTGATAACCGTTTCTCATGCGGCGACATCGCCATCAAGCCAAGCCACATCATCAGCGTCGGCAATCAGAACCGGCTCAACCGGAGATTCAGCGGCCTCCTGACAATTTGTCTGCCATTCCTTGATCTGGGTGAAAACATGGTCGGGTGCGCCGAGGCGTTGCGCTTCTTTCCACATGCGCCGGAAATCATCTTTCGTCACGTAGGCCACGCCAGACGCCAAGAACTCATCCCAATCAGGCTGCGGTTCAGCCGCCTTGGCTGGTTTCGCGCGGCCCGTCAACGTCGCAACCGAAACACGCGGCTCCGGCGTTTCGCGCGGCTTATCCGCATTTCCCATCTCCACATCGATGTACAGGCCACTTAAATCCATCGGGAACGATTTACGTAGCGCCAACATTTCGGCACATTTCGCGAGCATCAGGTCAGGCATTTTCTCCCAAGTGTCTCCCAACACTTTCCGGCCAGTTTTCTTGTTGTTCACCCACTCATCGTTATAGACGGCATAGGCTCCCCAGCGTGCGACAACTTTGGTGGCTTTACGGAAACCCTCACGATAAACGCCAGCACGAGCGAACTCCGGATAAGGATTCTCCTCAGTTCGCACCCACGCTTTAGTCCAAGTAACGCCATCGTCGGACCATTCGGTATCGGTTGGCCCCTGGTGCTTTCCAGAGCGTTCGGCGATTAGGCGCGCACCGTCAATACTGATTTGGGTTACCCATTTCTGACCCCGTTTAATGCAATAAATTTGTTTGGCGAATGGGTCAAGTTGTGTTTTTTGGCATATCATCAGGAATGCGGCGACGGTGCCTCGGTCTGCGATTATTTCATCGCCTCTACTGTTGTAGGAGAGGAGGCCAGCGGCTTCCATTAGGGACCGTTCATCGGCGTTCCATTGCCGAATGTCGGTGGTGGTTGGTAGGGCGAGTTCGTTGTTCATGCGGCGCTCCCGAAATAGTCTGCGGCGGTTAAGGGTTGGGTGTGGTATTTGGGTAGGTAGAGGGCTTGGAGTCCGTCGCGGCCAGCGGGCCAACGGCGACGGCGGCGGCATGCCGCGAGTACGTCTAGGGCGGCGTGGTAGGTGTCCCGCCCGTCAGGTAGCAGGTAGGTGAGATCAAGTACGGCTACGCGGTATGGGGCGGACGATTCCACCACCACCCATACCGGCGCCGGTGTCGAACCGGTCAGTAGCTCTAGCATGTCGTGGTAGATGGCGGCTTGGATGTGCCAGCCGTATTTGGCGGCGGCTCGTTCCAGATTGTCGAACATGCTGGTGGTAGCGGTTTTCAGGTCCACGAAATACTTGAAGTAGCCGCCGTTTCTGATCGGTAGGTAGTCGAATCGGACGCGGAACCTGCGGCCCGCCAGTGTCGCGAACCCAGAGATTTCGTTGTAGCCGCGTCCCAACAGTCTGGAGGCGTCACGGTTGCCCCGCACTGCTGCAACTAGGTTGGTGGCGTCATCCAGTTCTTTCCGGGTGACAACCCAATACCCGTTATCCTCTAGGTCGGTGGTGCGCGCCAACCCTGCTTTACTGCGGTGGTCCCAGTCGCGGCCCAAAATGTTGCCGGCCTTTTCTGGCTCTAGCAGTAGGGTGTGGGCGAGTGTCCCGAACGCCATTGAATCCGTGGGCGGTTCAGGATGGTCTTCGTACCAGCGGTAGGTGGCGGGCGACTCGTTGAGCCGTTTAATTTTGGTGGCCGACAACTCGGGTCCGGCATGGTAAACGTCGGCGGGCATCCCGCGAACGAGTCCGGTGCGGCGCGTCGTAGCCTCATATTTGCGGATGCTCATGCCACCTCCCGCGCGCAGGTGTGCCAGCAGCGGCAAGCGCGGGCGTGGGGCCAACAATCACCGCAATACGGCAAGCCCGGTTTCACTGAAGGCTCCCCGCAGGCGCAGCGACGGCGGGTCATGCGGCCAACTCCTCAAGCAGGGTGCCTTGGGTGGCTTCTTTGGCGAGTCGGGTGAGGTTCCGTTTCGCAACTCGGTAGTAGGCGGGTTTCAGTTCGACGCCCACGAACTTACGGCCCAACCTGACGGCGCCCACGCCCTCGGACCCAATCCCGGCGAATGGTGAGAGTACGGTTTCGCCCCGGTTGGACCATAGTTTGACGCACCGTTCAATGACGGGCAGCTGTAAGGGGCAGAGATGTTTTTCGTCGTCGTTGTCAGGTTTCGTGTCACCTTTGCCGCCCAGCACGTCGGTTTCCCGGATGCCTTCCCATACTTGGCCCGCTAACCGGTCGGACCATTCGACGGATGCTTGGTCGTCCTCAATTTCGGCGCCACCGAAAGCGGGCCAGACTGGGTTTGCCCAGTCAATCCAGTTTTCCGAACTGAGTTCAGTAACTACGGGGGTGTCGTTGGTGCCGGGTGCCCGCATGACGACGACGTAGTCGGCCCATGCTTGCCACAGTCCACGGGCGTCCCGGTTCAACTGCGCGAACAGTAGGCCCTTGGATTTGGTGCGGATCGCTTGCGCTTGTGGGTTTTTGGAGATGGTTATCTCCGAGTGGTAATGCATCCCTTGAGATTCCAAGTGTCGTATCACGTCGCCCCGGAAATCTTTTCGGCCCGAATAGCCGTGAGTGTTGTGGCATTGGGGGATGTTGGCGACGTGAATTGCGGCGAGCCTGCCAGGCTTTAGCACCCGGACCAACTCTTTGGTGATGTACCCGAATTGCTCAAAGAACATGCCGTCGTCGGACACGTTGCCGAGGTCACGTACTGACGGCGAGTAGGTGTAGAGCGAACTGAAAGGCGGCGAGAAAACCGATAGGTCTATTGAATGGTCGGGCAGCTCCCGCAGTACGTCCGCGCTGTCCCCGTTGTATAGTGCCCAGTTTTCGCCTTGGGCTTGTTCCATGACGGCGAGGTTGTCACTCATGCGGCTGGCATCCATTCCGGTAGCCGTAACGGTTGGGTTGGTTCATACGAATCTCCTTTGGATGTTCCATCGAATAGTTCTTTGCGGTTTTGGGTTGCGATGGCGGCGATGAGTCCGCCGACGGTGGCCCGGGCGGTTGCCTCTTTGGCCCGCACGTTTTCGGCGATTACCTGTTCGGGAGCGGCCAGGACGATGTGGGCATCCACTTCTCGGTTTTGGCCGAACCTCCAGCACCGGCGAATCGCCTGGTAATAGGATTCGTAGGAATCGGACAGTTCAATGAAAGCCATCCGGGCGCACCGTTGCAGGTTCAGCCCCATCCCCGCGATTGACGGTTTGGTCACGAGGATTTGGATGTCGCCGTCCGCGAACCGGATTAGGTTGTCTGCTTTCACGTCGGCGTCGTCGTTGCCTTGGACGTTCACCACGTCGTAGCCACGGTTTTTCAACTCGCGGGTCACTTTGTTCGCGGTGTCGTTCATGCCGCACCAAATAATCCACTGCTCGTCAGGTTCCGCTTCAACCAGTTGGACGACGCGGCCCACCCGTTCATTCACGGTGGCTTTGCGGATTGAGATCCGGTCACCGATGCCGTGTAGCTCATTCGCGGCGAACAGTTGGCCGTCGGGTATCCATTCGGAGTCAATTACTTGGTCCCGAATGTTCAGGCCCGGCAAGTCGTACCCGTCTTGATCGAACCCCAAATCACTCGGGTGGCGGCACGCGATGGCCCATGATGCCAGCCACTCGTAGAACGCGGATTCCGCGTGTTTCTTGAGCCGGTATTTCTGGAAGATGCCCCGGTTGTCGTTGATGAAGAACGTGGAACGCATCTCGTTGCTGCTCATTATCCCAAGGAACTCGGCGTGGTTACATAGCTCGTTGATGTCGTTCGGCGCCGGTGTGGCCGACAGTGACAGCCGGTACAGGGTGTGCTTGAACATTTTGACCAGAGCGCGTTTTGTTTTCCCGGAAAATGCCTTCAGGATTGACGACTCATCCAAGGCGACGGCGAGATACTTGCTGGCGTCTAGCAGGTGGAGCCGGTCATAGTTGCAGATCATTATCTGCGTGGGCGCGGCGTCCGCTTCGGCCTGGTCGTGAACGTAAGTTACCCCTACCCCCATGAGTGCGGCCTCAGCGATGGTTTGACGCGCCACGGCGAGAGGAGCGAGTATCAAGCCTTTCCCGTCAGGATTGTCGGCCAACACTTCAGCGAGCCACGCGACTTGGATTCTCGTTTTGCCCAAGCCGGTGTCGAACCAGATGGAGGCGCGGCCCCTGCCGACGGCCCAGGCGACGGCGGCACGTTGGAACGGGAACAGCCAGTCGCGGCAGATCAGGGTGTCCGGTTCCACCGCGATACCCGACGCGGGTGGTTGGAACTGTTTGGACTTCAGGAAATCTTGATAGTTCATGCCGTCCCCTCCCGGTAGTGGGAGCGTTGGCACGCAAGCGCGGCGTAACGGTCCCGATACGGTTTGTCACATGCGGGGCAGAGCGTGAACCGCATTTTGTAGAGCCGTTGATATTCCTTTTCCCGGAGTTTCGACACCCAGTCGGAAACGCAGCAACTAGCGGCACATTGTTCAGCCATCACGCCACCGCCTCATCGAAAACAACGGTGATGCCGTTGATGGATTCGCCACGCGCGAGCCGGAGGGCGTCGTCTATCCGAAGTTCGATGGCGCTCATGATGCGGGCCGCGCCCCGGAACAGTTCGGCCTGCTCATCCGTGAGGATGCGGGGTCTCCCCTGACCAACATCCCGCGCCCCAGTAATAGCGGCTGCCAGATAATCGGCACGGCGATACGAGATGCCCGTGGATTCACTTAACCGGGCGACACTATTCGGATTCGCGCGGTCCTCACGCTGACCCATCTACGCCACCATCCTTAACGCTGGTTGGGGGTCGGGGTCGCGTGCCAAACGCAACAAGTCCGCGAGGCGTAGCCTGACGGTCGGATAATCCCTCAACGCCGGGAAATCCCAATAGTTGAGTAGAATCAGATCCGAGATGTTCGCGTGAACCCACCAGTCACCCGCATTTTTGGGACCCTTACCAGCCCGTTTCGTGACCAAGAAACAATATGGGACGTCGGCGTTCCCAGCTTCGATGGCGGCTTGTTCCATCCATGCCGCTATCTGTGTGTCGGATGCGGTTTCGGCGGCTTTGCCGCCCTTGACCTCTAGGTGAATATGGCGGGTTTGGTGGATTTGCGCGTTGTGTTTTTCTGCCCCCCGGGGGGGGGGCTCCGGGCGGGGGAAACCCGTGGAGCGGGGGTAGACGGC
>Ga0082212_10009212_pt1 | contig 12750 bp, 9 predicted proteins | sample TergutNt197P3_FD_71548 | JGI IMG/M metagenome (GOLD analysis project Ga0082212, IMG submission 71548) | Neocapritermes taracua P3 segment gut microbial communities from Petit-Saut dam, French Guiana - Nt197 P3 | ecosystem: Host-associated > Arthropoda: Insects > Digestive system > Gut ... | reverse complement strand
GCCCTTTTCTAGCGGTATGTCCGGAACAGGTATCCGGCATGCCCACTCCCCGCCCCCCTATCGAGCTGCAAGGGGGCGATGGCCAGGCCCTGCTTTTAGGAAAGGCCAAGGCTTGCCGGGCTGATCAGACTGATAGAAGCGAAGCCCTGCTGGCCGGGGCCAAAGCAATTGCCGCTTTAGCCAGGGATAATGGGGTAAAAGAAGCTATCCTCAAAGAAAACAGCCCCTCCTGCGGCGTCAATTATATTTACGACGGCACTTTTTCCGGGCAGAAAATCCCAGGTAAGGGTGTTACCACTGCTCTTTTGGCCCGGCAAGGTGTCAAGATCCGCAGTGAAGCGGAACTATAATTTGATTTCCTGGCCGGGACAAAAACGGGGATCCAGATAATGCTTGGGGTCGCCGCTTAAGAGGCGCAGTATTTGCCCCTTACCATTGCCTTGGGGGCTTACCAACATCTGGCATCCTTGATAGTTTATCAATCTCGGTTGAACAGTAGCTCCTTTTGCCTCCGGCACGGCAAAAACAGTTTCTTCCGGGATAATGCTCCAAATCAATGAACCTGCCCCCCCTGTCTTTCCTCCATCTGCTGATTAAGGCATTCCAAAGCAACATCCAGGCCGCCTACCTGGTCAATCAGGCCAAAATCCACAGCTTCGCTGCCCACGACAACGGTACCGATATCCCTGGCCAGCTCGCCTGTGGTCATCATCAGGGTCCGAAATCTTTGGGGGGTGATCCGGGAATGGCCGCAAATAAAATTGATCACCCGGTCCTGCATCCGGTCCAAATAATCAAAACTCTGCTGCACCCCCACCACAAGGCCGGTCAGGCGAATTGGGTGGATGGTCATAGTAGCAGTCGGAGCAATAAAGCTTGTCTTGGCAGCTACTGCTATGGGCACGCCGATAGAATGGCCGCCGCCCAGGACCAGAGATACACAGGGTTTGGAAAGTGAGGCGATCATCTCGGCAATGGCAAGACCCGCCTCTACATCGCCGCCAACCGTATTTAAAATCACCATCAGGCCCTGGATCTCCTTGCTTTGCTCCACCGCCACCAATTGAGGGATGATATGCTCGTATTTGGTGGTTTTGTTTTGGGAATGCATGATCAAGTGGCCCTCTACCTGGCCAACTATGGTAATCACATGAATATTGCTCTCCATTTTAGGCAGAGAAAGCAGGCCAAATTGATTCAAAGCTTCATTTTTGGGATCATTAGCTTCCTGATTTTGATTCCCCTCATCAGAACCATCCGGCATCACATCGGGATTGATTTCATTGATCCAAGGTCCAGAGGTTATAAGCATATTATCGGGCAAAAGTAACGCCTCCTTAAAAGTTAACAGATTCTTTCACTTCTTCAATAATATGCTCATATTCCCTTTCAAATATGAATCTACGGAGAAAAATCTCTGGCCCGGTCTAAAATTCTGCCGATTGCAATAATCTTTTGCAATGATTTTCCATCGGGTGAAAAATGAAAATTGACTTTCGGAGGTAAGCCATCCTCTTAGAATAAAACATAAAGGGCAGCGGCACTAAACCACTATACCCCTGAATAAAACAGTCCCCTTTCCTGCGCACTAAGAAAGATTATGACTATCTTTGAGCCTAAGTGCTATTGTAGGTGCCTCGGATACGAACACTTCACTGCCGGTGTACCCAGCGGTATCAACCGTAATATGCGGAATTGCAATATTATCTTCAAAAAGAATGCCTTCAAAACAGAATTCATCCGCAACTTGCCTGAATATTCTTTCAGTTTTATTTATCGTGATGTTTATCGTGATGTTTATCGTGATGTTTATCGTGATGCACTGAGATTTCTGACCTCTATTCTGTTGTTTTCTATTACTGCTCCTCTTTCACAATCCAATCTCCATTTTTTCTCGCGCCAACACGGTCTATAAGCCCGGAATCTCTGAGCTTTTTGATATTTGTTTTGATGTTCCGATCAGCAATCCCTATTTGAGAAGACATCATTTCAGTCGTTATGCTTGGATTTTCTAACATTAATTCCAATATTTTCTTTTGAGTTTTGTTTACGGTGATGTTTTTAGTGATGTTTGAAGTGATGTTTTGCGATTTTTGAGCAGTTAGCGCAAGCGATAAAATAGTACGATCCGGATTGAATTGTTCAATCAATGTCGGCTCTTGCCATCCTTGTGTCTTCCAAACATAATAGATGTTTGGGATACCACTGCCTGCACGCTCTCCAATATTGAGCATGTTAAACATCTTGAACAGTGTGAAATTTCTCGGATCAGATATCCCACCATCCAAGGCATCCTCTAAACTGATACGCAAACCGCCGGGGTTTGAGATTGTAATACTCTGTGGCCGCCGATGGACAACCAAACCCAGCCGGTCATAATAGTTGGCATGAATCAATGAGTTCGCCAGGGCTTCTCTGAGCGCCTTGTGGACAGGCGTGTCATCAACACGGGTCATACCCTCCAGCTTAAATGGCGTTTTCGCTTCCTGTATGATCCGGTTGCAAATTCTAAAGTAAAAATCAAAAAGATTCCCGCTCCAATCACCGAGGTTTGAAACAATACGGTCTGTCCAGCGTGTTTCCTCATCATCATGTTCCTGATAATCCAAAAAATAAGCCGGGTATTCTTTGACAATCTCATATTCAAAGCCAAACATCAAAACACCAGCGGCGGTTGGGTGAAGTGAGCCGTCCTCTGCTCTGCCAATGCAGCCCAGTTTTTGCAGGAACTCAACCGGCTCCAGTTTTTCCCATACATGGCCGGGGCGAGTATTCTTTAAGCGTATACGATAGCTGCGAACACTATCGTAATCGAAAGCGTCCAATTCAAGCTGTTCCAGCAGTCGCGAGTCTTGCGGAGTATTCGACTGATCACGCATCATATTACGTACTTCATCCTTGGTGCAATGATAGTCGCCCTCGCCGTCTCTACGATAAGAACCGGCAAAAGGATCGGATCCAATGTAAACCGGTTTATCCATACGGTTGGCACGAGGAACATCAATCGCAACAATGCGGTGACCGCCTGCCTCTACTATCTGTACATGTTTGTTGGTCAATATATTGGCACTGACTTTTTGCCGGTTGTTGACAGTATCCCAGAAATCCTTAACCAGTTTTTCCGGGTCAGGCAAGGCAATGGGCAAGAGCGATTTATCCGTCCGCTCTTCTACACCCAGCAGAATAACCCCGCCCTGCGTATTGGCAAATGCTGAATAAGTCTCCCACAGGCCATGCGGAAGACCACCAAGCGCCTTCTTTGCTTCAATTCTATTGTTTTCTCTATATTGGCCTATTTCATTCCAATTAAGCACTGTTCATCATCCCCACTTTTTTCTCTCTTTTGCTTAAGTATACCACATCCTTCAGCTTTATGCTATTGCTTCCAAATAAACTGACAAAAAAAACAAGATTATTGCCTTAAGTCAAGCTATAGAGTATGATTTTCAAGGAGTCAGAATCCAGGAGTCAGTAGTCAGAATGAAGGTAGTTTTCGCTTTGCGAAAACGATTAAAGTAAAAGAAAGAGTATATCTTGGGGAAGCATATTCTCATGATGTTTTTGTTTTTTATTCTGAATTCTGACTCCTGACTTCTGACTTCTTGCGGGCAAAGCCCGCTTTAGTACTATTTATAAACTGTACGAAATATATAAAAAAGATAAGTCGCAAAACAACTGGTTCACTCTTAAAAAGCATTGGGAGGACCTGTTTTTTACAATCAAACACAGAGAAGTAGAGGGATTTTTAACCCCTTTTGATGCGCAAGAAATAAGAGAGTATTTTGGAGGAGCTGGCAAATGATTAATTTTAATAATGGGGAGGAGCAATTAAACAAATTTCTTGGCTCTGAAAAAAAAACAACGATTCTTTATGATAATAAGCTGTATATGTTGAAATATCCTGACCCTATAAGAATCAAAAAACGAAAAGATGGATTAAGTTACAAGAATAACCAATATTCTGAACATATCGGTTCAAGCATATTCAGGGCATGCGGGTTTGAAGCTCAGGAAACGGTAATGGGATATTTTACTGATGCGACCGGAAAAGAAAAAATAGTGGTTGGCTGCAAAGATTTCACCCAAGATGGCGGAACGCTGTATGAATTGTCAAAACTGGCAAAACAAATCACAAAAAGCGATAAAAAATTAGGCGCAACCATAGAAAATGTTGCCCTGATAATCAATAGCAGCCAACTAATAAAGAACAAAGAAACCATAATAGACAGTTTTTGGGATATGTTTGTGATTGATGCTTTTATTGGGAATGGGGACAGACATTTTGAAAATTGGGGAATACTGGAACATAATGGGGAAATCCGTTTTGCCCCAATTTATGATTGTAGTTCAGCGTTAGGAGCGCCATTAGAAGAGGACGAGATGGAAAAACTTATGATTGTCAGTGACCATTTTAAAAATAAGGAATACAATATATCTTCATGTTACAATATGGAAGGCAAAAGAATATTTTACCATGAGATTTTCAAAAATCCGCCGGATAAGCTGACTGAAGCAATAAAACGGATAGTTCCGAGAATCAAGATGGCTGAAATATATAGTATTGTTGATTCTGTCTCGCAAATGTCAGAAATCAGGAAAGAATACCTGAAAAAAGCGCTTATGTTGCGATACGAACAAATATTGTTAGCTGCGTTAAAAAGGATTTGGCAAAAAGAAAAAGAAAACAGTTGACAGTGTCCCAGAAATCCTTAACCAGTTTTTCCGGGTCGGGCAAAGCAAGGGGAGAAAGAGATTGGGTGCATCACATTTTTTAGGGTTGACATTATAATGTCAGCCAATTCTCTGATCCAAATCTCCTTGCCGTTTTCTTTATGTTCAAACAAATGGCCGATAGACGCCTCAATGATGTCCGCATATGCCCAATGGCTATACCCGAGAGCGCAAAGATTTGCCACCCCTGCACCGGTCTTTTTGCCGTCAGGCGGCGCGGTAAAACCTTGAAAGGCAACAAGCATTCCTGCGGTTTTTCCGCACCACCTGACAACAAAAATCCTCGGTGGATGAATGGCAAATCTTCACGCTCTCGGGTATAACTTGCAAATCCGAGTACGAGGGCGCCCAGTCCGGTATGTCCTCCGGAGCAATACCACGCTTTAGCATCCGGTTGATAGCCCTTACAATCTTGATGCGGGTAATCTGATTTTGGGGCCGGAAAGTTCCATCGGGATAACCTTCCATCAAACCCTGGCTAGCTGCATTAATGATATACCCCTTTTATCGGGCGGCGCTAAGAGCGCCGCCCTTTGACTGCCCGGGCTAAATGCCCAGGAATTTTTCAACTTCATCTAAGCTAAGCACAGATTCGACTCCATTGTGGAAATTACCGGTACTTGTATCGTGTACGGAATATCCATTGGGATCGTATTTAAGGAATAAGCCTTGTTTCCTTGCAGTCCTTCTTACTTTATTATCCCTTGATCGTTCTGTCACCTGATTCATCTCCTTAATATATAATTCTCCCAGCTTTTAGCAGCTGCCCTCCTCTCCTTTTCCATTATTATCCCCGAAGGAGTTATCACTTAAACTTCCGGGAAAAATGTTTTGCATTTCTTTATTTACTTATCGATCAAGGACCAAAGGGCCACAATGTCAGCCAGGTCTATCATGTTATTGCCGTTCAGGTCGTATTTCTTGATATCATCCCAGTCATCAGCGGCGCCGGTTTTGTAGAGATGGTGCAAAATCAGCCATTCAATGGTTGTTTTATCCAATTCCTCCTCCTCCAGGTCCAAGGGGCTAATCAATACCGCGACAGGAGCTCCAGGCTTCATTATAACAGCATCAACCGGAGTAGGTAACACATCATAAAATATATAAGCAGTAACCTTGCTCAGGAAGGATTCAATTACTGCTTTCACAGGTATTGCACTATCTTTCAGGCTGAAATGAAAAATGGCTAAAGAAGTTTCCTCATCAGCTTTTAAGAGAACCATTGATCTGGTGAAAAACATAGTCAATGACAGTTTGCCGTTATCATCAAAGGAGAACTCTCTTTGAGCAGGGCTGTAGGCATTTATTTCCAAGGAGAAATTATAGCCTTCAAAATTCAGGTATTCGCTGTCAAAATCAGCTTCGATTATAAAAAGGTTTGATCCATCGCCGCCAATGTTGCTGACAGAGACAACATAATCAACTTTGTTGCCTTCCCGGACATAGATTTTGGCAGGAGCATTAAAGTAGGCGGAAAAGGGGATGATGTTCCACTTGGCATACAATGTGAAGCTGCCGGTAACCAGGGTAGAAAACTCATATTCATCTTCATAATCTTCATCTGTATACCAACCGGCAAATCTATGACCCTTCAGAGTGGGCTCGTCAGGTTCTTCAACCTTGCTGCCATGTTCCACGGTTTTTTCAACCACATCACTGCCGCCCTTGGAAACGAAAGTCACTGTGTATTCGTTAATATCCCACTTGGCATAAAGGAGCATGTTTTTGGTTACGGGTTCATCGAAATTATAGAGTATGGTACAATCCTCATCTTCATACCAACCGACAAAGTTGAAGCCGGTTCTTGTAGGATTCAAGGGTTTAGCAGCTTTGCCGCCAAATGCTACTGTTTGACTGGGAACGGAACTGCCGCCTTTGCTGTCGAAAGTAATCAGATAGGGTCCTTCGGTATGTACAGCCCATTTAGCATAGAGCGTTATATTAGCGGTCACTGCTTCATTGAAAGTATAGGCGATGGTTTTATCGGAATCTTTGAACCAACCAGAAAAACTAAAACCGCTTTTGAAGGGGTCAGCAGGCTTGAAAGCCTTATTACCGGAACGTACTGATTGGCTGGGAACGCTGGTACCGCCGTCGGTATCAAAGCTGACTGTATAATAGATAATCGGCAGATCAGGAAAATTAGTCTCTGTAAAATTGTAATAAATCGTATCGCTAATACCGCTGCCTATTCTTCCGTAAAGTGATGTTTGCGTATACGGTTCAACTCCCGTAATTGGATCCTTCAAACTTGGAATTTGGGTTCTGCAGACAATAAACTCCAGCTCACTGACGCTCATTGCAGCTTTAGCTTTAAAATAATAGCGGATAAAAGGCTTGTAAGCACTATCAAGGACACTGTTTAAAAGTTTCCCGGAAGGCTGAACATTAGCTGCCACAATAAAACCATAACCATTAGAAAGTACCATAGGGGTGACTGCCGGCATACCGTTAACAATTTTTTCGGCGCCTCTTGTTAACTCCGCAAATTCATTTTCAATGCTTGGATCCTTACCGTCGCTTGTCACCCGTTCCAAAAAGCCTCTGCATCCCCGGTAATCGACGGTAATGCTATAACCCGTTATGTATTCGTCAGCAGCTGCACCATTGCAATTAAGGGAAATATCCAAATAGATTTCGTCCCCTGCCATCAGGTTGTCAGTGGGCTGGAGGGCTCTCAGGTCTTTGTCAAATACTTCCAATTTGATTCCAATAACCGTATCAGAAGCCAAAGCCTGGGAATAAATGCCAAAGACCAGCAACAATACAAGCCATGAAATCACTATCAATTTATTCTTTCTCATTTTCCTTTCCTACCCTTCTTTGTCATTTACCGATCAAGGACCAAAGGGCCACAATGTCGGCCAGGTCGATCATGTTATTGCCGTTTAAGTCGTATTTCTTGATATCATCCCAGTCATCAGCGGCGTCGGTTTTGTAGAGATGGTGGTAGATCAGCCAGGAAATGGTGGCCTCATCCAATTCTCCTCCCTCAAAGCCCAAGGGATCGATCAATACCGCGACAGGGGCGCCCGGTTTCACCACTACAGCATCAATGAGAGTAGGTTTGCCGTCATCAAATACCGCAGCGGTGACCTTGCTCAGGAAGGATTCAATTATTGTTTTCATAGGTACTACACTGTCTTTCAGGCTGAAATGAAAAGTGAGCAGAGATGCTTCAGCAGCAGGTTTCAGCAAGACCCCAGGTCTGCCTAAAACCATGCTAAAGGAGAGTTTGCCGCCCACATCATAGGTGAAATCTGTTTGAACCGGACTGTAAGCCATAGCATCCAAGGCAAAAGTATAGCCCTCGTAATTCAGGTATTTGGCGTCAAAATCAGCTTCAATCATAAAAAGGTTTGAGCCGTCGCCGCCGATATTACTGACGGAGACAACATAGTCGACTTTTTTGCCCTCCCGGACATAGATTTTGGCCGGGGCATTGAAGTAGACGGAAAAGGGGATGATGTTCCATTTGGCATATAAAACAAGATCGGCGCTAATCGGGGTATCAAAATCATATGCTGCAGTCAGGGAGGCATCGGAATACCAACCGGCAAAAATATAGCCTTCTCTGGCGGGGTCTGCCGGCTTAATTACCTTTTCACCGCCGACTATGATCTGCCTGCCGGTACTGCTGCCGCCATTGCTTTCAAAGCTTACCGCATAATAACTGATCGAAGGATCGGCAGGGATGTTGATTTCCTGAAATTCATAATATAATCTGTCACTGCTGCCTTCTACTCTGCCATAAAGCACGGTTTCCGTAAAAGCGCCTCCCACGCCGATGATATCGGTCCTGCTGATAATAAATTCCAGTTTATAGATATCCAGATTCTCTTTTGCTTTGAAATAATAGCGGATAAAAGGCCTACTGCTATTATTTAAGACAGTGTTTATTAGCTTTCCCGTGGCGCTGACATTAGTCGCAATAATAAGGTTATATGTATTGGAATATGTCAGATTGCTTACTGTCGGCACACCATTAACAATTTTATCGGCACCGGTAGTCAGCTCCGTGAATTGATTGCCGTCAGTTGGCGGATTGCCATCGCTTGTCACCCGTTCCAGAAAGCCTTTGCATCCCCGGTAATCGACGCAAATACTATAACCCAAAATATATTCATTTGCCAGAGCCCCGTTGCAGTTCAAAGAGATATCCAAATAGAATTCCTCTCCTGCCGTCAGGCTGTCGGTGGGCTGAAGATCCCTTCCGTCCTTTCCAAATATTTCCATTTTCATCCCGATCACCGCATCCGAAGACCAAGCCTGGGAAGCCATAGCCAAAACCAGCAGCAAAGCAAGTCCCACCATCAAGATCAATTTGCTTTTTTTCATACCCTTTTCCTCTCTTTCTTATTTTATTTGCCGATTAAGGACCAAAGTGCCACAATATCGGCCAAATCAATCATACCGTTGCCATTTAAGTCATACTTCTTGATTTCATCCCAGTCACCAGCGGCGCTGGTTTTGTAGAGATGGTGGTAGATCAGCCAGGAAATGGTGGCTTCATCCAGATCCCCGCCCTCATAGCCCAGGGGATGGATCAATACCTTGACAGGGGCGCCCGGCTTTACCACAATAGCGTCGATGGGGCTGGATCTACCGTCAATAAAGCAATAGCCCGTGACCTTGCTCAGGAAGGATTCAATAACTGTTGTCCCCGGCCCGGCAGGGACCCCGTCCTTTAGGGTAAAGTGGAATGTGACCAATGGAGTTTCGGTTTCAGCCTTTAGCAGAAGCCCCGGCCTGGCAAGATACATGCCTAATATTAATTTGCCGTTTTCCAGATCATAGGAGAAATCGCCCTGAGAGGGGCTGTAGGCAATCAGGCTTGGGCCAAAAGAATAACCGGTATAATTCAGGTTTTTGGCATCGAAAGCGGCTTCGATCGTAAAGAGATTGGCGCCTTCATCAGCGACATTGGCGATAGAGACAACATAGTCGATCCTGTTGCCTTCTTTGATAAAGATTTGGGCCGGGGCGCAAATGGCGGCGGAAAAGCCGCTGATAATAACGGAGCCCAGCTTGGCTGCATTTGTTTCCGAAGCAGCGCTAAAGGTCAGGGTTTTGAATTCGGGATCGGCGGCGGGGATTTTGATATAAACCGGGATTTCGACGGTTTGATCGGGATCTACTGCATAGAGATCATTCAAGAGTGTAAATTCCAGACCGCAATCAACAGCGATCCGGACGATATCGGTGGCAGCGCCGGTGTTTTTGACGGAAAACCACTGGGTAGCCACTCTGCCGGGATCGGCAGGCTCGAATTTACCCTTGGTCACAACCAGCTCGCCGCCGACAGCTTGTCCGTCAAAATGGCGCACAGCCACTTGATAGGATAAAATATCATCGCCATAAGGGCCGGGGCTATAGATTTTGTCCAGAATGTAGAAGTGAAGATTATTATATGTATCTATATATTCATTGACTGTGTTGTCGGCTATGGATTTGGGAATGGGCTTGCCGCCGCCATCAAGGACGATCGAATAGTCATCGTTGCCTTGACCGGTCCTGACGGCTTCCACCCCATAGTTATTGGGGGTAACGGATTTGCCGGCATGGAAAAGAGCAGCGGAAAGGTGATTGGAATCATTATTCCTAAAAGGCTTGGGCTGGCTGGGCTCGCCATTCGGACCTACGGGAGTATAAAAATCGACTGTATCCAAACCGCCGGGGTGGGCGTTTATCAGCCAGGCATAGGGTACGGACTCGCTGAGAGTTTCTCTGTTTTTGCAGATCATGACCCCATGGTCGCTTTGATGGCAGTCATAACCAACCTGATCTATGACTTCCATGGTATAATTATCATACCAGTTCGCTCCGTTAAAAGTGTCCGACTCCCAGTCCGCCGAGGATAATACCCTCCCTTTGCTGTCTCTGAAATTGTAGAGCCTTAAGCCGAGAGCAGCCCGGCCGGCTTTGACTTTATCATTGATCGCCGCCAATTCCGGATAGATAGCTCCGAATTGATCCCCCACGGGGGTAGTGCGGGAATAAATCTCGGTGATGACCGGAGTACCGCTGCTCAGGACGGCATAGTTGACATTGCAAAGCTGATTGTCATCAAGAAAGCCCAGTTTACGCTTGGTCCGGGTCAGCATGTGGGCGGGAATCGATCCTCCCTGAAGGTTGGGGATCTGATAGCGGGTATGGTTGCCGCCAAAGCCTGTCATAGAACCGTTGCACATCAAATCCCAAAAGCCGCTATAGGCGCGCTGTTCAATGCTGGAGCCATAGTTGTCGGCAATAGTGGAGATATGGCCGAACTCATGAGAAAAAACGCCGTTGCCGTTGGTTTCACCTTGCTGAGAAAGGCGGAAGGTCCTGCCGGGAAGACTAATGCTGCCGGAGGAAGACCAAATCGCTGCTGCAGCCCACCAGGAAGTCCAGGGTACATAACGGGTTTTGGCCCACCAACCCCGGCCGGCTTCACCTTTTGCCGGCACAGGGCGTTCCGCCAGCCAGGCATCGGTGGCAGCCATATTGGCCCAGGTTATCCCCGCCGCCTTCATTTGGTCGATCCTGAATTTGGCGCTGTATTCATAAGCGATAGTAGTTTCGTCAAAAAACATCATATATCCCGCTTCTTCCCAACCTCCGCTTTCCGTGGAGCCGGAATGGAGGATAAAGGCAAAATCATAGGGATCAAGATCTACCCCGTCGGCAATGGCCGCATTGATAGCCAGGGTGTTTAGACCGCTGCGGCGGGTAAAGCCGGCCGGGAGGTCGTTGGCATGGTTCATACTGGTATCCAAGCCATATTCAAATTCAAAGCCGGGCAAAGTATAGACGCCGACCGCATCCAATTCGATTTTCCAGCGGCCTTGGGTATTCTCCTGCCAAAATTCACTGATGGTAATCCCTTTGTTCAAACCACTGTTATATGTATCCTTGGGGTCATTTAAAAAGCTTTCCCAAAACTCCACCAAATCTTCCTTGGGTATATCACCGATCAGGGGATTGCCCATTTGTTCGGAGCCTGCCGGGCTGCAAACAACAAAAGGTCTGTCCACAAAATCACATAAAACCAAAAGGCCTTTCTTCACTGTTTGGGGCATAATTTTGCCGCCGTCGGTCTTCCAATTAAAAGCGGTATTATCCTTCCACATATCCCAAGTCATATCCCGGGAAAACATCCAGCTTTGGGGGTCGATAGGCTCCGGCATAGAGTCCAGGCCCTTGGGTTGGGCCGCCCAAGCCACACTGACAGAAATCAAGATCATCAGGGCTGCCAGAACAAATACCGGCAATACATTTTTCTTAAGCATTATTTTTCCCTCCTCATATAATTTTTCCATAATTGTCAATTGTCAATCGTCAATTGTCAATTGACATCACCTCCTTCCCCGGTAAATAACATTTGTCTGCAAATTAATAGAATTATTGCGAGAGAGGAAGCATTTGAAAACTACTCTACTCCTCATTTATTGATAGCCGCAAAAATCTACTAAGTCATTTAAATTTTAGCAATTATTCCTTATATTGTCAATATATAGAATTACAAGAGACAAATATAGCCACATTTCGACAGAAAGAGGGCGGCCAAATAAAGGCCGCCCTCTTTCTGCTATTGGTTGACACATGGTACCAAGGTGGGCTGCGCCCACAACCCAATCGCTTTTAATTAAGCTTTCTAAGGCGCAGCCCAGTGGCTAGTATCTAGTGGCTAGTGACTAGAACGGGTGACTTTCGCTCCGCGAAAGGATTAAATTAAATTCTTGTTTTTTATTGACACTTTGCGTCCCATAGGGACTAATACCATGTGTCAACTAAATCTTTACAAAATAAGTCCTAACGTCATCCCGGACTTGATCCGGGATCCCCTGCTTGTCACCGGGAGATTCCGGGTCAAGCCCGGAATGACGGGAAAGCGAAAGTGTATGGTTTTAGATGTCACAGCCTACTAGCCAATATTGTTTTACTTGCCGATCAAAGACCACAGAGCCACAATATCAGCCAGGTCTATCATGTTGTTGCCGTTTAAGTCATATTTCTTGATCTCATTCCAGTCAGCGG
>Ga0082212_10009211_pt1 | contig 12751 bp, 11 predicted proteins | sample TergutNt197P3_FD_71548 | JGI IMG/M metagenome (GOLD analysis project Ga0082212, IMG submission 71548) | Neocapritermes taracua P3 segment gut microbial communities from Petit-Saut dam, French Guiana - Nt197 P3 | ecosystem: Host-associated > Arthropoda: Insects > Digestive system > Gut ... | reverse complement strand
TGTCAGACTTGTGTCGAGTTGTACTAAACGTAAACTTCGGATTGCCTCACGTAGTTTCGGACCCTGGACTTTTCCAGATGGCTCAAAAAGGGCAACAAAATCCGATTCTAAAAAACTTGTCGGAGGTATAAGGCAGGGAGTTGACGGATCCGCGAATAACAGAGGGGTTCCCAGATGACAATGAATAATATGGTCTTCATTATTACATCGAAAACCATGATATTCACCGGTCGCATCAATGAGAATAAGTTTGGCACCTTGAAATTGCAGACATTCTTCTATCAGTCGGGCTGCTGTCCAACTTTTTCCACCTCCTGTTGCTCCTAAAATTGCACAGTGGCGACCAAAAAGTTTTTCAGGGGTTATCGATAAAGTGTTTGAACTGGAAGCAATCGTTCCCAAATTCAACTGAATTGGCTTTGATGTACCATCGTTGTCAATCAACGCAGGGAGAATAGCAAGAAACGCATGCGGAGCAGAATAAACTCGATCACCAAGACGAGGATACTCATCCACTCCCGCAGTTACTCTCAATGTGTCGATTGCAATTGATCCAAGAATTTGAACGATTCCAATTGCGTCAAGATGTTCGTTACCTACAAAATCTTGGTGAATTTCATGACGTTCCTTTTCAGGCAGTCGAACACTGATGATACGACCAAAAAGAAATTTGGTCTGTCCCTCAACTATTACAAATTCGCCGACTTCACCTTTTCCATATCGACCGCCCCAAAAATGTGTTGCAGTAGGCGAACCTGCATTTCGCAGGTTAATGCGAATATCCGATGCGGAAACAGACGTGACGACCCCCAATCGTAATTCTTGATGAAGAACGCCAGTCGGTATCGTGGAATTGTTCATTGCTCACTCCTTGATCTTATAACATCACGGATAAATTGCTCGATTTCCTCGCCCTTGGAAAGAGCCTTCAAATCGGGAATACATTTGATAAACTGATGAAAACTCGAATTGACTAGAATGATGTTTTTCATCCCATTGCTTACACGTCTATACAACTCACGCTGAAAGAGGTTATTGCTACCTTGCTCTGACTGACAATAATTTCCCTGTGCCTTCACATCAACAATCACAATTTTCATGTGTGGATTATTTTTAACGGCGGACAGTATAGGTTCTGAAAGATGGTCGTCATTGAAGCCGAATCCAACAACCAGAAGGCATGTGTTTGGTTCTCTGAGGACTGCCATAAAACGTGATATGGTTTCAATATATGGCTGGGCATAAGATTGCCTAAACTTACCCTTGGCAGGATAGATCATGCAATAGTCAACGTCATCTTTGTTTTCCCATCCATTTTTTTTGATTCTTCCATCACTTTCACGATACCAATTTACCGACCCATGTAGTTTATAAAGATGGAAGACTCCTTCCAAATAATCGCCCTGTTCATCGGATAATCGTGATCTCTTGACTATGTCGTAATCAAAATATCGAGGGTCAAAAGTATTTGGAAAAGAAAATGAAAAACCATCTATAATGGGCAACCCAATCGTTGCTGCTGCGTCTTCAAAGCAGAGGTCATAATTGGTCGTAAACACTTTGAGTCGAGGATCACGCGCTCGTCTCCGTGTTAGTTTATGAAGGAAAAGACAATGAGGCTCCAATTTATTTTCTGTTTTTTCATCGGTAAGCAAAAAATTGCTACACAGAAATCGTATCACGTCGCGGCAACTTTTTATAAAGTCTTCGATTTCAGACTTCTTTTCCTGATCCGTCTCACACTCAATACTTGCCTCGCACAAGGATAAAAATCGTTCGATGTTGCCTTTTGAATTATCTCGACAGTATTCAAGTTTTTCAGGCAATTTGAGCTTTGTTTTCTCGCCAAGACAAAGATCCCATAAGTCCTTCATCGTAGGACCACCAGCAAATATGGATGTACCGGAACCTGCCAGTACAACCAGATTGTGCATCTGCAAAGACGAAAGTAACTCACGTTCGATTTCTTTTTTGTCTTCACTTCCATCGGACGCTTCTTTCCACTGTTTTGTTGACGGGGAGAAAAAATGCTGAGTCTGACATTCTATTGATTGCTCTGGCTTGTCCATTGTGGCTTTTCCTTGCTTACCCATTCCAGAATTGTAGCCGAAGCCCTGCGAAAGACAAGAGGCAATTCTTGTGATGGCAACATGACGAGATTTTGCAATTACTTCTCACCGATCAATCGCCGCCCGTATCGCCTGCTCAATGCAACTCCACCGCTCGCTTGGGCGAGTGCCTGCCGGAATCGAAGGCATTACGAACACTCCCTTTGCTGCCTTTGCCCATAATTCGCCGATGTCCAGTTTTTCCAATGTGTCAGGATTGCCCAATAAGTGTTGCCCCTTGTATTCCACTACGAGAAGCGTTTCGTTGTGCAATTTGGAGACAAAATCGGGATAAAAGTTGCCCGACGATGTCGGATGTAATACAGAATGATGCCGAATGTCGCTCAACATTGCGTACCCAATACTCTACATCGGGCAACTGGTCAATTACTTGGGCACAAAGGGCTTCCTCACCGTCGTCTTTTCCGTCAAATGCTGGCACCTTCTTGGAACCCAAAAAATGTTTCGTAAATCTGTAACTTCCCTGATACGATGGCACGCCGTCATACATTCCCGCCTTGAACTCAAAACCGTTATCAAAATCAACCAACACGACTCTCTGGGGCGAAAAGTGCCTGTTGATACGATTTTTCCTTTGCTGTTTTCCTTGCACCGTTAATTTTTTGTTCTAATTTACTCTTCAAAACGTATTTTGCCAACATCAAAGCCGATAGGCTCATGCTACGATTTTCCGTCAAGTGCTCGACAACCCGTCGAAGCCAATCACGCAAAACCAACTGCGAAAGGTCTATCGCTCCCAGTTTTTGATCGAGCCAACTGACAAGGTTTGCCGCCGTCCAACCTTCGACCTCAAACAGTTGCATTTGCCCGCTTCGACTGTCCGGTGCATAATTCAACCGGTTGCCATCCAAGTCAATCAGAAAACCGTTGCCCTGCGGTGTAATACTAAATTCGCTCTCCGGCAGTTCTGGCGGTGCGTAGTCGGCAAGATTCCAGTCGAAATACTCAAAGATTTCATCTACGTCAAAACAAAACTCTCCTTGCCGTTCGACAAATAACCTTGGGACGACAAATTTCTCTCCCCGCTTTGCTGGTGAAGGCTCCTCTTCCCGACTTCGATAAGCGACATATTGTCGCCGAAAACTGAACGCTTCTTCCGGCGGAAGACTTCCGGCAATCTGCGTTACCTCTTCTTCCGTTGTTTCTGGCGTGAATGTCAATTCACGTCTTTTCTCATCGTACTCGATACCGGACGGGATCAAGTTCGTCGCAAGTGGTGTGTCCAGCACGAACGATTCTGGACGACTATCGAGAAGTGGCATCGGCAAAACCGGCGTAACGGCTGCCGTCGCTTCCGCTTCATCAAAACCCTTGTCTTTCAACTTTTCGATCAACGTTTGTGCCGACTTGCCAAACTCTCTGGACAGCACAAACGCGTACGCCTTATTCAATACCACCTGTTGTCTCGTTGTAGCGTAGGGCATCCGCATCACCCGACCCAAAAGTTGCAACACTGGCGTATCGGTCTGAATGTTGGCAAGCGAACACAACACGTAGGCAAACGGACAATCCCAACCTTCCTTCAATGCCTCGACGGTAATGACAAAACGAATCGGACAGTCCCGGTCGGAGACGTTAATACCGTCAAGTTCTTTCTGCTCGCCGGTAACAATGGCGATCTGATTTTCCGGTATCGTATTGAGCAAATACTCTTTCAGCACGGCAACGGGCACTTCGCCATTTTTGTCCTGCGCCTGTAATAATAAGATGGGACGCAAGTATTCCCGCTCTTTTTTCGCAATCTCTTCCAACTCCGCTCGCTGGGCAATCGCTTGATCTACGGCTTGTTCCCAGCCGATGTTTTCCGTGAGAGCAATCGGCAATTTAATCATTTCCTCCGCCTTCAATTCCGAAGGACGCACAACATACAACGTGTTATTGTCCGTCTGCGGCGTAGCAGTCAATTCGATAATTGCCGAAGGATTTAGCCGCTGATGGGTCTCCCGCGTCAATGGGGACACAGCATTATGCGCCTCGTCCACTATTTCGATAGGACGATGATAGAACAGCAGATTGGCAAACGAAAATTTGATCTGCCCATTATCGAGTGACTCCATTCCCTCTTGCGCCGGAATAGTTGTAAAATGCGGTTCAAGATTCTCGTTGTGGGCATAGACTTTGTACTTGTCCGTGTTGGATTGGCGGAACGCTTGGATAGTCGAAACAATGATGCAGGCACTCCCTTCGATGTCGTGCGGCAAGATGTTGAACTTTTCATCAATATCGAACACTCGGACTCTACCGCCAAACTGTTCATCCAACGCTTGTCGGTACGGATGCCGGGGATTTTTCAGTGCCTCCGCCGTCTGCTTGCGAATCGTATCGGAAGGACAAAACCATAATACAAGAGGGTATTCCTTTTCACACCACGTTTCGGAAACGATGCGGATAGCGTGAGCGGCAAGGATCGTTTTGCCGCCGCCAGTTGGAACTTTAAGGCAAACTCGTGGCGTTCCTTCGAGTCCCTGCCAAACGTTGTAGGAGAGCGACCTTTGTCCTCGCAACCGGTCTTTGATTTCCCACTCGTTGGTAATGCCGTTATATGCACTTTTCACGTCGGTCAATCGGCACTGTTCGAAGAACCGACGTAAAACGTCCAACGTGTTTTGTTGATAGGTTTTCAGTTGCATATCACTTCTCTAAAATGGCAATGATGGTTGCTGTGACCTCTTGCATCTTGTCAGGTTTTAATCGGCACGCAGAGTACAATATCAAACTCCGGTCTGCCGTAAAAATTTTGTTTGAACGGACAACGCTTTTTACAGGCAACGTTCCCGACTCAAAGTCCGCCGTATCAATCGACACGGCATAATCATCATTGCGGGCAACGCTGGTAATCTGGCATAAAATCACGTCATTGCCATCAAGGTCGGCAAGAACAAGTGCCGGTCTCCGCTTGCTTCCTGATAAGTCATAAAACGGAAACGGAATGACCACGATGTCCCCTTTCATAAATTTGCCCATGCGCTGTCCTCCTCTTCCGTATCACAGTCCTTTGACAACGCCTGTTCCGACAGAAGCATCGTTTCCGGTATCGCTGGCGGGCGTTTCGTTTTTAGAAATTCAATAAAATCGAGTACCTCTGAATAATAGGCAGGTGGAAGTACGTTCACTTCTTGTAATAACACGTTTTTCATTTTTGCCGTTGACATCATTTGCTCCTTTGTGTTTTGCGTAATCTGTGGATTAAATTATCTGTGAAATCTGTGGATCACTTAACCTTATACGGTATCTGCTTAAATTCAATTTTCAATCGCTTGAGTTTTTCGTCGCCGATGCGAGATGCTTCACCGTAAACAATCATCTTGCCATACGATTTATCGCCGATGCCATCGGTAATCGCTTTCAATGTTGTCGATGTCAGCACATTCCCGCCGCCCACGCTTTTGTCCCCTAAAATGCCGTTGTACAGCAGGGCAATCGCTGTACCATCGTGGATCCCTAAAAAAGGGGATTTTTGCCGTTGTTTTTTATGTGCAATTTTTGTTTCGGCGAACCAGACGTGAGCGGCAAGGTTACAGAACCGGACGTTTTCATTGATTCGACCATCCGGCGTGAAAACCGGCGAGCCCAGTTGATAAAATCGGAATCCGCCGCCGCCCTGCCAATTCACCGTCTCCGAAATGCCGCTCTGCTCATTTTCAATGACATTTTGCAATCGTACCGCACAATGCGACCGGGCATGGTCGCCCATTTCAATACCGATGTAACGCCGCCCCATTTTGTGCGCCACTGCCGCCGTTGTGCCGCTTCCCAAAAAACTGTCCAAAACCAGGTCGCCACGATCCGAGAAATGACGCAGTATAAGTTCGAGTAGTATCTCCGGCTTTTTCCCACCCCGAAACCCAACGCTACCCTCCAAACGGCAATTTCCGAAACTGCCCGCCAAATCATAGAAGTTGTTAATTGCCACTTTTTTGGTAACTTCATCGGATTCCAGTTTGTCGGTGGGTACGCCCTGATAGTATTTGCCCTTCGTGGCAGTTTTGCGGTTAGGACCTGTGAAGTACCGATAATCGAACCGGTCATCACCAATACCCCATACCTTATAAAGGACTCCTAATCCATCGGTGTCAGCTCTCCCAGTCAAATAGTCCCTGAAAAACCGTCCAGATGAGTTGCCGTCGAGGATTGTACCCGTTGCCCAAATTTCTTTTAACCCGAACTCCGAACCTTCACGCTCTTCTACCGTGTAATGTTCTTTTTGGAATATATCAACACGTTTGCCACCAAGTGTAATCGTTTCACCAACACCATCGTCGTTGATGTAGTAGCAAAACTTATCGAATCCGACAACCTTCTCGTCAAAGTTTGGCGATGCACCGTACTCTCGGCGATAAATATGTACTTGCTCAATTTCCTTGTGATAATTCATATCCTGCTTCAATGTTTTTTCAGGATACCTGACACGGATGTACAGGGTAGTTTGATAATTGCAACGACCAAAAACCTCGTCAAGCAAAACCTTCAAGTAGTGCCCTTCGGAGTCATCAATATGGCAACAGAAAAATCCATCATTGCTCAGTAAATTTCGCAAGATTTCAAGACGGGGGCGCATCATGCCAAGCCAGATGGAATGCTCCAAGTTATCATCGTACCCGGTATCTGTACCATCAGCATTTTTTCTGGAACCCGTATTGTACGGCGGATCAATGTAGATGCACTTGACTTGACCGGCATAGAAGGGGAGCAACGCTTTGAGGGCTTCGAGATTGTCCCCTTGAATGAGCATATTTTCGTTGTCAGGGTCGCCACAAGACAGAGCGGGCACTTCTTCGAGCAGTTTGTAGGGAGTCTCATCGGCGGCTTTTACATCGTCTTGCTTTGTCAACCAATGAAGCGTCGGCATTGTGTTGCGAATCTATCACATGAGAGCGGAAAAACAAGAGGGAGCGGCAGAAACGACAAAGTTTTTGAACTGCCCAAGACACCGTTTTCTCTTGAATTTGGCGAACAATATGGTAAATTTCGATTAATCGGTTGCGCAAGAGCGAATATGACGAACGGATTCTTTGCGATGTTGCCCGATGAGATCAATAAAAAATGATACGGGAATTTTGCAATGGTTGGAGAAAAAATGAAAATTAATCTTTGGGTTGAGAATATTGCGGCGATTATTGTTGAGGACGAAAAAAGTCCGGTAACATACAGCAGTCAAACAAATGGGTATGCGTGTTCCCACCCAGAAATCAACGGTTATCTTGTCCCAGTAGAATTTACGGGTAGCATTGCGCAAAAATTCTTGAATCTTGGATATGCTGGAAGCGGATGGGAACTAGACAATTCCTTCTATGATGATGTCCCTGAAATCTTGAACCAACTAAACGGTTTTTTCAGAAATTATGTTTTTGAACTTGATGAAAGTAAAATCAAGGAGAATACCGAGGCCTGGATTCATCTTGTTGGCAAACGAGAACAGCCCGATCATTATTCTGACATTATCCAAGGTTTTCCAGATACGTTTATTGCCGTATTGACATGGCAAAACAGCGATTAGTGTTCGGCAGTACCGCATTCCTGCCGATTGTAAGCCATATCTAAAAAAGAGCGTCGGATATTTTCCGCCGCCTCTGGGTACGCCGTCATCTACAAAAAGAAGGCAGCGACCGTTATAAAAAGAATGACAAAATTGGTGATGGGCTTCACAAGAGCAGGAGCAACCGTACTCTGAATATCCGGGAATGATCCCAGCATACTCGCCTCGGCAACACCACCGCAAATGAGCGTAATGCCGCAGACAAAAGCGGCAATGAAAAATCCGATGAAAAATTTGTGATACATAACAAACTCCTGCAAAAAATTGATTTCGATACAAAGAGAGTTCCCAACGGCAATGCCATCAAGAACCCAATTAACAATTACGCCGCCTTTTCGGCGGCTTCCTTCTTATCCGCAATGTACTCATTCCAACTGGAACGGTATCGCTTCCGATATTGGCTTATCAAGCCATCCGAAACACCGTACTTGCGAGCAACGGCTCCGGTGGTCTCGCCAGTCGCTAAGTCCAAAATGATTGACCGGTCTCGTTCCGACTGCTCTTGAAGCCAGCCCTCAAAGAAGTCCATTTTGAATTGAACTGTTCGATCAACAGGGTAACGAGCGGACAGTCTCGTCGCTTCAGATTGAAACGAATCGGCAATGTAATCATCGTGTACAACTCGGACGCGACCGAGGTTTTTACAACGATCTGCAAGCACATCAGTTGTACTGGTGGGTGTGCCTGCGATGCGTCCTTCACAGTGCCTGCCAACGGCAAACTTAGCGATTGGAGCGGCTTTTGCCTCATCAAGCCTGCCGCTGATTGCCAACTGATGAAGAAGAATGAGAGCCCAGACTTTCGTGTTCTGGACGGCTTCGGCTCTTGCCTCATAATCTTGTTGTGCAAATGCGAGCGTCGCGGCTTTGGTGATGAACGGCAGCATCTCGGAATAGCGAGCATTCACCGCATCGTAAAATCTTGTGCCCTTCTTGGGCATTGGGGGAATAGTTGCAACCATATTTTGTCCCTTTCGAGTGAGATGAAATTCAAAATGCCGCCCCCGACGTGGCGACGGCTTGTTACAGGGCAAGATGAGAGAGAGGTAAGGTTCTCATCGAGCACCCGTGAAAAAGCGTTGAAGTATTTCTACATCGCAGTTATTTGCCACAAAAAGAAGCGTTTTTAAGAGTGTATTGATGGCGGAGATGATGCCGCCACAAGGGGCAGATGAAATGTTCGATAAGTAGGCAAATTTGCCTACTTCCAAAATGCGGCATCACAGGAACGGAAGCGCACAGCAGGATACAAGAGGGCGCAAAACAATTATCGAAGGTTGTTTTGCAGAGTTAGAGTCGCAAAAACAGCACCCCCAGCCACTTAATGTGGCGTGGGGGGCGAAGTTCAAAAGCGAGCAAAAATTGGACGTTTTCAGGGGTTGCGTTACGGAGTTCGAGCGGGAGCTAATCTGTGGTTCAGACAGCAAAATGGAGCGTCATTGTGCTTTTGGTTTCTACGGGCTTGTGTGCACAATATAGACCGCAGAATTTGAAGTGGGTTGCGACTGTTGTAACACCGATCCCACCTCCTTCCATTGTACCTCTGATTTGATAAAATCCAAGCCAAAGAGCACCTTCGAGAAACAATTTACCGGCGGTTGGCATACCTTATTATCATGTCCCTCTCGCCGATTGACTCAATTTTTCGGCAGAATAAAGACCAGCGTAATGCCGATTCTGTCGGCAAAATTGGAATCGAAACGGCTGCACAGCGTCGACGCAACATTGCGTCGAAAACGTGAATCGATTGCGCAGCGTTGACGCAACATTGCGCCAAGAACGTGAATCGATTGCGCAGAGAACATGAAATGATTGCGCAACGCTGGCGCAACATTGCGCCGAAAACGTGAATCGATTGCGCAATGTCGGCGCAATATTGCGCCGACGGATTTTTGTTTGCAGAACTGCGGTAATCGGGGGCAGAAATGGAAGCCAAAGTTAACTTTTGGCGGTGTCGGTGCTAAATGCCTCATAGAAGCCCTAGGTTCGATTGTAACGCGCAGAAATAGAAATGAATCCTTTTTTATCAACAACGCCTATGGCAGCCCTACGGGCTGTTGTAGGCGATTATCGGGGGTGTCGGCAGAATGAGTAACCGGGACGCAGAATGACAAAGCCAGAAAGAGAGACAACGGGATCAAGAACCATACTTTTTCTGATCCCACAAAAACCGGGTAGAATTTGCGGAGCGTAGGCGGGGCGTAGCCACGCCGGAGCGGAGCAAATTCTTGTATGAAGGTTATTGTTAGTTATATGCTAGTTATTGTTAGTTAGTGTTTTTGAAGTACCTTGTTTTCTAGGCTCAAACGCATGTTTGATGGGGGTGTCGCATCAGCTAAAGGGGGGTATCGGTTCGGCTAATGGGGGGTGTCGGTTTTCGTAAAGGGGGGTGTCAGTTCAACGGGAAATATGCCGTAATGGGGGGTATCGGTTCAACGGGAAAATTACCGTTTCTGAAAAACAGGATCGGCGTTATCATCCGTTGCGGTATTTTCCGCCGCTATTTCTTCTGATTCTTGGAGAACCGCGCCGGGCTCATCGGAGCTAACCACAAGCCTCTTTACCGGTCTTTTCAGTATTCCTTTATGGTTAATCATTGTGTCCGCCAACTCTGCCGAAAACAAACGGCGACCATCTTCAGTAAGATACATGGCATCGTCGTTCATCTCCATAATTTTCTCTGTTGTAACTTCGTTGCTACTGGTTTTTGGGTGCGACAAAAATCTCACGATTATTTTTACCCTGTCATATTTGGAACGCAACCCCAACTTCTTCAATTCCTCGAATGTATATTTTTGGTCCCCGACGCTGTACGTGTAAAATACATCGGGGATCGATTTCAGTGCGTTATCCAGAGCCACCCGATTATCTTTTTCCAACTTGTTATTCAAACTCGGCAAATGTTTTTTCAAAGTACCGATTGCCATTGAAACACCTGCGTATTCCGGGACTTTGCGGTTATGCGTATTCTGGCTGTAAAATCTGCCAAATCGTTTCGCCGCTGCATAAGCATTTTGACGGTTTCCCGTAAAATGAAGCCATGCATGATTGAAATGATACAATCCCACTCGCTGGGAGTCAAGATGGTCAATGAGTTGCGGGTTAATGAAAAAGAAAAAAATGGCGTTTGATTTCATGATGCAATCATCGATGTCGCAATGTTCCTGTATTCCCACTAAATCCACATAGCCGTCGATTGTGCATTTTCTGCGGTGTGGATCGGTAACAGTAATACTGATGTTCTGCAATACGTTGGCGGCATCAATAGTACGGTCGTATAAATGTGTCAGACTATCTGCATCGGTCAATATGTTCAAGCATTCAGCTATGGTCTGGATACTTAAAACAATACACCATTCTTTGGTCTTCTCGACATCGTCTTTTTCATACCATTGGAATCGCCCTTGTTTGTGGTCAAAGAGTGGCAACGGACGCATCGGACACGCTAGAACTGGATGTAAGAGATGCTTTACTCATTGTTATTTTCCCGTTAAAGGGGTTAAGGTTTGTCCGTACCGCACATCAACCATTGATGTATGGATTGGAAACCACCTCCGCCCGAATGGGCGGGAGAGTGGAAAGTTTGCCACCGGTTTTTTACAAGGTCGATGCCAATCCTTCGAACTCCAAAACCATAAGGAATTGAAGTAGATGAGAGGAGTAAAGACTCCCGCTCATCTCGTTTTCACCGCAAGCATGGGACGCTTGCAGAGGGGCTCACGATTAGCCCGAATACACCGTACCTTTTGGATCGGCAATAACCCACTTATATTCCGTGAGTTCCCTATTGACCAAAATGAAGAACCGAGTGTCATTCGACAATTCGAGAATCCTGTCGGTGATGTCTTGGATTTCAAGACGCTCATCGTCATTGATTTTGATACGAATTCTCTCATCGCAGTCAGGTATGTCGCCCGTAATTTCAAAACAACAACCACAGCCGTCGCCACCATAAGTGGCATCTGCCAATTCATCGAGACCCTCGCCGAGATTGTCTTCGGTAAGGTTGCCGTTGAGGTTATAGTCACCGGAGAGATCATCGGGGAATGGGACTCGTTCATAATGACGACTGCCCTCATTCTGTAATAGGTCATAGCCATACCCGTCATTGAAGGCTTCTACGTAACAAGTTTCGCAATCGCAAGAATCGATCACGTCCGTGCTGTTAGCGCAGTCCGCAAGGGGGAATAATAGGGGTTGTTCGGCGGCACCCAACATCGGGGTTGGAATTGCTCCGCCCCTGTCCGACTTCCGTTCTGATTTTTTTGTTGTCATGATAAATTTCCATTGAGGACGGCATGTTTGAAAAAAACAAGATCAGCGTACACGCCACAAACACGGATCCCTTGTTTTGTATTAGCCGTTCTTGCGAGCGGTCTTTACTCCTTTTTTTTCGAGTCTTGCCATTGATTCGAGGTATCGCTTCTGCCTGGACTTTCCCGATTCAATTTTCAGCGTCGGCGACGTTGGCGGCGTATCGTTGCCATTTTGTAAAAAGTTCCTTACGCTCTCTGCGCTCCACCGCAGGGCTCTTTTCGGTCCCGTTTGGATCGGGAGAGGGAAGATGCCTCGTCCCTCTCTGGCTTCTTTTAATTCGCGGTGCAAAGTGGAGCGACTCTTTTTGAGGATTTGCATTAACTCCTCTGTGGTCAATGTTTCGTCTGTTATCAATGTTTTTATGTTTTGCATTTCTATTTCTCTCAATGTTATGAACGGTAAGTGCTTGCGGCGGCAAAGCAGAACTTATCAAGAACTGCTTTAATTGAATGTCCGTTGTGGGTTGGTTAATAATGTTTCGTGCAAAGACACTGCGTCCAAGCAACACGAAAATCGTACCCGATAAGCAACGAAAAAAGACATACTTTGGGGAAGCGACAGTATGTCTCTCGACACAGTTGCAAGAAATATCCTGAAAAGGTTAGTGGTGTATTCGGCTTGGTCTTATCTCTTTGAAACTGCTTGTTTTTAAGAGGAATGTGACAAAAGAAAGAAAACGGTCAGAGAGTGGTACGGGGGTGGTCGGCATTTGTTGGACAGAAAACGGCGTTCAATAAGCTATGCACGTTCGGTTATTTTTTGTCGATTGA
>Ga0082212_10009210_pt1 | contig 12752 bp, 2 predicted proteins | sample TergutNt197P3_FD_71548 | JGI IMG/M metagenome (GOLD analysis project Ga0082212, IMG submission 71548) | Neocapritermes taracua P3 segment gut microbial communities from Petit-Saut dam, French Guiana - Nt197 P3 | ecosystem: Host-associated > Arthropoda: Insects > Digestive system > Gut ... | reverse complement strand
CAAACAATACAAACAGCACAAAGGATTGAAAACCGAAAGCCTCCGCGACAACATGACCAACCTTGAATTGGTACTCAACATGCTTGCCGAAGCCACTACAACCGAAATATCCAAAGAAAAAGAACCAAAAACACTCTCTCAAAATCGTGAAATAGCCCGACAAGGCGGAAAAATAGCCGGCAATACCCGAAAAGAAATTGAAGCCACAACCGGAAAGAAAATAGTTAGCCCGTTGAACGCAAAAACGGTGTTGGAACTTAAACAGTCATAAAATCATGAAACAAACAATCATTTTTTTCTCTTTATTATTTTTTATCGGTGGATTTTCGGCACAATCGCAGTCAAAAGCCGATAAGGTTTGCGGGTTGTATTATGCCGCCGACCCAAAAAACGGGGAAGGTTCGCAGGTGTTGATTTACAAAACGACAAACGGCAAATACGAAGGAAAAGTGGTGTGGATGCAATATCCTAACCATCCCAACGGCGAGCCGCGCCGAGACGTAAAAAACCCCGACCCCAACAAACGCAATCAAACCAACGTTGGAATGGTGATGATGAGAGACTTCGTCTATGACGAAAAAGAAAACGAATGGTCAGGCGGAACGGTTTATAACCCCGTTTCCGGGAAATCATATCGCAGTTACCTGAAGTTGGAAGACAACGGCAATGCACTAAAAGTACGCGGCTACATCGGCATCTCGTTGTTAGGACAAACCGTTATTTGGAGGCGCGAGAAGGAACAGAGAAAGTGAGAAATGCCTCAAAAGTCCTATCATTCCGGCGAAAGCCATGCGTCATTCCGGCGAAAGCCGGAACCTCCTAAAAAACGATACTGTTTACCCAAGAATTGACCACTCTCAATGACGAATTGTTTGTCAATCTTGTGTTTTCCAATTTTCTGTTTTTATATTTTGGAGTCTGCTGAGATGTTGTTCGTTGTCTGTTACTAAAATCATGTTGTTTTTCTCAATGCAGCACCTTAAAAATATTTTTTGATTATTTGGTAAGTTTGCTTTGTTGCTCATCCATCTTGAGCAGAGAGAATTTAATCCAAATTACGCGTTAGGCTTTCGAGATTCCTCACTACGTTCGAAATGACGGTGTCGTTTCCTGACTTCGGCGCTTTCCAAGTCCACAAGCCATTTCAAACGGTTGATAACCAATTAAATAGGTTAGAAACGGATTCGATAATTTGTGGTGAATATTTGTGGGAGCAAATATAACCTGTGGTGAATATTAAATCGGTTAAGGCGTTAGCAACCAAGTAGTTAACAATGGAGGACGCCGAAGACAGGTGACGGTGTCGTTTGATGGAAAAGGCAGAAACAAGGGCGGCAGCGAATTGCACGAGGCAAACTCCCTCTCTTTCGGAGGGGGCTGGGGGGAGGATACCGCCCTTGTTTCTGCCGCTCCACCTCGCGAATTACTGTCGTTCCGAAGTAGCGAAGCGAATGAGGAATCTTTTTCTAATGCGTAATTTGGGTTTAACAAAATTTTACTCGCGTTGATTTGTAATCGGAGCAAGCGTGAAACGCTACGCCTAACGGCACAAAAAAACCGCCAAGGTTTTACTCTTGGCGGTTTTCAAAAAAAATGAAAAAATGTTCTTAATGGGTAAAGTTTTCTGTTTCTAAATAAATAGTACTGAAAGCGCCGAGATTGACTTGTATAACACTAATGTCTCCCGTAGATACTCTTTTGTCTCCTATTATATCGTATATGGCATTATATAAAGGTGTTTTATACAGCGTTATTTTCGGAGTAGTAGTAGTAACGTCTTTTGCATTAATAGTTGCGTCGCCGTTGACGTCGCCTCCGAGTATTTCACGGTGTCCAAGATAATCATCGCCTGTTACATCAACAACTCCGTAGCGGGTTAAAAATCCTTTACGGGATATCTCTATCACGTATTCTCCGGGAGCAATTTCTTCAAACTTGTATTTTCCAATAGGATCACTTGGACAGGGTTCTGATAGTGAGAGAACGGCAGGATCTGCACCGGTAGGGGTATAGCCTAACTGATTCCATTGAATAGGCAAGCCGGGATTGTTGATGCTACCTATAATGCCGGGATTGAGTGGCGCACCCACCATAATATCATCAATATTGCAATCGTAATAGGTTACCTGTACTGTTTGTAGCGGCGTTTGTTTGCGGATATAGCCCATCTTGTCGAGAATATTAGATGGTGGTAGCGCGTATAGTTTTGCTGTTGTTACAAACAGTTCGTTATAATCGTCATCGTCGGTGTACACAAACGGAAATACCGTTCCGAAAGGTTCGTAGCAGATAGAGGCAATGGTTACTTTTGTACGGAGGCTTTCGCATATTCCTGCCGACTGAGACGCCCAGAATATATTACCGGAATTTGCCGGAGTTGTCAAAGGCAAGACAGGTCCGCCAAACTCAGCGGCATACCATTTGACGCCGGCGCCGGTGATGGTTAAGTCGGCTAAGGTTCCGCCTTTGTAGCATTGTGCCTCCACTGTTACAGGTTCCGGATATTTGTCAAGTATAACTTCTACCGGTAAACTACGGGGACTTTCACAATCTCCGGCAGTTTGTACGGCTTCATAGAAGCCTGCTTCTAACTTTTCGGTGGGTAGCAACGGCGTGCTTTCTCCTGCTTTATACCATACAATTTGATTGTTGGGTGTTGCTAAATTGCCTACTAAGGCGCCATTGCAGAAGTGTTGCGGAGTCTCCATTTTCGGTGTTTCCGGAGCGTAACTGCTTGTTATAGTGATGTTTACTTCGGCACGTTGTATGCTTTCGCAACCGCCGCCGCCGCCTTGTGCAACGTAATACACCTCTCCGTCGGTTATTGTTTTGGTCAACGGCAACGGAGTACCGCCTATTAAAACATCATACCATACGAGGTTGGTGTTGCCAAAAGTGGGGATATCTGCCAATGTGAGCGGGGTCGCTGTGTCACAAAAATCAAACAGTCCGGGCAAATCGGGCGCTTCCAAAAAGACGTCATCATCAAATATGACTTTCACCATACTTTTTTCTCCTTCGCAACCGCCAATGTTTTGTGCGGCGTAATAATTATGACCATCGTCCAAGGGAACGCCTATTCCTAACGGCGTGGTATCTGTTTCTTCATAATACCATTTTACATTTACGCCGTTGTTTGTCTGTAAGTTAGCAACTATTGCGCCGTCGCAGAATGTTTGCGGCGTAGTAACCGATGGCGGCGCTATGATGCCGTAATCTTCTCCTTGCGGTACTTCTACGTCGTACATTCTGATGACACATTCGTTGTCGTCTTTGACTAAAATGTCGTAATAACCTGCTGATAAGCCGCCGATGATGTAGTCGCTACCGGTGAACGGTATGTAGGGTAAGCCGTTGATGCTGTATTGGTAGTCGGGGTCTCCGCCGGTGATTGTCAGTTCGACGGTGCCGTTGGCGATGCCGCAGGTGGTGGCGGTGATATCTTCTATTTCTACTTCAAAGTTTGACCCGTTGTTTTCGATGGTGGCGTCTTGTGTTTCTGTTAAACAGGTGGCGTTGCGAAGGGCTACTTCGTAGTCGCCTGCCGGTAAGGTGAGGTATATCGGATTGCCTTCTATCGCTGTCCATGCGCCGGTGTTGAGACGGTAATGTGTTGGTGTTCCGGTAGTTACGGTGATGCTCAACACGCCTTCGCTGCCGTTGTCGCAGTTGGACAAGGCGGCTACTGCTACGTCGAAGGTGATGCCTACTGTGGCAGGATCTACTGCTATGGTGAAGGCGCCTGCGGGTATTTTGCAGCCTGTTTCGTCAACGATGGTGATGGTGTGGTCGCCGATGGCAAGTCCGGTTACGGTTTCTGTGCCGCCTGCGGGTATGTCTTCGGGGGTGCCGCCGTCGATGATGTATTGGTAATCTTCGGGGTCGCCGTCAACGGTAACGGTGAAGGTAACTTCGCCCGTGCCGCCGCACGCTGTGGCGTTGGTGATGAGGTCTATGTCAACCGTAACGTCGGCGCCGTCGGTGTTGAGTAGCGCTAAGGTGGCGCTGCCGTCGGTGCATCCTTCGGCGCTCGATACCGTGATACGGTAGTTGCCCGCCAATAATCCGGTGATGGTGCCGCCGCCAGCCGGGAAGGTTCCGGTTTTATGAGCAATCGGGTTTTCGTCTTTATATAAAGAATAGGCATAACCGGTAGCGCTGCCGCTGACATTGACGGCGATGATGCCGGTGCTTTCGCCACATTCCGGACGGCTGACTACCGTGAACGAGTTGATAATCACCGCTTCGTTGTCGCTCTGAGGCACTTCTACGTCGTATAACGCTATCTCGCACTCGTCGCTGTCGTCTTTTACTTTGATGTCGTAATAGCCGGGCGCTAAGCCGGTGATTTTGTTACCGGTTAACTCTTTGTATATCATACCGTTGATACTGTAATAATATGTTCCGGATGGGGTGATCGACAGGGTGATTTCGCCGTTGTTTAAGCCGCATTTCGGCGCTGTGCCGACGGCTGCGGTGATGGCGAATGTAGAACCGTCATTTTCAACCTTCTGCGTGTCTTTCATTGATATACAGTCTGTTAGGTCGTTTTTCACTTCTACGTCATAATCGCCTGCCGCTACGGATAACTGTATCGGGTCGCTTGTGATTGCCTGCCAGTCGCCGCCGTTGACGCGGTAGTGGGTGGCGTTTTCGCCGATGTTTTCGATGATTAAAACGCCTGCGCTGATGCCGCAAACGGCGTTCACAGCGTCTAAATCAAAGGTTAACTTGTCGCCGGGATCCTGTGTTCCGATGGTGAAACTGCCGCCGGGGATGATACAGTCGGCGTTGTCTTTGTCTATCACGGTGATGGTGTGGTAGCCAACGCCCATGTCGTTTCTTACTGCCGGAGCGCTTATCGGGATGAACGGAAGTTCGCCGTCGATGCTGTATTCGTACGTTCCCGGACCTGTTACGGTGATTTTTACTTCGCCGTCGGTTGCGCCGCAGTCGGAAGCGTGGGTGAGGACGTCCGCCTCTACCGTTACGTCGTTGGTGCCTTTGTTGTGCAGTGCCAACGTTGCGCTGGCGTCGCTGCAGCCGCCGCCGGAGACGGTTACCACTACGCGATAGTTGCCCGCCGGTAAACTGCCGATGACGTAACTGTCGTCGAAGTTGCCCGTCCGGTAGGTGTTGTCGTCTTTAAACAGTTCGTAATGATAACTGCCGCTGCCGCTTACCGAAACCATCAAACTGCCGTTTGCTTCGCCGCACGTCGGCTGAGACATCACGGTGAACGAGTTGATGGTGAGAGGGGTTTCCAATCCTTGTTTTACTTCTTGATAGAAACTAAATTCATAGGGGCAATCTAACGGTTCGGGTTCAAAGTCTTCGTTGCTAATGATGATGTAATAAATACCTGCTGCGAGGTCTTTTATTTTATATGTTCCGTCGGATTCTGTGGTAAATTCGATACCAATATGGGTTTCGTCGTAACTGTAACGGTATGTTCCCGGCGGGGTTATTTTGAAACTTATCGCGCCGCTGGAGTATCCGCAACTTGACATAAGAGCGCTTATGCCGGTTACTTCAAATTCATTGTCATTTTCTTGGGTAACTGTTATCGGTTGCGGTTCTGTGATACAGTCATCGTCATCTTTTAACTCAACAATATGATTGCCGACGGTTGCGATGACGAGCGTTTCTTCTTCGGCAATAAGATGCCATTTACCGCCGTCAATGCGATAATACACTTTATCGCCTGCCGGTATCAAATCAAAATCGTCAATGGTAATTTTGATGGAACTGTGGTTATCGCAGTCTCCCGGTTCTTCGTCGATGTCAAAAGTATAGGCAAATGCGTCCTCTTTTGCGGGGATGGTAAACATGCCGCCGTGAACGGTGCAACCTGAGGCGTCTTCGAGGGTTAAATAATGGTCGCCCACCGATACGGGAACGGTGAAAGAGTTGGAACTCTCCGGCATTACAGCAGGTACGCCGTCGATGCTATAGGTATAGCCGGTAGCGCCGATGACGGTTACGGTGATGTAGCCGTCTTCGTCGCATTTGTCGGCAGGCGTTATTTGAATGTCGGTTACTGCCGTTACCACGTCTTTGTTGAGTAATACCATTGTTTGACTTTCTGCTTCGCAGCCGCTATCTTTGTCGGTGATGACGAGGTGATAGTTACCGGCGTCTAAGTCTTCTATGACGTCAATGGGGTTTAAATCGTCGTCGTCGTAATAGACGCCGTCTTTATGGATTTCATAGTGATAGTTGCCGCTGCCGCCCAGCACCTCTACATAGATGCTGCCCTTTGTGCCGTCGCATAAGGGGTGTTCTACGACATACATCGTGCCGACGATGAGACTGTCGCACGAGAAGATAAACGGGTTAATACATTCGCGGGTGGTAAATTCTACCGTAAACTCGGCGTCGATACAAGGAGCAACAGCCTCGTTGGTGTAGAAAGTAACTTTGAGGAGCGGTTTGTCGTCTTCTACCGTTGTATATGTCCATATCCATGCATTTTCGCTACTGCTCCAAATGGGTTGGTCTATGGGGTCGCCTTCGCCTTCAAAACTTGTTACCCATTTAGCGTACAAGTCCATAGCATTGTCCACTTCTAAGGCTATTTCGTAGGTCTCGCCCCAGCATACTTCGGTTTGGAAGCCCCATATAGCGAAGAGGGCGACAACGTGGGGGGTGGGGTCGGCAAGGGTAACCTCTTCACCGGGGAAGTATCTGTCGCCGCTGCCGTCGGGTTTGGTGTCCCATCCCCAGAAAAGGTATTTAGGGTTCGGAGGGGTAAAACCGGGTGGCAATGCTATTACCGGATAGTCGCCGGGGTCTTCTTGTTCGTCAACATATTTTGTAGCGGTGCCGTTGTTGGCGTAGTAGATAATGCCGTAGCGGTCGTCGGGCGCAGGATGATAGTTGATGTTGTTATTATCCAAAAGTTCGCCGTTGAAAGGTCTTGTTGCGCGGTCTGCAAAATCTTCTGCATTGTCGGGGGGCAGATAGGTGGTAGCGGCGGTGTTTCCGCTAACGATGGCATTAACGATGCCGATGTTAGAATATTTTGTTGTTTCGTCGCTGATGGGGTTTTCGTATTCGAAATTCAAAGTAAAGATACCGCCGCCGTCGCCGTTGGGGGCGTGGTTGTTGATGATTTCGCCGCCGGTCATGTTTAGCGTTCCGAGACAAGCTATACCTCCGCCGCCGAATTCGCCGTATCCATCACTTGTAGCGATATTACCGCTAATGGTTCCTCCGGAGATGTTCATTTGAGCTTCGTCGCTGCACAATATACCACCGCCAACACTGGCTGTGTTGCCGCTGATTTCGCCGTTGGACATGGTGAGTCCCTTAATAATTTGAACACCACCGCCCATAGCTTTGCCCATACCGCAACTCGTGCAGAGCGCTGTGTTGTCGCTGATTTTGCCACCGTTCATGGTGAGGTAAGAAATATGCATACCGCCGCCGCCTTCGTCTTCGGCGATGTTGCCGCTAATGAGTCCGCTATCCAATATAACAGTACAGTCGCCACTCATGCCGCCGCCAAATATGCCGCCGCCGGCATGAGTTGCGGTGTTGTTTATTATCTGCACGTTAGTACCTGCGGGGATCGTTAATGTACACGACTCGAGAGCAATACCGCCGCCGCCGCCGGTAGGACCGTCAGATTTATTGCCGCAATCCATATTTTGTCCTGTTGTTCCTCCGGGGAACAGGTTGCTACCGCCAATGATGGTATTTCCTAATAGGGTAATGTCAGCAATAGTGTAAATACCGCCACCGTCTGTCGAAGCATAATTTCCGCGAATTTGTCCGCCGGAGATATTAGTATCAAGGCTTTTATTGTATATACCGCCGCCGCGGTTGGTGGCGGTGTTGCCGCTAATTTTGCCGTTGGACATGGTGAATGTGCCGTCGTAAGGATAGCCGCCGCCGTTGAGATAGACGCCGCCGCCGTTGGTGGCTGTGTTTTCGCTAATTTCGCCGTCGGACATGGTGAACTTACCGTTATCGTAATCCATATAACCGGCTTGCACAAAGACGCCGCCGCCGTTGGTGGTGGCTGTGTTTTCGCTAATTTTGCCGTCATTCATGGTGAATGTGCCGCTGTCCATATAGACGCCGCCGCCGTTGGGGGCTGTGTTTTCGCTAATTTCGCCGCCGGACATGATGAACTTACCGTTATCGTCACCACCGGCTTCCAGATACACGCCGCCGCCGTTGGTGGTGGCAGTGTTGCCGTTAATTTCGCCGTTGTCCATATTGAAAATGCCGCCTTTAACATAGACGCCGCCGCCGGCGTTAGCCTGATTGTTGTTGTTAATGACGCCGCCTTCCATCGTAAATTCACCGGCAGCGCCCACAAACACGCCGCCGCCGGTGTCGGCTGCTGTATTGTCGCTGATTTCGCCGTTTTTCATGATGAATGTACCTACCCTCACATTGACGCCGCCGCCGGCGTAGGGCGCTTCGTTGCCGCTAATCGTACCGTCATACATGGTGAATATGCTGGAGTAGTCCACATTGACGCCGCCGCCGTCGGGGGATACGTTGTTGCTTATCTCGCCGCCGTTCATATTGAAAGCGCCGCCGGTTAGACCTACGCCGCCGCCGTTTTGCCCCGGTATGGTATAACCCAAACATTTCTGTATCAGCGTGCCGGATTCCATGGTCAAAGTCCCGCCGTCATCTACCCAAACGCCGCCGTTGGCAGCGAACCCGGTTTTGTCTCCGCGTCCTTCAAGGGTAACGTCTCTCAATACCAAATCGCCACCGCTTTTTACTTCAAAATGTCGGCGATCGACAGTTTGGGTGATGGTATGTCCGTCTCCATTAATTTCGACAAAAACATGAACCTCAATCTGCCAATCAATGGTGTAATCTTTGGTAAGGGTGATTACGCCTCCTCCACTTACCAAACCGTTTAAATCGTCCCAATCGGTTGCTTTTGCGCTAAATGTTATGCCGAAAAGGAATAGAATCATTATCATTGCGGCACGTAGAGACGCACGGCCGTGCGTCTGTACGGTATTCATATTATTAAAATCATTTTTCATGGTTATTTCGTTTTTTGAATTGTTAATATTTCTAATTCCTAATTCGTAATTCGTAATTCCTAATTCGTAATTTACTCCTGTATTTATGCTGTTATTATTCATGGTTTTACTATTTAAAAGGTTGATAACTCATTTATTTATTCTTGAATTCCTTTATATTTAATATTTATAACAGGACAGTCGTCGGGGTTGCAATAGTCGGTAGTAACTTCGAGTGTGAGGGATGGTGGTCCGGTATAGCAGTCGGGTGAGGTAGTAACGGTGAAAGTATATGTTTCTGTTTTAGCTGTGGAGACGTCAATTTCTGTAACGTTTCCGTTGGAGTCTGTCCATTGTCCGGTAACGCCGTTCATTGTTGTTGGTAGCGGTATATTTACTTTCACGTCTTCCATACAGACGGTCATGGGCGTTTCAAAGCCAAAGTCGTCGAGTGAGAGGGGGACGGTAGGTTTCACGGTGATGGTACCGGTTGTTATTACTGTTCCGCCGCAGATTTTGGTAAAGGTTACTTTGTATTGGTATGGGCTTCCGGAGGCTGTACCGACGGTTGGTGTTCCGCTGATGGTGAAAGTGGCGTCGCCTTCGGTGAAGGCGTTGTAGGTTATTCCGTCCGGCAGAGATCCTTCTACCAAGATGCTTTCTATACCGCAGATGTTAAAGATGATGTCATCGATTTCGATGCCTTCGCATGTTGTTTGCGTGGTATCGGCGGTGGCTCCGACGTAGCTATAGCATTTTGTATGAGGTGGTTGCAAGGCTACGGTTCCGTCGAAAGGTTCGGTAGTGTTTTTAAATACTTGTAAGATAGGTAAGTTGGTTTCTTTTCCGGTAGCGGTTTCTACGGTGTAGTCGGAGGTGTAGTTGAAAGTCCATATATTGCTAAAGTCCCATGTGGTATAGGCGCTGGCGTCGGTTTTGATAGCGTTGGTGTAACTGATGTTGGCGCCGTGCATTTCGTTGTGTAGTGCGAATGGGCTGTTGTTGACGGGAACGCCGTTCAGCAGCATACATTCAAGGGCGTAGTTGTTGTTTAATAGAGGTTCGATGTCTGCGCCTGCTTCCGCTGTTATTGCGAAGCGTATGGCATCCACCGGCAGGTTGTTAGAGGTGAGGCTGGGGCTTAGTGCGTAGCAGTTTTCGATGGTTGGGGGGTTGCCGCCGATAACGGCTCCAAAGAAGCCGCTCATTCCGGCTTCAACATTTGCGCCGCTATTGTTCACGTTTATTTCGCCGGAGGCGTAGCAGTTGCGGATGGCTTTTTCGTCAACGGTATTAAAATTATGTACATCGGGTTCTCCTGTTGCAAAGATGAAGGCTGCTGCCAGTACCAAGATGTCGTCAGCCGCATTATTGATGGTTATGTTGCCGGTAGCATAGCAGTTTTCGACGATACCTTCACTTGTCATTGCGGCAAAACCGCCGGCGAAAACGTTTACATCGGCGCCTTCTTCTACGTCGATGATTATGTTTCCTGTGGAATAACATTGTTCGATAATCCTGTCGGGTTTTACATCAAACATCGGTACAAATCCGCCGATGGCAATCATAAGAGGTTCGCTGTAAGGACCGGCGGCGTCTTCGGTGGCAATAACGGTAATGTTACCGGTAGCAAAACAATTGGTAAATTCGCCGCTTGATGAGGTACCTGCAAATCCGCCTGCTGCTACATGAGCCAATCCTTCGGCAATAGCATACATGGTGATGTCGCCTGTGGCATAGCAGTTTTCTACTTCTGTTACAAGGAGTTGTTCGGCGTTCAGATATTCTATTCTGCATATCAAACCGCCGGCTTCTTTATCGGATTCAACAGCAGCCGATGTCCAGCAGTTGGTAATGGTAGAGTTTTTATCATTAGTAGCAAAATTCACAATATCGCCTATCAAACCGGCGGTAAATCCCCATGTAAATTTATCACAGGAATTTTTTGAGGCTATTTGACCTTCTGAATAACAGTTGGTTACGGTAACATGTCCTATCAATCCTGCCAAGATACCTATGCCGTTGTTAAGATTTATTTCTACGTGTTTTTTTGAAGCATAATCCATATAGATACCGTCTGTTGCGCTTCCGGTAGTGGTGGTAACGCCTAAATCTTTTATTTCGGCGTCGATTACCGCGCTAAACAGTCCGGCAAAGGCGAGGGTATCTTTAATCCATAAACTATTGATAGTGTGTCCGTTACCGTCGAATGTACCGGTAAAATATTTAAGCACCATGTCAAAGTAATCTGTACCTCCTATCGAACGCCAACCTTCGCCATTGGTACTCCATGCTTTTCTGTTGAGTAGCGTACCGGCTTCGGTACCTATTAAGAGGGTTGTCCAGTCTTCGGCAGAGCCGTTCCAGTTTTGATAGCCGTAACTGCCGAGTTTACGTTCCGGTTGGTTGTATGGGCAGAGGTGGTCTTCGTCTTCGCCGTAGTCGCCTGCGCCCGGTTTTCCGAGGTCTTGCATCAGCACGGCTATTTTATTGTAACTTCCCCATTGGGTGGCTGCGGCAGCCGCATTTCCTATTTCTATTTCACTTGGAGTGGGGTCCATATTCCAACCAATAGCCGAATAATATGCTGTATGGTAATCTTCCATCATCGTATTCAAATAGGCTAAGTCAGCCCAGTTCCAGATTTCGAAGGCGGGGGTTTCTTGTTCACATTCCAACATCGGTTCTTGTTCGGCGTATGTGAAGTCTTTTTTGGTGAATGTTGCTAAGATGGGCAGATTGGTTTCTTCGGTTACTTTCCAGAGGGTTGAGGGGTTGTTGTAGTCGTAGTCGAAAGTCCATGTAGCGGTGAAGTCCCAGTTGTTGGTATTGCCAACGGTATTGGCGGTGTAATGGTCATCGCCTGCCCATTGAACTACTTCCGAACAATCTATATCTAAACCGTGTTTATTGTTCAGTGCGCCGCCGGTAACTCCTGTGCTGGTGCCAATGGTAACAACCATACCTTCAAAAGCGTGGTTGTTGTTGATGAGGGTAACTCCGGTTGGATTACCTACAATACGTCCTACATCGGAACCGCCGGTTATTGACGGATTAAAAGCGTAACAGTTAGCAATGGTTGCCGTTTGACCTCCCATAACAGAGCCAAGCACTCCGCCTATATCAATGATTCCTTCAACTTCGCCGGTAGCATAACAGTTAGAGATGACTGTACCCAGCAAGGCTGTTCCTACAAGCCCTCCGGCGCTTTCCATTATGTTCACTTTGCCGGTAGCATAACAATTGGTAATCGTACCTCCTTGTGTATAGCCTACAAGACCGCCACCGCAATTGCCGCCAATACTATTTTCTTCAATAATACAGTTGGCATAACAATTATATATATCTACTTCTTCTACGGTAACGCCTACAAGACCGCCTATGACGTAATCGCCTGTAATCTTGCCGGTAGCATAACAGTTGAAAACTTCCGAATGGGCAGCCTTTCCTATAAGAGCGCCAACATAAAAATCTCCTACAATATTTTTACTGCTATGAGTCTTAACGCCAACATTTTTAATCGTTGCTTCGTTAATATATCTGAATAATCCAAGACATTCGTCTTCGGCAGGACTGTTTATCCACAGTCCGCTGATTTCAAAGCCGTTTCCTTCAAATTCGCCGACAAAAGGAAGTTCATTAATGTCATCTACATACCTTCCTATCGGTATCCATCCTTTGGTGGCGTCCCATGCCGGTCTGCCTAAACTCCAAGCGGTTAGTCCGACTTTGAGTGTGTTCCAGTCGTTGTCG
>Ga0082212_10009209_pt1 | contig 12752 bp, 10 predicted proteins | sample TergutNt197P3_FD_71548 | JGI IMG/M metagenome (GOLD analysis project Ga0082212, IMG submission 71548) | Neocapritermes taracua P3 segment gut microbial communities from Petit-Saut dam, French Guiana - Nt197 P3 | ecosystem: Host-associated > Arthropoda: Insects > Digestive system > Gut ... | reverse complement strand
TAAAGTGGTACGCGAGCTGGGTTCAGAACGTCGTGAGACAGTTCGGTCCCTATCTGTCGTGGGCGAAGGAGAATTGAGAGGAGCTGTCCTTAGTACGAGAGGACCGGGACGGACGCACCTCCGGTGCACCGGTTGTTCCGCCAGGAGCATAGCCGGGTAGCCGCGTGCGGATATGATAAACGCTGAAAGCATCTAAGCGTGAAACATGCCTCAAGATGAGTTCTCCCATAGCGTCAAGCTAGTAAGGTCACTTGCAGACTACGAGTTTGATAGGTCAGAGGTGTAAGCGCAGCAATGTGTTTAGCCGACTGATACTAATAGACCGAGGGCTTGAACTAGTGAGTTCGTGACGTGTAACGGATATGGACGTGAGGTTCATATGAAGTTCACGAGATATATTGTTTGACAGAAAGATAAGTCGTTTTTATTCGGTTTTTGGTGTGCAAAAAAGAAAAAAATGCGGGATTCGAAATAAAAGTCCCCGTTTTTGCGTTTGGTATCGCGCCTTTAGCTCAGCTGGCAGAGCAATTGACTCTTAATCAATGGGTCCCGGGTTCGAGTCCCTGAAGGCGCACCAGTTCAATTAATGGTTAATAATGCAGAATGAATGGTCGTTTTTCGTTATCTCTGCATTCTGCGTTATTATTTGTTGATTGGTTTTGCTTGAATAGCTCAGTCGGCAGAGCATGCGGCTGTTAACCGCAGGGTCGTAGGTTCGAGCCCTACTTCAAGCGCCATGTTCGCGTTTTTCGCGGGGGCCTTTAGCTCAGTTGGTTAGAGCTCTCGGCTCATAACCGATAGGTCCGGGGTTCGAGTCCCTGAAGGCCCACCAGAAATCCCATAGGCGAAACCGGGAATTTTTTTCCGGAGGTTCGTCTATGGGGGTATTTTTGTTTCAAAAGCAAAATATAAAAACAAAATGGAAGAAAGGAAATGTCAAGGGGGAAAATATTATGGCAGATTTAAAAGGCACGAAAACGGAAAAAAACTTGATGGAAGCGTTCGCCGGGGAAAGCCAGGCGAGAAACAAGTACACGTATTTCGCTTCGAAGGCGAAAAAAGACGGCTATGAGCAGATCGCGGCGATTTTCGAGGAAACCGCCGGAAACGAAAAAGAACACGCGAAGCTGTGGTTCAAATATCTCTGCGGGGGCGAAATCCCGGCGACCGCCGATAACCTCAAAGCCGCAGCCGCGGGCGAGAACGGCGAGTGGACCGACATGTATGTTCGCATGGCGGCCGAGGCAAAAGAAGAAGGCTTTGGCGACATAGCGTTCCTGTTTGAAAAAGTGGGCAGCATCGAAAAGGAGCACGAGGAGCGCTACCTCAAACTGTTGAAAAACATCGGGGACGGCACGGTGTTCGCGAAAAAGGAAAAGTCTGTCTGGATATGCCGGAACTGCGGCCATATATCGGACAGCGAAAAAGCCCCGCAGATGTGTCCCGTCTGCAAGCACCCACAAGCGTATTTTGAACTGCGCGCAATAAATTATTAATCAGCTTACAATAAAAATGCGTTGGGAAAAACTCAAAATTTCCCGGCGCATTTTTCATTTTTATCCCCGTATTGCCCGTTTTTTTGATGATTGAAATCAATTGAAATCAAAGGTTATAACAATTTATCGCACAATATTAAAAATTATAAAATATTCATCTAAAATCAATATTATATTATATATAATATTGTCAAATAAACGATAATGGAGATTTGGCATTATTGCGAGAGGCCGGATTGGGGATTTGGTTCGGGCAAAAAAAAGAAGTTGGGGGTAAAAATGACCCCCAACCTCAAATGCGATTTTTCGCCAATTTACCTGTTGGCCAAATTATATATATCGATAATTTCGCTTTTACCCAATTGCTTTAACATTCCCACTGTCCGCTTCCCGTGGAACACGCAGCTGTCCGCCATTGCGTCGATTGCATCTTTGCCCTGTTTTTCTATCCCGAGTTCGGAAAAACAAGTGGGACATCCTATGGCTTTGAAAAATTCGACCGTTTTCGCGATTCCCGCAAGCGCGGAAGTTTCTTCGTCGTTTTCGTCCACATCCCAAACCTCTTTTGCATATTTGGCGAAACGCGCCGGGTTTTCGCCATGCACATATTTTGCCCACGAACCCCAAATGGTTGACAAACTCGCCCCGTGCGCCACGTCGAATTTTCCGCTCAATTCGTGCCCGATTTGGTGTACGGGGAAATCAAACGGCCGCCCAAGCCCGGTTATTCCGTTGTGCGAAAGGCTTCCGGCCCACATGATCTCGCTTGCCGCGTCATAATTTGAAGGTTCGCCGACTAAAACCGACCCGTTTTTGATCACGGTTTTCATAAGCGCGGCGGCGATCCCGTCGGTCAGCTCGTTTCCTTGTGTGTGAGAAAAATAGCGCTCCACGGTGTGCATCATAATGTCGGCGATGCCGCACGAAATCTGGTATTTTGGCACCGTGTAAGTCAATTCCGGGTTCATCACGGCGAATCGCGGACGGTTTAAGTCCGTGCCGAGTCCCCGTTTTTCCCCCGTTTCGGAATTGGTCAAAACGGAGGAATTGCTGGTTTCGCTGCCCGCCGCCGATATGGTGAGCACGACTCCCACCGGGAGAGTCCGGGTGAGCTCGGTTTCGCGTTTCCAAAATTTCCATATGTCGGTTTCGGGATTTTTCGCGCCGTGGGCGATCGCTTTTGCGGTATCGATGGCGCTCCCGCCGCCGACCCCCAAAACGAAGTCGGCATTGAAATCGACGGCCGATTTTACGCCCTCTCTGGCATGCGAGAGAAGCGGGTTGGGCTTGGCTCCGCCGAACAGGAAATATTGCAGGTTTTGGGCTTCGAGGCTGTCCGAGATCTTTTTCAACAATCCGGATTTTTCGACGCTCCCGCCGCCATAAACCACGAAAATTTTTGTCCCCCCGTATTTTTTCGCAAGCAGCCCGGTTTTTTCTTCTGCGCCTTTGCCGAATGCGATTTCGGTGGGGCTGTAAAACACAAATGATTGCATATTTTTTACCTCTAAAATTGTTTTTCGTAATTCAATTTTTTGCTTTTTGCGGATCTTATAACCGCCTTTATCGCCGTGACTATTCCAAAAATCAAAAAATACACCACTACAAACGCCGCCGACAGCAGCAGAGTCGTGTTTTGGTTTACCGCGTATGAAGAAAGAGGCATAAAAACCAATATAAAGTCGAGATATATGAGTATGAAAAACGCCATGTGCCTGCTCGCCGAAGGCAATTTTTTGATTTTGAAAACCTGGGATGCCAAACCAAACCCCAAACCGGTCAAAACAAAGGGAAAATATGTCCCGGAATTAAAGGCATGATCGACAAAACCCAAAAATACCAGGGCATAATCGGGGTATGACATGGGATCGGCCATCAATGTATTCAAAAACGAAGCCAAAACCCCCAGAATAACAGGCATGACCGTAACATATATACACGTTTTTATCAGCGCGTCTTTTATTGCCGGCATAATGTTTTTGAATTTTATGCTTTTCACGACTTTCCTCCGTTCAATAAATCGGGCCGAAATTTTGGCATGCCCTGTAATCTGCGCCTTCCAATCCTTCCGTCCCGAACTGCGCCCATGCAGAAGGCCTGTATATTTTGTCTTCCGGTACATTGTGCATGGCTACCGGTATCCTGAGCATGGAAGCCAATGTGATGAAATCGGCTCCCACATGGCCGTATACAAGCGCGCAGTGATTTGCGCCCCAGTTGGCCATCACCGAGTACACATCGCAAAACGCGCCTTTTCCCGTCGTGCGCGGGGCAAACCAAGTGGTGGGCCAAGTTTCGTCGGTTCTGTGGTTCAAAGTATAATGGACGTCTTCGGGAAGTGTCAAACTGATGCCTTCCGCAATTGAAAGAACGGGTCCGATCCCTTTTGTCATGTTGAGACGCACCATCGTGAAAGGTATTCCGCCTTTGGTCAAAAATGTCGAGCTGAAACCGCCGCCCCTGAAATATCCTTTGTTGGCCGCACCCCAAGTCGTAGCGGCCATGCATTTCGCGGCTTCTTCGGGCGTGACTTCCCAAAAAGGCAAAAGCGCGTTTTTGCCGTCTTTTGTCATTTCCCCTGTGCCGTCCAATGAAGCAGCCCCGGAATTCACCAAGTGTATGAAACCTCCGGCGGAATCTCCTTCCATGGTTTTGCCGGTTACCCGCTTGACCGCTTCGGGCGACCAGTAAGTGCGCACGTCGCAAAATATCGCGGCGGTGTTGGTGAGCAGCTTGCCAAAGAGCATCGCGGCGCCGTTCAGGCTGTCGTTTTCGGTGGCCAGCACGTAGGGCTCCCTGATCCCGTTCCAGTCAAACGAGGAACACAAAATCGCTTCCATGAAATCGCCGTTTGGCAAATAGTCCGTCCATTGCCTTTGGCCCTGAAATCCCCCCGCTATCGCGTTGTGGCCGTTCGATTCCTCGATATATCCCATTTCGGCGAGTTTGGGGTTGCCAACCATCAAGTCGCGGGCAATTATCGCCATTTTAACCACGTATTCCCATTCTTTTTCTTTTTGCGCGGCTGTGGTTTTCGGTTCGTTGTTGTCCAATCCCTCTTTGCAATTTGATTTGACCCATGCGAGCGCTTTTTCATATTCGTCCGGGTCGTATATTTTTAAGTTTATCCTTCTTTCTATTTCCACCATATCTGCATATTCGCACCTCATGCCGAGGTAGTCCTGGAAAAATGCGTCATCGACCATCGAACCCGCTATACCCATCGAAACGCCTCCGATTGAAAGATAACTGCGGTCTTTCATAATCGCCACCGCAAGCCCCGCCTTGGCAAATCTCAAAAGTTTTTCCCTTACATCGCAGGGAATTTCCGTAGTGCCCGCGTCGAGCACGTCCTTTCCGTAAATTGAAAACGCCGGATAGCCTTTTTGGTTGTGTCCGGCGAGCGCCGCGGCCAAATATACCGCTCCGGGACGCTCTGTCCCGTTGAATCCGAGTATCGCCTTGGGGGTATGCGGATCCAAATCCAAAGTTTCCGTGCCGTAGCACCAGGAAAGCGAAACCGTGATCGATACGCCTACATTTTCCTTTTTGAATTTTTCGCGGCATAAGCCCGCTTCATAAGCCCCGCTGATATTGCAGTCGGCTATAACGCATTCCACCGCCGATCCGTCGGGGTATCTCAAATTTTCTTCGAGAAATTTGGCTACGGATTTGGCGAGTTCCGAAGTCGTCTCTTCGAGGGATTCGCGGATCCCGTTTCGCCTGCCGTCCAAAGTGGGGCGTATGCCTATTTTCGGATATTTTCCCATATGATTTATCGCTCCTTATTTAATAATTTAGTATTTCATGCAAGTCTGCGAATGAATTGCAATGAACTTCATTCATATTTGTTCATTTTAATATTTCAGTGAACATCACGTTGGTGGGGATTATTTCATACCCCGGATCTGCATCCGTTTTTACGAACAGAATCATCTCGAAATCAATGGAAGTGGTGTTGTAAAACTTCAAAGCCCTATCCTTTCCCATGACATACAGCGCGGTGGACAACGCATCGGAAAGCGCGCCGTTTTTTGTCAGCGTTTCCCTGCGGGATTTTTCCTGCAATGGGGAAGGGGCATTTGTCACCACCACCACGCAAAGCAAATCGTTATCGACGGGATACCCGGTTTCGGGGTCGATTATATGGCAATAATCGACTTTGCCGATTTTGACGAATCGTTCATATCCGCCGGAAACGGATATGAATTTGTCTGTGGCGCTTATATACCCGCACTGTTTTTCCGTGTTTTTGGGGTCGGTTATGCCCACAGTCCACAGATTGCCCGCTTTGTTTTTCCCCGCCGCCAAAACCGAACTGCCGAAGCTCACGAGCGCATGCGATATTCCGGCATCGACCAAATAGCCGCTTATCTCGTCCAAGGCATAGCCTTTTCCGATTCCTCCGAGGTCGAATTTTGCCCTTTTCGCTTCCTCTATATGGTAATTTTCGCCGTTTTTCGTTATTTTATAGCCGTTTTCGCGCACCCTTTCCAAAGCGGGGTAAAAATCTTCTTTTTCGGGAAGAACGTGGTTTTCATCCGGGCTGTTTATGCCCCACAAATCGACGAGTTCGCCGAGGGCGGGTTCATACGCCCCGCCTGTGAGCTCTTTTGCGTATTTCGCGGTTTCGAGCAGATTCGCGGTTTTTTCGGAGAGGGGGAAAGGTTCCGCCCCGGTTTCTTTGTTGTTCAAAAACTCGTTGAGCCTGTATATTTCGCTTGTTTCGATCGTGTTTGAAATCCTCGCTTCGATTTGCCCGCATATTTCTTTTATCTTTTCGTTTGCTTTTGTGCCGGTTTCTGCTTTTTTCGTTATGATCGTGGTTTCGGCGTAGGCGTCCATCGTGAAAAAACCGATTTCTTCGATCGCGATGTCCGAGCATGCGGAAAAAACAATCGCGAAAAAAATTATTGCCGTTAAAAATATCGCTTTAACTTCTCTTCGACAAAACATCTTTTTCATATTTTTTGACGTCGGCAAGCCATTTTTCTCTTTTTGGCACATCGTTCATTTCGCAGTATTGGTTCCAAACCGCATAGAACGGGTATGACTTTATTTCCTCGAACAAAGCGAGCCTTGTGGTTAGATCCCCTTCGGCTTCCGCTTTTTTGAGCAATTCGACCGGTTCGAGGTAGGCTTTCAACATTCCTTTCAAGGTATTTCTCGATCCTATGACCCAAGCCGCTATCCTGTTTATCGAAGCGTCGAAATAATCTAAGGCCACGTTTATTTTATTTTCATAGCCTCCCCTGACGATTTCCGCGCATATGGCGAGCAGTTCGTCGTCTAACGCCACCACGTGGTCGCTGTCCCACCTAACCGGCCTGGAAACGTGCAGCAGCATTTCGTCCACGAACATCATCACAGTCGAAATTTTCGCGGAAATCACTTCGGTGGGATGGAAATGCCCGGCATCGAGGCAAAGCAGAAGCTGTTTGTTTTTCAGCACATAGCACAGATAAAATTCGTTTGAGCCCACCACATAGGTTTCGCTCCCTATTCCAAACAGTTTGCTCTCGACTGCGTCGCATGTGGCGTTTGGATCCAATTTTTCGGCTATGGATTCGTCCAAGGATTGCAAAAGCCTCTCCCTTGGAGCCCTTTTGTCGATTGTGAAATCTTTGTATCCGTCGGGTATCCAGATGTTGTTTACGGAACGTATTCCGGTTTGCTTTCCGATATATTCTGAAATCGCGCGGCACCTTTTGGTGTGCTCGACCCAAAATTTCCTGATGCCTTCATCCAAGCTCGAGAGGGTGAATCCGTCGGCGGCCTTGGGGTGGGAAAAATATGTAGGATTGAAGTCGATGCCGATTTTTTGCTCTTTGGCCCAATTTACCCAGCCGTCGAAATGTTTTGGCTCTATTTCGTCGCGGTCAACTTTTTTGTCGGATTCGAGATACATCGCATGGATATTCGCTTTCTTTTTTCCGGGGATGAACTCGAACGCTTTTGTCATGTCGGCGCGCAAGTCTTTCGGGTTGGTGGCTTTCCCGGGGTAGTTGCCCGTCGCGGCGATTCCTCCGTCCAAGGACGCTCCGGAATTTTCAAAGCCCCCCACGTCGTCGCCTTGCCAGCAATGGATGGAAAGCGTAAAATTTTTCATCGACTCCAAAGCTTTGTCCGTGTCCACTCCGATTTCGGCGTATATTTCCCTTGCTTTTTCGTATGCTTTTGATATTGCCATAAATCTTTTCTCCTTTTGGTTTTGTTTATTTTATATTTATTATTTTTTCATACCTTTCAAATGCATCGTCCCAGATGCTTGTGTTTTTAGGTTCATAACATACCACTTCGAACGAATCCGCGATGATTTTGCGCGCCTCCGCCAAACTCGAAATTTCCTTTTTGGCCATCATTTGCACTGCGATATTGCCAAGCGCGGTGGCTTCGACCGGGCCTGCGTAAACCGGGACGCCGCAAGCGTCTGCGGTAAACTGGCAAAGCAGGCTCTCTTTTGTGCCGCCGCCCACAACATGGATAAACGGAGTTTTTTCGCCCTGCAATTCTTCGATGCAAGCCAAGGTGCGCTTGTACGCCAACGCCAAACTGTCGAATATGCAGCGGACCACTTCTCCTTTGTTTTGGGGGATATGCTGAGCTGTCCGTCGGCAAAATTCCCTGATTCTCCCCGGCATATCCCCGGGTGAGACAAATTCGGGCGAATCGACGTCGATCAGGCAACCGAGCGGCTTTGCCCGGATTGCCATTTCGGTGAGTTCGTTGAAGGTGTTCTTTTCCCCTTCGCGCTCCCATTGGCGTTTAGATTCCTGCTCGAGCCAAAGCCCCGCGACATTTTTCAGGACTCTTATGGTGTTTGCCACTCCGCCTTCATTCGTGAAATCGTAGCGCGCCGATTTTTCGTTGATTATGGGTTCCTTTGCCTCGGTTCCCATCAGCGACCAGGTTCCCGAACTTATATACACGAAAGCATCGCCGGAAGCGGGGACAGCTGCGATCGCCGAACCTGTGTCATGGCTGGCGACGTTGACCACCTGCGCGGGCAGATTGCCCACTTCTTTCAAAACATCCGGCAAAAGCCCGCCCAAAATATTTCCCGGCGGCACTATTTCCGTGAACAGTTTTTCCGGGATCCCCATGGGCGAAAACAATTCTTTTGCCCAAGTTCTTTTTTTTGCGTCGAGCAAAGCCGAAGTCGAAGCTATCGTGTATTCCGTTTTTTTTGCTCCTGTCAAAAAATAGTTGAGCAAATCGGGCGTCATCAGCAGGGTTTCGGCATTTTCGAAGGCGTGGGGGCGTTTTGCCGAGAGCGCCAAAAGCTGGTATATCGTGTTGAAGGGCAGATACTGCAGGCCGTTGATTTTGTAGAGTTCGTGCTTTGGGATCCTCTTGTATGCCTCAAATTCGATGTTGTCGGTTCTTTTGTCCCTGTAGTGATAGGGGTTTTCAAGGAGCAGGCCGGTTTTGTCAAGCAACCCGAAATCCACCCCCCAGGTGTCGATGCCGATGGTGGATATGTCGCAATCTTCGGAATTGGCGCAGTTTCCGAGGGATTTTTTTATCTCGTGAAATATTCTCAAAATGTCCCACATAAACGCCCCGCTTATGTTCACGGGATCGTTTGGAAATCTGTGGTTTTCCCTGAGCGAAAGCTTTTTTCCGTCAAATTCGCCTATCATGCCCCGTCCGCTCGAGGCGCCGAGGTCGATTGCGAGCATTTTCAACGTTGGTTTCGGCATTTTATCCCCCTCCGTATATATCGTTCAAAATATTTTTCAATGCGTTGGCTGCGGCGGAAAATGCCTCCGCTTTCGATCTGTACTTGTTTTTTACCAAGGTGTTTTTCTTTCCTTCCCCCTCAAGTTCGTCGATTCCGGAAAAAACCGACAAATGGGGCTCAACGGTCAAAAATCCCTCGAACTTTTTTTGATTTATGAGATCCGACAAAATTTCTTTTATTTTGCCTTTTCCGAAACCTGCGGGAAAAATCCCGGTTTCGTCCGCATCCTTGATGTGCATGTATTCGATATATTCCGAGAGGGAATTGTATGCATCGGGGTAAGTTTCAAATCCCCCGACGACAAAATTCGCCGGATCGAACACAAACCTCATCGCCCCGCCGAAATTTTGCATGATGTCAAGGCACAGCTCCGGCGATTCGCCGTAGATATCCCGTTCGTTTTCGTGGCACAAAACGAGATTTTTTTTGGTGGCCTTATCCAACAAAATTTCAAGCCTGCGCATCACTTCGCCCCTGTATTTTGCATACTGGCCATCGGGTATGAAGAAACTGAAAATCCTTATATATTTTGTCCCCATTGAAAGAGCCGCATCCACCACGCTGTCGAAAACGCTTTGATGCTCTTCAAAATCGTCCGTGATTTTTATCTTGCCGACAGGCGAGCCGATAGCCGACACTTTTATGCTGTATTTGTCCAGCAATTTTATCGCTTCGCCCAATTCTTCTTTGGTTTGCGAGTGTATGCTCTTATTGTTCACCCCGCGGACTTCGATGTAATCGATGCCGTTTTCTTTGAGCCCTTTTAGTTGATTTTCAAAGATGCCGTCTATTTCGTCCGCGAAACCGCTCAATTTTACCGCCATATGATTTTTCCTCCCATGTATTGTTCAATCGTTCAATCTTCGAATTTTTTTGTATCCATCAAATTGTCGTGGCTGATTTTCATGCTTTCGAAAGCGTCCATATGCACTTCGTCCTGCTCCACGAAATGCCAGATCACGTCTTTATTGGCCGAAACTTTGAGGATCCTCTTGAAATTCATGTTGCCGGTGCACATCTCCGTCATTTCGATTTTGTCTTTTACCACGGTCATGTCTTTTAGGTGCGTGGCAAAAATCCTGTCGCCGTGCTTTTTGATGAACTGCGCCGGATCCACCCCCGCCGCCTGCGCCCAGTATGTGTCGAAAGTGAGCATGAAAGCGTCCTCGTCGGTGTTTTCCAAAAGGATTTCGATGCCCGTTTTGCCGTTGAATTTCTCGAATTCGAAGCGGTGGTTGTGGTACAGGAAAACCTTGCCGCTCCGCTTTATTTTTTCGACGGCCGAAGCGAAGTCGCCGGCGAAGTTTTTAAAACCCTCTTCGCTGTTGTCGCGCCCGAACATCCCTCCCACTCCTATTCCGTCGCAGCCGAAAATGTCGTGCTCCTCGATCACTTTTTCGGTTTCGTCTTTTATCCTTGCGGGCGAAGTGTGGGTCAGTATGACCTCAAGGCCGTTGTCTTTGGCGGCCCGGCGTATGAAATCCGGCGAAATGTCGCCGCCTATCCCGGACACTTGAACGTACCTGTATCCGATAGAAGCGATTTTTTCCATGGTTTTTGCGAAATCGTTTTCGTTTTGGGTGTATTCGCGCACGGTGTACAGCTGCGCCCCCAATTTTAAATCCGGCATTTGCAATATCCTCCCGATTTTTAATATATGGTTTAAATTTATGTTACTATTAATTATAATTAATTTATATCGCGTTGTCAACCATAATTTATTTAATTTTACTTGAATAAGTTATAAATATATGGTATATTGTTTTTAAATTTATCGTTGGCGAGGTGTTGCAGATGAATAAAGCGGTAATCGCGCCGGATTCTTTCAAAGGGACGATGAGCTCGATGGAAGTTTGCGAAATCATGGGCGGGGCGTTTTCCAAAATCATGCCTGAGACCGAAACCGTGAAAATCCCGGCAGCCGACGGGGGGGAGGGCACAGCGGAGGCTTTTTTGTACGCGGTCGGCGGAAAAAAAGTTTGTGCAAAAACAAAAAACCCCCTGTTTGAAGACATACAGGCATATTATGCGATACTGCGCGACAAAAAAACCGCAGTGATCGAGACGGCGGCCGCTTCGGGGCTCACATTGATAGAAACAAAAAAAAGCCCCTTGGAGGCTTCCACATACGGAACGGGGCTTTTGATAAAAGACGCGCTTGACAAGGGGTGCGACAAAATCATACTGGGTCTCGGGGGCAGCGCCACAAACGACGGCGGCGCGGGGATAATCACAGCCCTCGGCGCGAAGCTCGCAGATGAGAACGGAAGCGAAACAGCCCCTTCAAACCGCGGGCTCGGGCAGCTGAGGCATATAGACGGCTCAGAGCTCGACAAAAGGCTGAAAAACTGCGGATTTGTGGTCGCGTGCGACGTCGAAAATGTTCTGTGCGGGCCTTTTGGGGCGGCGCGCGTTTTCGGGCCGCAGAAAGGCGCGGATGAAAAAACAGTAGAAGTCTTGGATGCGAATCTGTCAAAATACGCCGACGCATTGCATAAACAGACGGGCAGGGATATAAAAAACATTCCCGGAACCGGGGCGGCGGGCGGAATTTTGGCCTCGCTTTTGTGCTTTCCCGAATTTTTCAAGTGCGAGATCCGTTCGGGGATCGACATAATCTTGGATGCCGCAGGCTTTGACGAGGCCATAAAAGACGCGGACATCGTGTTTTCCGGCGAGGGCAGGTTCGATTCCCAGAGCCTTTACGGAAAAGCGGTTTCGGGAATCGCCAAAAGGGCGAAAAAGCAAAACAAACCGGTCATAGTGATCGCGGGCAGCGCGGGAAAATACGGCGACGAGATTTACGATCTGGGGATAAGCGCGGTTTTTACCGCATGTTCCGGGCTGTATTCCGATTTTGACGAATTAAAAGGGATGTGCCGCGAGGATTTATACAAAACTGCGGAAAATGTTTTGCGGGCTCTCACTTGTCGAACACGATTTTTTCGCTGTTGAACATCTTCGCGAGTATTCCTGCGCATATCAGGGCAAACAAAACGTTGACTCCTGCGGTCAGAGCGATATTTAGCGCGTTCACCTCGAAATTTATAACCGAGGTGATGCAAAGCGCGCTGTTGAACACCGGGATCAGGTAAAAATATATCTGGCTCGGCACGCCGCCGAGTATCGTGCTCGCAAGCCCGCAGAGAACCACCACGAGCAAGATCGGATTGGCATAGGCGGTCGCCTCCTTCACGGACTTCGCATAGGCGGATAAAAGCGAGAGCAGCGAGACAAACACAAGCGCGGTGGTGACGACTACCACAAAAAGCAGCGCGTATTCTTTCACGGAATAGAAATCCGCCATGCTGACGTCCATCTGCATCATGCTCGGCAGCGACAGTATCATGGCCACCATGCTCACCACCGCGCTCATCAGCCCGAATATCGATATGCTGAAAATTTTGGCAAAGGCCATGTCGCTGCGCTTGGTGGGGGTCACGAGCATGCCCCCGAGCGTCCCGCGCTCTTTTTCCCCCGCTATGGATTCGGGCGCCAGGCTCATGCAGCCC
>Ga0082212_10009208_pt1 | contig 12753 bp, 11 predicted proteins | sample TergutNt197P3_FD_71548 | JGI IMG/M metagenome (GOLD analysis project Ga0082212, IMG submission 71548) | Neocapritermes taracua P3 segment gut microbial communities from Petit-Saut dam, French Guiana - Nt197 P3 | ecosystem: Host-associated > Arthropoda: Insects > Digestive system > Gut ... | reverse complement strand
TAGTAAAGAGAAAGGCTTTCAGCGACACAAACGACATAAACGTACAAAAAATGGGCGGGCTGGGCGTAATCAACGGTAAAGGGAACAACCTGTTCGCGCCGAGCGACCGCCTGACCCGTCAGGAGGCAGCGACTATCCTGTCGCGCCTTATGGAACAACTGAACGTCCCGCTTGTAACAAAGCCCTCCGGGTTTGCGGACAACTCCGATATCGCGAGTTGGGCGCTCGTGGCGGTCGGGCAGATGCAGGCGACCGGGATAATGAACGGGATGGGCAACAATCAGTTCAAACCGCTTGAACCCTATAGTATCGAGCAGGCCATCATAACGCTGCTTAAAGTTTATGATCTGGCAATAAATGTCAAATTTGAAGAGATCTCCGACGCGGCCGTTCCTCTGGCCGGATATTTTGACCTTGATGAAAACTCAGACCTGAAGCAGTTTGCTTCGGAACTTGTGAGTCGTATAAATGCCGAGCGCGTTAGAGCAGGCCTTACATCGCTGATCGAAATGGAGTTATTAAACGCGGCTTCAGCCATACGCGCTGCCGAATGCGAACAGCTTTACTCGCACACCCGTCCGGATGGCCGCCGTTTCGACACGGTACTGGACGATTTGAATCTCAGCTCTCACGGCAGAGGAGAAAACCTCGACGCGGGCACAGATTCCGCAGAGGCGACAGTTCAAAGATGGATCGGTTCGCCTATCCATAAAGAATGTATGATGGAACCGGCGTGGGAAAAGATCGGCGCCGGCGTCCATCGCGGCGCGGACGGTACGCTGTATTGGGCCGCGCTGTTTTTGGCGTAGCGCTGCATGCTGCATTGCCCTTTGTTTTAAATAATGAACGACAGGAGCGCTAAATATCTATTTCCAGCCATACCGGGCAATGGTCGCTTCCGTAAACCTCGGGGTAAATACCGGTATCTATGACCTTATCCGTCAACCTGCTGGAACCCAGAAAGTAATCTATGCGCCACCCGATATTCCTCTCGCGGACTCCCGCCCTGTATGACCACCATGTGTAAGCGTCGCGTTTATCCGGATTAAAATACCGGAAGAAATCCGTAAACCCCGCGCCAAGCAATTCTGTCATCTTATTACGTTCTTCTATGGTAAAACCAGCGTTGCGCTCATTTGATTTGGCGTTTTTAATGTCAATTTCCTCATGGGCGCAATTCATGTCTCCGCAGATTATCACAGGTTTTATCTTATCAAGGCTCAGAACAAAATCCCGGAAATCGTCCTCCCATTTCATCCGGTACGCGAGCCGCAGGAGTTCGTTTTGCGAATTCGGCACATATACATTGACGAGATAAAATGTGTCAAACTCTAATGTGATTATGCGGCCTTCGTGATCGTGCTCGTCTATATCCATACCGTAAGCGTCGGCAAGCGGCTCTGTTTTTGTGAAAACGGCGGTTCCCGAATACCCTTTTCTATCGGCGCTGTGCCAGTACTCGTGATATCCGGTAAAATCAACTTCGGACTGAGAGCGTTCCATCTTCGTTTCCTGCAGACAAAAAACATCCGCGTCGATCCGCGCGAAAGTTACCATGAAACCTTTCTTTATACTTGCTCTAAGTCCATTTACGTTCCATGAAACCAATTTCATTTTCTTTTCTCCCTAAAAGCTGATCATGTCCTTGGTATCATTGAAATCAGCTTCCATCCATTATTCGCCGGTTGTGTAAACATCATATCAGAAAACGCGCTGAAATCAAGCAGTATCTCAATTTACTGCCGTTCACATATGTTCATGCCAACGATGTATCCGGGCTTATTGACAAGGCGACCGTCTGAATACTATAATCCAACTAAAGGGGATGATCTATTTGCAATTCATCGGGTTTCCAAAAATAGACCTGAAAATTGAAGGCATGGAAGACGTTCGCATACCAAGAATGGTAAAAATCAAGCAGAAATATGATAAGACCCGCATAACTGACGTCGAAGCTCATATTTACGGCCGGATGAGCAATAACATTTCTGACCCCGGAAGCTATCGCGGCAAGAGATTATGTATAACGGTAGGCAGCCGGGGCATACCGGAGCTTGATGTCATAGTAAAAACTATTATAAACATCCTGAAAGAATGGGGCGCGCATCCGTTTATTATTCCCGCCATGGGCAGTCACGGAAGCGCCACCGCCGAGGGGCAGCGTGAGTTCATCGCGGCATACGGCATCACCGAAGACGCCATGGGCGTACCTGTCCTATCGTCTATGGACGTTGTCCAAATCGGCAGCCTTCCGGACGGCACGCCGGTTTTCTGCGACAAGACCGCGGCGGAATCAGACGGTATAGTCGTGCTTAATAAAGTTAAACCGCACACCGATTTCCGGGGAAAGCATGAGAGCGGGCTTGCGAAGATGCTCGCGATCGGGCTTGCTAACCATGTAGGAGCTTCCCAGTTCCATATGCGGGGGTTCGCATCATTTCCGGAGCGCATCCCCCAGGTTTGTCAGGTTTTTCTTGAAAAAGCCCCTGTCGCGTTCGGCGTCGGTATCGTTCAAAACGCGTATGATGAGGTTAGTTATATAGAGGTAGTGGAAAAGCAGCAAATACTTGAAAAAGACGCAGAATTACAGCAGATCGCGAAAGCAAATTTGGCCAATTTCAAACTGAATGACATCGACGTGCTTATTATCGACGAAATAGGTAAAAATATCAGCGGAAACGGCGCAGATCCGAATATTACCGGGCGCGGCAGTTCTCCCGGATTTGAGGATATCCTTAATCTTAAAAAACTCTTTATACGCGGCCTTAGCAAGGATACGCATAACAGCGGCAACGGCATAAGCGTTGCGGACGTTACGACTCGCCGCTGTCTAAACAGTATCGATTTCGAATCCACATGGATAAATGTTATAACAGCTACAATGCTGACCGGTGGAAAGATTCCGGTATATCAGGAAAATGACCGCGACGCGCTTATGCTGGCGATCCGTACATGCAATAATACTGACTTTAAAAATCCGCGTATCGTCCGTATTAAAAACACGCTGAGTATGGAGTATATCGAAGTCTCCGAAGCTTTTCTGGATGAGTGCGATGCGCACCCGGATATAGAGGTTATCTCGGAACCGTATGAGCTTGAATTTGACGCTGATGGATTTATTGCGGACACGGAAGTGTAGCGGAACCTAAACAAAGACAATGCAGGAGATACTAAATCTTGCTGTGCGCAATAGTCGTTTTCACAGATATTTAGAAAAGACTGTCGGAGCTTACTCATGAGGATGCGTAAAAAACCGAATCTTGCGGCGCGTATGGAAAAATGCGCGCATTTGCTGGTTGGGCGCCCGGAACTGCTGCGCGGCCGATGGCTGGACCCCGCTAATGAGAGTCCCGGCTGCTTGACCTGTCAAAGTCAACGCCTTTTTCCAGACAAGAATCAAAGCCTCTCCTGTGATGGGCCCAATGAGTCCGGATACAGTGAGCTGTACATTGAGCTCGGATGTGGCAAAGGCCGGTTCACAATTGAAACTGCGAAAGCAGCAACAGCACCGGCAGTAGAGTCAGGGTCTTTATTTGTCGCGCTTGAGAAATCAGCCGACGCTATGATTATAGCTGTTGAGCGTGCAGCTGCGGAGGACCTTCAAAACGTGAGGTTTATCAATGTGTTCGCGGATGATCTCACTGACTATTTTGCTCCGGGCGAGGTCTCGCGCATATATCTGAATTTCTGCGATCCGTGGCCGTCTAACAGGCACGCAAAACGCCGGCTCACAAACCGGCGCTTTCTTGAATTGTACTTGCAGGTACTCAAACCGGGCGGCGAGGTCCACTTCAAGACGGACAATTTCCCCCTGTTTGAGTATTCGCTTCAGGAATTCGAGTATGCCGGTTTTGCGCTTAAAGAGACGGTGCGCGACCTGCATAAAGACGGTCCTGTCGGAGTCATGACCGATTACGAGCAGAAGTTTCACGCCCAGGGGCTGCCAATATACAAGTGTATCGCAAGGAAAAATTAACAGCGGCCGGCGCGTTACCGGTCACGGGTAGTCGGGGTTTGATACCTATACCTCAATCGTTTCGCCGCAGGACAGATAGTTCATATCAGGCAACATGTCCGTAAATGTTTTAAATGCTTCCTGTCCGGTGCAGTGGCAAGTATAGTAACGGACATCGTATTTTGCCAATTCCAGGGCAATACGCTCAAGCAGCTCGTTTGGAACGGTCTTTTTTGTCACCGGGTTCCATAGATGATAACCGCCAACGCAAACCTCAGGCTTATACACAATAGCTTTTTCCAGAATATTTACGACTCCGGCATGACCGCAGCCAAGAATCAGGACATTTGAGCCGCCCGCTATTATCAGGTTTTGCTCATGCGTAAAATCGTCTTTACCGGAAGCGGTGTATAACGTTTTGTTCGCATTTGAATAGCATTTTTCTATTTCAGGAGTGATGAACAGCGTGAGTTCGTCGTCGATCGTGTAATCGCCATCGAGTAAGACGACTTGAGGGTGTGTCCGCAACTCTGTATCAACACTGACATCTACCTTTGCAAACAGGCGTTTTGAGTAGTGTTTCTCAAACGCCTTTCTTTGCGCGTACACTTTCGCGTTGTTATTTGTATTGAGAAACAATCCCAACGCGCCGCCATGGTCATAATGTCCGTGGGAAAGTATTACGGTATCTACGCCAGATAAATCAACGCCGAGCATTTTGCAGTTTCCAAAAATCGTTTCATCGGGACCGACGTCAAAGAGGATCTTATGCTTTGGTGTTTCAATGTATAGCGATAAGCCATGTTTTGATTTTAACCCTGAGTTTGATTGGTTTTCTACTAAAGCTGTGATTTTCATATTGATATTAATTCCCCTTAATCTGTATAAAGGCCACTTTATGATTTTCTGATTTTATTACCTTCTTATATTACACCTCTACTGTCGCGCCAACCCTATGTCAGGGTTTCTTGATCAGCGATTTGCCAATGGAAAATGCTTTACCGACTTCTTCTCCTACAGTAAAGTAATGTCTGCTGTTCGGCGCGAATATTAGCGGCATGATCTGTTTTATCATCGGCTCCCGGTCGTTTTCGATCAGATCGCTGTCCGCCTTTATGTTGACTACTTCGCCGACAAACTGTGTATGAAGGCCCAAATCGTTTACATGAATAATCTTGCATTCGAGATTTATCGGAAACTCCTTGATATAAGGAGCATCAACAAAATCACTTTTTACCGGCGTCAGCCCGGTGACTGCGAACTTATCTTCATCCCGTCCTGAAGCTATCCCAAAATAATCGGCTTCGACTATGTAATTTTTACCCGGTATATTGACTGTGTAAGCTTTTCTTTCCATAAGGCTGTTGTATGTATAGGTCGCCTTACGCAATGAAACTGTCACGCAAAATGGATCCGAGCAGCAAATCCCTCCCCATGCTGCAGTCATTACGTTCGGTATGCCTTTATTGTCGTAAGTTGCAACAGCTAATACCGGCGTCGGGAATAGAAGCGGTTTTGTTCCGATGTCTTTTTTCATTTAGTCTCCCCCAATCTTATATATCACTGGTTGTCAGGCTCGCCTGACATAGTGTATCACAGCACATCCGGTAAAACAAATACTTTGTCTGTGAAATCTATATGTTGGCACTTGAAGTTGCTTCATTTATCCGGTAAAATGATTTGGCGGTCCGGATGTTTTTGCTATTAAGAAGACACACTGTAACCGGAAATAGGGCGATTGTACGCAATCAACTTTGTATAAGGAGCGTTGTGCAAAATGAATATGTATAACTGGATAGAGCAGCAGATATATACAGAGAGGAAAAAGTCTCTCCCGATCTTGGCGTTTCCCGCCGTGCAGTACCTGTATGTGACCGTGAGGGAGCTCGTCGCCGACAGTAATCATCAAGCTATCGGGATGCGTCTGATCGCGGACAATTACGATATGCCTGCCGCGATGAGCTATATGGATCTGTCGGTCGAGGCGGAAGCTTTCGGCGCCCACACCGTATACTCGGCTGACGAGGTGCCAACGATCATAGGACGGCTGCTGAGCAGCGAAGAAGACGTCGAGGCGCTTGAAGTCCCTGACATTGGCGCAGGCCGCACCGGGAGCAACGTCGACGCGATAAAAAAAGCGCGCATACTTATAAAAGACAAGCCTGTTTTCGCGCAGTGCATAGGTCCGTTTTCTCTTGCGGGACGCCTCATGAATGTTAACGATATCATGCTGCACTGTTATGAGGAGCCGGAAATGGTACATAAAACGCTGCGCAAAGCGACCGATTTTATCATCAAGTACGCGTCTGAACTTAAAAAGGAAGGCGCCGACGGCGTGGTGATAGCGGAGCCGCTGGCGGGGCTTCTGTCCCCGCAACTGATCGACGCCTTTTCGACTGATTACGTCCGCGAGATAGTGGATTCGATCCAGGATAAGCATTGTATTACAGTATACCACAACTGCGGCAACGCAGTCCCGCATATACTCGATTCTATTTTGGAAACCGGAAGCTACGCGTTCCATTTCGGAGACTCTGTAAATATGCGCGAAATGCTCGAACGTGTGCCGAGAAACTATCTTGTACTCGGAAACATCAGCCCGGCAAAAACGTTTAATAGCTCCGCGACCGAGCAGGTGCGCCTTGATACTCTTCGCCTTCTCTACAGTTGCGGGGATTATAATAATTTCATCATATCATCCGGATGCGATATCCCGCCAAACGTCGACCTCGACAATGTTACGACGTTTTTTGAGACCGCCGACGGGTATTACTACAGAAAAGCGCTGAGGAACGCGATATCGTAGAAAATCCTTGATTTTCATATGAAGGCAGCTACGACGACATTTTCACCGAAGTCTCGTTTCAAATCGACACAGCTCGCTTGATAATTGCATTGTATGATCTAAATTTAATCGAATTTTAGTTTTACTTATACAGAAAGTTCAGTATTGTTTGTTTAGATATGTTTGGCAGTGGGCTGACAGTGCCCGGCGGGAAGAAACACATGGCATTAATCATGTTCGTAAATAGTCAGCGCCTTGCGCTCGAAAGACACCTTCCTCACCGGCACAAAATAGCAGCTCATATTCTTTCTCCACTGCCATAATAAGGGGGCGAATGCTCCCGGAGCGAGGTGTACCGATGAAAAAAACATATATTGATGATACTGGAAAACTAATTTTTAAAATCTTTTCCGTTGCTTGCCTTGTCGCGATTTTTACCTGTCTAATAGTGAATTTCGCGATAGACCGGTCGATCACGTGGGCGTTATACCCCCTCCTGTCGGTTCCGTTCGGATGGCTCGTTTTGACGCCTTTGGTCGTAAGAAGGTTCGGCATACCGTTCACTTTATGCTCGTTTATGATCTTCGTTATGCCTTATTTATTCCTTCTGGAGAAAATCACGCCGGTCGACAATTGGTTTGTCGGAATCGGAATACCAGCCGCCATCGTAGGAGTACCCTTTATATGGATCACCTATTTGCTGTTCCGGTTTTTAAAGATCAGTTTGTGGTTCAAGGCGGCAATCACAGTTTTCCTCGGGGGCGTCGTTGCCAGCCCGATCATAAACCATTATGTAAACGTGTTCACTAATGAAACGCCGTCGTTTTTCAACCGTTTTATAAACGTCTTCCCCTGCATTGTTGTTACAGTACTGCTTGTGATCATGGGCGTCAGGAGAAAAAAAATAACACAAGCGGAGAACCAGAACAATACCGAGAGCTGGTAATATTGAGGTATAAAACTTGAAAATCAACCGTTTGCTCGAAATAGTAATCATACTGCTCAACCGGGAAACGGTCACGGCAAAAGAACTGGCTGATCGTTTCGGCGTATCCGCGCGTACTATTTATCGTGACGTCGACGTCTTGTCCTCGGCAGGCGTTCCCGTTTACACCAACAAAGGCAACGGCGGCGGCATATCTCTGCTTGAGGACTACACACTGAATAAAGCATTGCTGTCCAAAAACGAAAGCGAGGGGCTTCTTCTTGCGCTGAAAGCAATGGGCGCGACAAGTTATCCCGAAGCAAACGCGATCATTGACAAACTCGGCTCCATTTTCAAAAACAATCAGGCGCACGAATGGATCGAGGTCGATTTTGAGGGCTGGGGCAGCAAAGTCAACGAACAGAATAAATTCGGCAAAATCAGGGACGCGATCATCGGCAGTCTGGTGATCAGCTTTGATTACGTCAATGCCGGCGGCGGTCAAAGCAGCCGCTCCGTCGAACCTGAAAAACTCATTTTTTATGCCTATACATGGTATCTGGTCGCTTACTGTTTATTGAGAGATTCCCGCCGCATGTTCCGCCTTTCAAGGATCAAGAATGTGCAGGCGACGGATCGGCATTTTGTAAAGCGTGAGATGCCGGAGTATGAGAATCCGGTCACCCACGCCCCGCTCGCGGAGCTGCGGCTGCGCTGTAATGAAAAAGTTTTGAGCAGGCTGTATGACTCCTTCGACAGTGATTGTATCAGCAAAAACGCCGACGGCAGCTATGATTTAACCGTTACGATGCCCGAGGACGAATGGGTCTACGGATATATCTTATCACTCGGCAAAAATGCAGAAGTGCTTGCGCCGGAGCATATACGCGAGATCATCAAGACCCGCGCAAAAGAGATTTCAGAAATTTACGAATGACTTTTTCAAATATGACACACTGTTGTCACTCGGCCTTGTTATAATGGGAAAAAACGAGGGGGAGGCTGCAAAAATGAACATCGAAGTTACTGAACAAGAATCTCAAATCGCGGTGGCTGTGAAGAAAGAAAACGCGACAATGGCGGAAATTTCCGTGTTGGCAACCGAAGGGCTGCAAAAAGTTTTCGGGTTTCTCGCACAGCAAGGCGTGGAGATTGCCGGCGCGCCTTATCTTGCTTACAAAAATGGCAACGCTGATTTCACTCAATTTGACGTTGAATTGGGGATTCCGGTTAGCGAAGAAATTGCCGTCAATGGCGAGTTCTTCATGAGTAAAACCTGCGAAGGCAAAGCGATCACGGCAACGCATAAAGGGGCATACAAGGATGTTGAGGCAGCTTATACAGCGTTTATGGGGTATATGGCTGAAAACAAATTGGAATCGACAGGCATTTATTATGATTATTATCTTAACAACCCTGCGGACACGCCGGAGAGCGAACTGCTGACACAGGTGGTATTCCCGGTAAAAGAGAATGTGAAATAGATAATTACGAAAGGAAGAAAAGGAAGAAGGATCTAAGTGGGGAGGGAAGGTGGGAATGAAGAGTAAATTATTAAAAGAGAACAAAATTCAGTAACCAGCGTCTTGACGTTCGAGGTTGGAATTTTTTGAGTTCATGCATGTAGGAACGCTTTTTAGACCAGATATTCGTCACTCGTACACCAGTTTGGTTCTTCCTTCTTCCATTATCCACAGAGACTCTGATGTTTTCCATCTGATATCAGTACGTACGACTTTACCTTGCCAAATGTAATCCTTGGCGGTTCAATTAAGGGCAGCAGACTTCGATTAATCCACTTCTCTAACACCCAGCCCTCAAGATCAATAGAGCCCCTACGCTACAACACGCCTGATAAAAGCAGTCTAAAACTCCTTCACTGCCTGCCAGTACGTGTCTCTTCCTGTTAATGTCGTTGAGTGAATTAATTCTGAACTTCGAGGTTTTAAGTTACTGCATGTAGTTTTCCTTGCCATCACGCGTCTTGCTTCCCACTCTTATCAGCTAGTTCTTGAGACTGAAAATGTAAAGATATAAAAGTTTAAACTGGGCGAATAAAAGTGTGAACCGGGGAGGTTCATTTTATTTGGCTGGCAGAGTAGATAGTCTACTGCAATGTGTCTGTTGATGAAATTACATGCGTTGCAGTAGAGCGCGGGATGAACAGAATGCACGAGGCTTCTTATTGCCTGCCCGTAACCAGGTGGTTTAGAAATGCTCTGTATTTCTGTTTGCCTAATCTGGAGCGAGGGGGGGGGGGGTTTGGGGCTGTTTTTTTTTTATTTTTTTAGGGTTTTTTTTTTTTAAAATTTTTTCCTTTTTTTTTTTTTTTTTTTTTTTTTTTTTCAATTATTTCATTTAAGCTCTGCAGGACACAATTCAGCCCGTTTGCCAAAGTGTTACTGATTTGCAGCTGCAGCTGCAGCTGCAATTCTTCCTCAGTTGTTTGGCAGTTAATTTCGTTATCTTGAGCTCTTTCTGCCTCCTCCTGCTGCTGCTGCAATAATATTGATATAATATTAACATCATAACAGAAACAAAACAGTCAGTATCAGTAGCAGTAAGAATGGGATCTGCTGTAATGACTGAAAAGCAAGACGAGTTTTTTGCTGTAAACTTGGTACTTAATGTGTAAGGTCATCTTAAATTCAAGTATGAAGCGCTGAGCAGGACGGAGCCAGGCTGGACTGCTTGGAGCCAAATGCTTGCATCACCAAATTGTCATGTGGGATATGCTCTATTCTGGGACACTACACAGCGCAGAGTGTTAATTCTGCACAGATATTTCAGTACAACCTATCGGTACAGCTTCAAGGGTCAAAAAATCGACAAGACAGAAGAGAGCAAAACTGAAATTAACTGAAAAATCTTCTGTTTTGGAACTTTGCCCACTGACTTTTTTAAAGAAGCATGTCATTTGGGAAGCGAGCTTTCTTTTCTTATTGGCAAACGAGCACCTCACCTGGTGGACACACAGATCGAGCTGTTCTCAGTCACTGGGCATTACAGAAACAGTAACTTGTTAAGATGTGCAACTCAGGACAGATCTAGTCCAACAGTAATACCAGGAAAATGGAAAATTAAGCTTTAACTACAAGGCTCAAAAATCAAACGTGGAACATTCCATAAATTATAAACCATACAAAGAGCCTTGAACTCAGACTGACCACATGACACAAAAGTCCCGAACGCATGTATTTAAACTTCTGAACACCACTAACACAGAGTGTGGCAAAAACTGTGAATCTTCATGGGGTCAAGAATGTATAAACCAAAAAATATAATGTATTATTTAGTCCATGTGGATCATAATGCCCCCAACAAGGCCCGTATGGAGAGGGAGGCCCGTTTACAGGTCATTCTCCAAATTTCTCAAAAACCTCATCTTTCGTGTTCCTCAGTAAAGGAGCCCTCCCCCAAAGCCCCAATCATGGAATCTCTCGCAGAGAGATGCCCCACCAATAGAGCCCTCCTTCATTCATCTATCAAAGATCCTGTTTACAACCCCCTGCCACGTACCAATTTACCATCGGATGGAAAGTGGCCCAATTGATTGCGATGCTCATATCAGGAAGCTTTCATAGCAAATCTTCCAGGGTCCCCAGTGAACGAGCTCCCCCGAGGTCCCCTCCACGGAGCCTCTTTAGAGATAGATGCTCCATCCCCAGAGCCCCTTCATCCAGCGCTCAAAGTTCCCGTTACATGAGCCATCCTCCAGGTTCTCCCAAACAAGGCTCCTATGGAAAGAGATGCCAGTCCCCAAAGCCCTTTCTACATATCCTTCACGGTCCCCAGTTAGGGAGCCCTCCTTCCAGGTTCCCCTCACACAGCTCCCACAGAGAGACACTCCACCTTCAGAGCCCCTTTCAACATATCTCAAAGTCCCGGTAGATGAGCCCACTCCAATTTGCCAAAGTGAACCCCCATGAAGAGAGATGTCATTCCCCAGAGCCTTCCTTTCTTAATATTCATGGTCCTTAACAAAGGAGCCCCCTCCAAGTTCCCCTAACAGGGCTCCCATAGAAGGAGATGCCCCGTTTCCAGAGCCCCCATTCAAATATCTCTTAGAGATTCCGGTTTACGGATCCCCATGATAATTAATAGGACCCCTGCGGAGAAAGGTGCCGTCTCTAGAGCCTTCGAAAGGCCCTGGTAGACGAGCCACCTACTACATTCCCCAGCGGGCCCCCCACGAATAATGATGTCCATCCCCTGAGCCCCCCTCCCCATATCCTTCCAGTACCCCAGAAAGGAACTCCCCTAACAGAGCTGCAGTTCTGCCGGCTTCAGTTCAGCCGGCTGCAGTTCTGCTGGTTTCAGTTCTGCCGGCTGAATTTCTGCCACCAGAATTTTTGCCGGCTGTACTTCTTCCAGCTGTTTCCTGAATTTCAGCAACATCTTCTAACGAAGTTGCAGAATAACCCTTACCACGATATTCTCCTATTGTAGTGTGACGATGACGAGATGCCCTCCTTACAGCACCGTACTTTGGTGAATTATGTGCGTATTTCTTTTCTTCACTAGCCATAGAATACCGATCTGAAATTAGAATAGTAAGCATTTCTAGTAATAACAGTTGCAAATTAACCACTCATCACCCATCACAGACCACAACTCCACATTTCAACGGCTACTGCAGTCTTCTAATTCACAGCAATGGCATTCCTAGCTCACATGCTGTACAGCAGAATACAGACTGTACACATCATGCAGTAACACTGTTTTGTGAAAATTTTACTGGTTTCTAATGAAAGCAAATAATATCAGTCATATCTAAAACGGGCACTCACACAAACATCATACGTAGGGGGATCAAAAAGTTCCCAGACTGGACCTGTAGACTAGAATGTATGTACCTGATTTATGTTTGGGCAGCATCCCCTTCAAAATAATCTCCATGTGCAGCGACACACCGATCCCAGTGCCGTTGCCACTGCTGGAACGCGTGCTGGAAGTCCTGTTTTAGAAGCTTACCAAGCACATTCTGCGATTCCCGCTGGATGTCCTCCAACCCGTCAAATCGGCGACCCTTTAGCTGCAGCTTCATCTTCGGGAACAGGAAGAAGTCGCAAGGGGCCAAATCTGGAG
>Ga0082212_10009207_pt1 | contig 12753 bp, 8 predicted proteins | sample TergutNt197P3_FD_71548 | JGI IMG/M metagenome (GOLD analysis project Ga0082212, IMG submission 71548) | Neocapritermes taracua P3 segment gut microbial communities from Petit-Saut dam, French Guiana - Nt197 P3 | ecosystem: Host-associated > Arthropoda: Insects > Digestive system > Gut ... | reverse complement strand
GATTCAACCAGCACCGGGCGTAAAAATTTCAAAAATGACAGGTTTGACTGACGACATTGCGTTAAACTTAGCGGCGGCAGGCGTACGTATGGAAGCACCCATTCCAGGTAAGTCCGCAGTGGGGGTGGAAGTCCCTAATGCTGTCCGCGATACGGTGACTTTTCGCGAGTTAATCGACTCTAACGACTTTCGCGAGGCGGGTAAATCGTCCAAACTCGCAACGGTAATCGGACGGGACATTACGGGCGAAATCATCATTTCAGACATAGCGAAAATGCCTCACATACTCATTGCTGGAACTACAGGTTCGGGAAAATCTGTCTGCGTCAACTCCATCATCATGAGCATATTATACCGCGCTACGCCCGAGGAAGTCCGCCTAATGATGATTGACCCAAAAATGGTTGAGTTCGCAATCTACAGCGGAATACCGCACCTGCTCACCCCCGTAGTCACTGACCCTAAGAAAGCGGCGGGCGCGTTGGTGTGGGCTGTCAACGAGATGACGCGACGATATTCGCTTTTTGCCGAGAATAGTGTAAGAAATATCGCAGAGTTTAATGATAAAATTAAGAATGGCGAAAATATGACGAATTCAACGGACGACTCAAGCGAACCCGCGCCACTTGAGCACATGGCTAAAATCATCATCTTCATTGATGAGCTTGCCGACCTCATGATGACTGCCGCCAAGGAGGTTGAGGGCAGCATTTGCCGCCTTGCACAGTTGGCACGCGCGGCGGGAATTCACCTTGTAATCGCTACGCAACGTCCTACGACTAACGTAGTCACGGGGTTAATCAAAGCGAATATTCCCAGCCGTATCGGGTTAAAAGTTGCTTCTCAAGTGGATTCTCGCGTAATATTCGACACCGCCGGAGCGGAAAAACTTCTCGGAAACGGGGATATGCTTTACGCTCCGACCGGGATTCCCAAGCCTATTCGTGTGCAGGGTTGTTGGGTCGCGAACGAGGAAATCAACCGTGTAGTCAAGTTTGTTAAGGATAATTTTGACTTTGATGTTGATGCGGACGTCGCCGATGAAATCGAACGTGCAACACTTGCGCTAAGCGAAAAAGACAGCAAAGGCGGCGACGCACTTGAAGAATTCGAGATGGACGACGACAAACTTGAGGAGGCAATCGAGGCGGTAATAAACGCGGGAAAAGCCTCCACGTCGTACCTGCAACTCAAGTTGAAACTCGGCTATGGGCGTGCCGCGCGGCTTATAGACATCATGGAGAAAATGGGCGTAATCGGTAAATCGACAGGTCCGAGTAAGCCGCGCGAAGTCCTTATGACGCGGCAAGACTGGTTGGAGCGAAAAATGAATCAGCAATAAGTTGGTGTAAATTCCAATACGTTTACACTTGCGGAGGTGAAAATGAGCAAATTTCTGCCAATTAAAAAGGAAGAGTTAGACTGTCAACCTGATTTTGTTGTTATAACTGGTGACGCCTATGTTGACCACCCTTCATTTGGAATCGCAATCGTGTCTCGGCTTCTCGAAAGTCGCGGATTTGCTGTAGCAATCATGGCTCAACCCGTCAACAAGAATGACTTTACAGAGTTTGGAGAGCCTAAGTATGCTTTTATGGTGAGTGGCGGAAACATAGACAGCATGGTTGCCAACTACACTGTGTCGGGCAAGAAACGTCATAAAGACGACTATAGCCCCGGAGGTGTCGGCGGAAAACGCCCTGATTACGCCGTGAACACATACTGTCAGAGCGTTCGACGGTTTTATCCTGACGTCGCAATCATTATTGGCGGGTTAGAGGCGTCATTACGGCGATTCGCCCACTATGACTACTGGTCCGACAGTGTTATACCGTCGATTTTAGTCTCAAGTGGCGCGGATTTGCTGTTGTACGGTATGGCAGAATTGACGTTGATTCAACTTGCTGACCGATTACAGGCAGGCGAATCGTTGCGAGATATTACAGATTTGCGCGGGACGTGCTACTTGACAAATCCAGTCAAAGCACCGAAAAACGCCGTACAATGCGATTCATTCGAATTTGTCAGCGAAAACAAGAAGTGTTATGCCAAAGCGACTGTTATTCAACATGAGGAGCAAGATGAAGTTCACGGGCGTACGGTCATTCAACGTCACGGAAGTTCGATTTTCGTGCAGAATCCACCACAAAGAAGTCTTACTGAATCCGAAATGGATAGTATTTACTCACTTCCGTTTGCTCGGAAATACCACTCTGTATATGATAACGTGGGAGGCGTTCCCGCTATTCGCGAAGTCGAGTTCTCTATTACGTGGACGCGCGGTTGTTTCGGCGCGTGTAATTTCTGCTCAATAGCACTGCATCAGGGACGTCGAATTCAAACGCGTAGTGAGGATTCGCTCATATATGAAGCAAAAAGTTTTGTACAAAATAGAGATTTCAAGGGATACATTCATGATGTAGGCGGTCCGACTGCTAACTTCGGGCAACCTTCGTGCAAGAAACAGCAATCCGGACAGGGAATGTGCCGTAAACGAAAATGCTTGACGCCTCAACCGTGCGTAAACCTAAACGCTTCACACGAGAAATACCTGTCAACTTTAAGGCGTTTACGGAAGATTGACGGTGTTAAAAAAGTATTCATACGTTCAGGGATTCGGTATGATTATTTGCTTACCGACCAAAGCAAATCGAGGAAAGAATTCTTTCGCGAGTTGGTTGAGCATCATGTTTCGGGACAGTTGAAAGTTGCTCCTGAACACTGTAAATCAAATGTACTTTACAAGATGGGAAAGCCTCCTATTTCAACGTATGAGCGTTTTTGTGACGAATTCAACGCGCTGACCAAGCGTGCAAAAAAGGAACAATATTTGGTTCCTTACCTGATGTCTTCGCACCCGGGCGCGACACTCGATGACGCATTAGACTTAGCAATCTGGCTTAAGAAACGACGAATTCGCCCCGAACAAGTTCAAGATTTTTACCCGACTCCGGGGACAATATCAACCGCTATGTATTATACCGGAATGGATATATATACGCTTGAGAGAATTTATGTTGCCAAATCTGAACATCAACGCTCTACTCAGCGAGCGTTATTACAATATTACAAGCCAGAAAACACTGCATTGTTCAATAAATTACTCAATATTAGAAACAACAATAAAGCGAAAGGAAGCAATTTAAGTGAAAAATCAAAGCACAACAAAGCGAAACGGAAAAATAGAGATAATCAAAAAAAATAGTTTCAGAAAAGGCTTTATAACAGCATTTATTATTGTATTTGCCATCGTCGGAGCTTGCTTTCTGATTCAATATATTGGTTGGAATACAATCACCGAGTATTTCAGACTAAGTGAAGTTAATGTTATTGTTTCGCAACCCGCTGACGGTGAAATTCAAGTTCATTTCATTGATGTCGGTCAAGGGGACGCTATTTTAATTATTTCAGATGTGTCAACCGTTTTAATTGACAGCGGTGACACCAAGTACACAAGCCGTGTGATTGACTATATCAGAAGGTTGGAGGTTGAGCAACTTGACTTGATAATTGCAACGCACCCTCACGCCGACCACATCGGAGGTCTTGACAAAGTTATTGCTCAAATCGGTGCGGATATGATTATAACGCCGTTAATTGAGGAGAAATATCGCCCCAAAACTGCAATATATAATCGAAAACACGAAGCAATCGAAAAATATGAAGTTGAACATTTATATGCTAAATCGGGATTTATTTATCAACTAAACGATAGCGGAACCGCTTATATTGAAGTTTTGGGACCCAATACTTGTTGTGATTTTGAGAAAAGCATGAACAATCATTCGGTGGTTGTCAAGCTGACTCATGGTGTAAATACTTTTTTGTTTACAGGTGATATTGAGCGTGAAGCTGAAGATTGTTTGCTTGACAATGACATTGATTTGTCTGCAACTGTCCTTAAAATTGCACATCATGGTAGTAGAACTTCCAGCCGCCGAGCGTTTTTAGACGCAGTTAGCGATGATTCAAAAATAAACTATGCGGTTGTCAGTGTGGGTTCACCCAATCGTTATAATCACCCTAATGATGACGTGTTGAAACTGTTGGACGCGCTTGAATTCAGCGTTTATCGAACAGATGTTCACGGGCATATTGTCTTTGTGAGCCGTCCTGATGAGTTAGAAATTTTTTACAGTGAAGCGGCGTAGCATTAAATTTAAACTCGGTGAATAAATTTTTGAGTTTTGCGATTTTTTATTGACAATTGCCGCAAAATAGTGTATAATGTTATGTTGAAACACGAATTACACACGTACAACGGAGGAAGTATGTCAAACACAGTCAAATCCGCGATTTCTACGATGACTTCAGAGAATTCTGACAATATGGAAACAAAGACTTTTTTTAATAAAATATTTAAGTTTTTCAATAATAAATGGACTAAGCGTGGTTTTTCAATCATCTCTGTCGGCTATGTTGTGTTTTTGACATGGCTCGCTTGGATGACTTTCGCTTACCATTTTGTGTACGAAAACGCGGTCGCGATTTTTTTGGTATACTCATTCATAAACGTAATGTTTGCAACAGTGATGATTTATACCCGTAGGAATATTGTCACAAAATTATGCGTTTTGGTATTGCATCCGATTATCCTTTTTATGATGGTTTATGGCTTTGGAGAGTGGTACTTACTTGCGCCTCCGTTCATAGCCGCTACTATTATTTTCTTAGTTTCGGGTATGATTGAATCACTAAAGGTAATTTTGGGTACAATCTATATGATTTTATTTGTACTTTCTATACTCGCATACGTAACCTTAGCGAGTTTGACGATTGATATTCCTTATAAGATGGATTTGAGCATTCGCGAATCTCCGAATGTTGCGTATCACCGTAATTATAAAGCTAATCCCGAAGACGCATCGTTTCGGCTGGTAGCTTATGTTGACACGGAGCGGCAGAATCCCACGGTTAATTTTTACATCGAGCAGACCGAATTAGACCGTAAAATGTGGAATGTTACAGCAGAACGAGTGTTCGGCGGTGTCCGTGCAGGAACTACAAGTTATAAGCGCGAATATAAGGGTGAACCCACGATAATATGGGATATTCCGCGCACCATAGAGTGGCAATCGCCTGATGTGCTGAGGCTTGACGGTAAGATAATCGAAATCGACAGCGAAGGGCAAATTGTAGCAGGTGACTTATTACCTGACGAAACAGATACCATGCCGCACGTCACCGTGAAACCCATACCCGAAACCGGCGCGGAACCGAGCGACAACTAAATTTAAGGAGGTAATGGCGTGACTCGAAATACTCGAAGGCTTAATATAACCGGGAAAAACTTAAATGAAGTTTACACCATTTCTTTTCCTGACAACCTAATTAGGTTTACAAAATACGATTTCGCACCATTTGCAGAAAAAGCCGTCGAGCTTTGCCGGGTTTCATTGAAAAGCGGTAAAATAAACCGTGATGAAACGTCACTTTTGCGGAATTCAATTACGCCCTGCCACCGATATTTTGAGAAGAATACGCATGGGATATTCGAGCGTATTGTAATTGATTGTTGGATTGATTATATTTGTCGCCAAAATGAAATAAATACTACAACATTGTGGAATAGTTACTCAAAGTGTTCAAACGATTTTGAGAAAACTCTGTTCAATAGACTTTGTGAATTTCGTTATAATCAGGCGATTAACCAATGGCACAACATTTTACGCGTTCAGGAGTACGCTATAAAAAAAACAGACTTCATTTTTGCGAAAAAGTTAGATAATCATGCCGCAGCAGTCGGAAAAGCAGGCTATTTTGATTTGCTTTTCAATGTTGCCGCGAATGAAATGGGGTGTGGTGAACTGTCAAGCAATAAGGTTTACAGTAACTTGCGAACTCCGAATTCACCTTTCGTGATGAGCGGCGTCAGCCGTGAGCTTATGCGTAATGTTTTGTCGGGGGTGAATTATGATGCTACAGTCGTAAACCAAAACAAATTGACAGGTGATTCAGCGCATATAGCAGACAAATACGCAATGGACACTTTCGCTGCAATCAAGAATGCAATCCCCGAGGACGCCGACACAATTATCATGAAGTCGATTCCGCGTGTATCAGGCAGTGTATATATTCCCGAAAGTTTTAAGGCTATGATTGACCTCGAGATTGACGCACTAATCGAGAGCGGAGCAGTGATTCAGAGGTGTGGACGTTGCCTCGGTTATTTCCTTAAAAATGACGAATACACTCACGATTATTGCTCGGAACGTGTTGAGGGAACATCGCGAACCTGTCTTGAAATCATGGGCGAAAAAATGGCGGCGGCGCGCTCGTCGCTTTCGCCGATTGACGTGAGCCTGCTGTACACACGATGCGACCAGTTGTATAAGGAGATGTCAGAACGCGTAAATGTGGACATGAATCAGCGAGATTTTTCAGATTGGTATAAGAGTTTAGTTATTATTAGAGAAAAAACACTTAATGGTGAAGCGACATTAGATGACTTAGAGGGGTTCGCTGAGTATTCACATTCCATTAACTACCTGCCGAAACGTCCGATCGTGACTACAAAATCAGAAGAACCACAGCCTTTCGAGTTTAAGCGTGTTGATAAAAATACTACGAAACAACCCCATATTAGTGAAATTTCTACTTCACCGGAGCAAGATGTCATAACTTTAGCTGATTTATATGGTATTGATATTTCGGGGATTCCTGAAATTCCTCAAGTTATTGAAACGCCACAGATGCCAATTCCAAACTTTGATTGGTCAAAATTATACACTCAGATGACTCCGCCTGCTGAAAATATTGCCGTGAATGCACCGCCTACTGCGCGCATAATCCGCGGTGTTGTGCCCGATGGAGTTCGTGAGTTACCACAAGCGATAAAAAAAGAGCCGCCGTTACCAATTCTCGAAACACCGTTGCTTGAAACTCCAATTCTGCCCCCTGATTCAATGCCGCTGCTTAAATTGGAGTTACCGCCATTGGAAACGCCCCCCCCCCCTGTTTTAGATGAATTGTCCGTCACGCCTGAGTCTGTTGATATATACGCACCGACGATAGCAGAGGCTGTTGAACCGATATCAGAACAGGTTTCAGAGGAATCCGACATTCCTCTGAAACCTACTCTGTCCGCTCCGATTATAAGCGAGGTAGAGACTGTAAACGAAATTGTGTTGACAGAATCACCTAAGACTCCAAAGCTATTAGTTGTTCCTAAAATACAACCGATTATAAAAAGCGAGAAAAATTTACCTGTAAAAAAACAGAAAGCACTAAAAGATGACATTGTTCAACAAAACGTACAATTAAACTCACCAAAACTAACAGAATCGAACGTAGATTCACCTCCTGAACTTGATTTTGACAGCATATTATCAGGGATTCAGCGAAACGACAGTTTTGAATTGCCGACATTTCAGGATTCAAAAGCAATAAAAGCTGATAATGTTTCCGATGTACAACCCTCTCATAAAACAAAGCGAGTAATGGACGCTATTTTTGGCACAACAAAAATCATTAACCCGTTAGTTAAAGCAAACGAAGACGAGTAGTGACAATGTTTTATGGTTGTCACTAAGAAATGAGATTACACTAATGAAAAATCACAGCGAAGATTTGAAGAAAAAGCTCAATTCGCTACTCCTGAAAGTGCAAAAACCTGCCCGATATATCGGCGGTGAGGTCAACTCAATCGTAAAATCACCAAGTGATGTCGATTTGAGTTTCGCTTTTTGTTTCCCGGACATTTATGAGATTGGAATGTCACATTTGGGATTAAAAATCATCTATTCCTTAATAAATTCGAGAGCCGAGTATTCATGTGAGCGTTGTTTCATGCCTTCTGATGACATGGAGTGTCTGATGCGACAGCACGGCATTCCTCTATACAGTCTTGAGAATATGACACCGCTCCGTAATTTTGATATTTTAGGGTTCACATTGCAATACGAGTTAAGCTATACATCAATACTCGCGATGCTTGATTTATCGGGAATACCTATATGTAAATCAAAAAGGGTTGACGACGAATATCCGCTCATCATTGCCGGAGGTGCGTGTGCGTGCAACCCAGAACCATTGCGTGATTTTTTTGATATTTTTGTGATTGGCGAGGGTGAGGAAGTTACGCTTGAATTGCTCGATTTGTTCAACAAGTGTAAAAAAGAAAAATCCACTCGCGCGGAATTTTTATGTAAAGCAAAAGACGTTGACGGTGTTTTTGTTCCCGAATCACCTTGTAAACACAATCGTGTTGACACACAAGAGTTAGTAACAAAACGTATTGTTTTGGATTTAGACAAAATTTTCTTTCCGCAGGAGTTCATTGTTCCGTTTGTCGAAACTGTTCATGACCGTGCTGTAACAGAGGTTTTACGAGGGTGCATTCGCGGGTGCAGGTTCTGTCAAGCAGGATTCATTTGCAAACCGTATCGCGAGAAATCACGAGATAAAATCTTAACCGAGACTAAGGATTTATGCGAGAATACCGGTTATGACGAAATTTCGCTTTGTTCATTATCAACGAGTGATTATTCGAATATTGAACAACTATTAGAGGAACTCACTAAGTATACAGATATTAACAAAGTTAATCTTGCTTTACCCTCTTTGCGAATAGATAAGTTTAATAATGACGTCCTTGAAAGAATCAAAAGCGTCAGAAAAAGCACACTTACATTCGCCCCGGAGGCAGGAACACAAAGGCTTCGCGACGTTATCAACAAAAACATCACCGAGGAAAACATCATGGAGGGTTGCAGAGTCGCTTTTTGGGGCGGATATTCTTCAGTTAAACTATACTTTATGCTCGGTCTTCCGACTGAAACTGATAGCGATATTGCGGGAATTTACGAACTTGTGACTAAGATTATGAGGCTTTACAAGCAAGTCGGCCCGAATCGCGGCATTTCGATTTCAATATCCCTCGCAACATTTGTCCCTAAGCCGTTTACGCCGTTTCAATTTGAGCCTATGATTACACGCGAAGTCGCCGACCAACGACAGAAATTGCTGATTTCGCTGTTTGAAGAAGGTGGGCACAAAATCGGAAAGTCACGCAAAGTGAAAATTAGTCGCAGTAATTATGATTCGGCTTTATTGGAGGCTGTATTAGCGCGCGGCGACGCTCGACTCGGGAATGTCATTCACGCGGCGTGGAAACGTGGTTGTAAATTGGATTCATGGGGGGAGCATTTCGATTTTAATAAGTGGAAATCTGCATTTGATGAGTGTAATGTCGATATGATTGACATAGCTTGCAGACGACGTAATTATGACGAAAAGTTACCGTGGGAGTACGTAGATATGCTCGTTTCGCCAAGCTACTTAATTCGCGAAAACAAGTTAGCACATGAAGGCAAAACCACGCCGAATTGCCGCGAAAAATGTTCAGGTTGCGGAATCGCGTGCAAAAGCGCAACAAAATAATACTATAAAAGCCGATTATTGCGGTGTAAACCAAAAGAGGTGTACTGATGATGGAAACTAAATATATTGTGATTTTATGCGACGGAATGTCGGACTTTCATTGCAAAGAAATTGGCGGAAAAACCCCCATGCACGTTGCACGCAAACCCAATATGAATGCGCTTGCGGCAGATTCGGTGGTAGGGCTTGTTAAAACAGTCCCCGACGATTTTTCGCCCGGAAGTGACGTTGCGAATTTATCGGTACTTGGCTATAACCCGACGGAGTATTACACCGGGCGTTCGCCTTTTGAGGCGGCGAGTATCGGGGTTGATTTAGATGAGCAGGACGTCGCCATACGTGCAAACCTTGTTAAGTTGTCAGTGCTTTCTGATGGGCGAGACTTCCGCGATGCGACAATGATTAGCTATTGTGGCGATGATATTAAAACTAAGGATGCCGCAAAAATTATTAAGTTGATTAACCGTGAGTTGGGGACTGATTCGCTGAAATTCTACACCGGGGCGGAATATCGTCATTGTCTCGTGTGGAAAGGCGGAAAAGTTGACTTAAATATGACGCCTCCGCACGATATAACGGGCAAAAAAATCCGTAATTACGTCACAATTAACGACAATAATCGAATTTTAATTGACATCATGGAGAAATCTTATAATCTTTTACGGGGTAGTCAAGCTAACTGTGTTTGGTTTTGGGGTGAAGGAAAAAAAGCGAATCTCCCATTGTTCAATGCTAAAACAGGGTTAAAAGGCTGTATGATTAGCGCGGTTGACCTCCTGCGCGGAATAGGCAAGATTGCAGGCATGGAGGTGATTCACGTTGAGGGAACCACGGGCTATATCGACACTAATTTCGTCGGGGAGGCGAATGCGGCGATTGAGTTCTTAAAAAAAGGCGGTGATTTCGCTTATATCCACGTTGAAGCTCCTGACGAATGTGGGCATCGCGGTGAGTTGAAGAACAAGATTAAAGCGATTGAGCGGATTGATAAACTTGTACTCGGGACTATCCTTGAAGCGTATCGGAATGGTGTATTTGGTGATGTGTCAATACAAAGTGATTTACATGGACAAACGCAGTCAACCCAAAATGATTTACAGCAATCAAAAAGTGGAGACAATACTCGGGAAAGTGATAAGAAGAATGAGGAGGTACGGCTTAAAATCATGATTTGCCCTGACCACTCAACGCCTCTCAGTCTTAAAACGCACACTGCTGAACCTGTACCGTTTTTATTGTACGACAGCGCGTTGCAACGACATTCGGGGGTGAAAATCTTCGATGAACACTCGGCTGAGGCAACAGGAATCTATGTTGAAGAGGGTCACACGCTTATGGAAAGGTTTATAAGTGAATGAAACCGGAATTATTAGAAAAATCAGAAAATTTATTGGAAGAAGTCGGTGTCAATCAAACAGTATTGACAGATGAAATCGCCGAAAAAGTGGACGTTGAGGCGTTAGCCGCGAAGCAAAATCTCGTGCATGAGCGCGAAACTGTACCCAAGCCTGTGCCTAAAAAGAGCGTTGCCGACTTGCTGTTAAAACACCTGACTTTCGAGCGTGCAACCATGATTGCGGCGTTTGTACTCTCAATCGTCGCGCTCACGGTGTCGTTGGCGCGCACGGAGCTGACAATCGGGCAGGGACATTTGTTCTTAGAAGACGCAAGTGTGAACAAAATGCTGGGGAATCTTTTGCAAAATGACCTTGGGAGGCAAATCCCCGACAATGTGAATTTACGCGAACTTAGTGTACGTGTAGAGATACACTGTGATGAAAATGAGAGCGGTCCGTCAAAAGTCAGCGATATTGGTGACGCGGACGTTGTGACCGCCGAAGTCGTCTTTATGCCGCAAACGCGCATTGTCGATTTCGCCGAGGACGTGCGTTCAGTGCTTGATGTCATGCTTGAACAGTCGGCGAAACACGAGTTTGAGTACGACACAATCGTGTTTTCGGCGCGCGATACGCTTACGAATATGGAGGTGACGCTGTCGGGGCGGTATTCTAAGAGTATAACCACCGAAGAAATCGCCGCACTGACATATTATTTTGGCGAAATTGATGTCAAGCAGGGTGAGTTGCCCGATATTATCGGTTGACAACAGGAAAATTCTGTGGTACAATGATGGTAGGATTTTGAAATAGGAGATGTATAATGGCAAAAATTGCGATTTTAGGTCATGGTGTCGTCGGTTCGGGGACTGCTGAAATGTTTCTTAAAGAACGGGCGAGTATAGCCGCGCGAGCGGGTCAAGATGTGGATTTGAAGTACGTTTTGGACGTGAGGGACGCGTCGGCGTTCCCCGGCTGTTCATATACGGAGCGTTTTGTGAAAGATTTCGATGTGATTGTAAATGACCCCGAGGTGACAGTTGCCGCAGAGCTGATTGGCGGCACCGAACCTGCGTATACATTCGTGAAAAAGCTGCTCATTGCGGGAAAAAGTGTGGTGACTTCTAATAAGGAGCTTGTGGCGAAAAAGGGTTCGGAGTTGTTGGCGATTGCCGCCGAAAAAGGCGTGAACTTTCTGTTTGAGGCAAGCGTCGGCGGAGGAATCCCCATTATTCGCCCATTGCACCGTTGTCTGTCGGCGGATACCATTTATGAGGTTTGCGGCATTCTTAACGGCACGACCAATTTTATTCTCACCAAGATGTTCCGTGACGGAATGGGGTTTGACGAAGCGTTGAAACTCGCGCAGGAAAACGGTTACGCCGAGCGTGACCCGTCGGACGATGTGGGCGGAGTTGATGCCTGCCGCAAAATCTGTATTTTAGCGGCGATTGTGTTTGGCAAGCAAGTTAATCCCGAGAAAGTTTTTACCGAGGGTATCACTAAATTGACACAACAAGACGTTGCGTTTTGTGAGAGCAGGGGCGGTACTGCGAAGCTGTTGGCGCGGGCAGTACGCACGGCGGACGGCGTTTCGGTGAGCGTTTGCCCTGCGTTTGTTGACCGCGACGGTGAGTACAGCCAGTTGGCGAGCGTCAGCGACGTTTATAATGCGATTCTCGTTCGCGGAGAAGCTACGGGCGACGTGGTGTTCTACGGCAGGGGGGCAGGGAAATTCCCCACTGCCAGTGCAGTCGTCAACGATATAGTCAACGCGATTGTGGGCGGTGAATCGCCACTTTCTTGGAGCGCGGACGAACTCGAATTAGCCGAGCCTGTGTTCAGCGAAGTGCATGGAAATATAAGAGTTTTTTGAGGTGTGTTTATGCAACCAAAATATAAAAGAACGATTTTGAAGTTATCGGGGGAGGCACTCGCCGGGCAGAAAAAGCAGGGGCTGTGCATGGAGACTGTCACCGAGATTTGCAAGAGTATCAAAAAGTGTTACGATGCAGGCGTGGAAATTGGCATTGTT
>Ga0082212_10009206_pt1 | contig 12754 bp, 13 predicted proteins | sample TergutNt197P3_FD_71548 | JGI IMG/M metagenome (GOLD analysis project Ga0082212, IMG submission 71548) | Neocapritermes taracua P3 segment gut microbial communities from Petit-Saut dam, French Guiana - Nt197 P3 | ecosystem: Host-associated > Arthropoda: Insects > Digestive system > Gut ... | reverse complement strand
ATATCCGGTTCGGGACGGGTGGTTGCCTTCATCGGGCAACGTTATACACCAATAATCAAAATGCACAAAGAGCAATTTTGGAAAAAATCGCTACACTCGGCTGATATGTTACACTTTTTTACTATCCGATTTTACTGTCCGTATAGAGTAAATTGCTACTCTTGAAACGAGCAGATTACACTTGCGGTACAGTCCGTCGACATCAATGACACCGATAGATGTTCGGATCAGTATTTTCAGTGGAGCAACTGGAAATAATTCTAATCACTGCTTTACATCTTGTTCGGCAGTTGACTCTTGAACTCTTGGTGAGAATATAGACCACCTAACAATAACCCAAAGGACGAAACAATATCTGCCATGCCAGCACAACAGTCAACTGACACAATAACCAAAAGACTGACAAGATTAAGACCGTTTCTGTTCTATTGATATAAGGTATAGCAATCTTGAAACGCAAGTCCATGCTCTGGATTTACTATCAGTTACTATCAGTGAAAATGCTTCTCTATTGTTCTGAATTCTCCATGAAATCCAAAAGGGTACTACTAATGAATAGTAACACTCTCAATGGAGAAAGACAAATGAAAACCAAAATAGTAGAGGTAGGAAATGCTGTGTTGTATCACGGAGATTGTTTTGATATTTTGCCGAAACTTGAAATGAAATTTGATGCAGTAATCACCGACCCACCGTATGCACAAACGAATTGTAAGTGGGACAAGGCTATCCCGCTAGACTCATTCTGGGAAATGCTTGACCATAAGACAAAACAGACTGCTAATTTTGTTATGTTTGCATGCGGAATGTTTACCGTGGACTTGATCAACAGTAAACGAGACTGGTGTCGCTACCGTTTAGTTTGGGAGAAGTCAAAGAAATGCGGACATCTCAATGCCAATCTGATGCCGATGCGTAGTCATGAAGATATTATTTTGCTTGGAAGACCGGGATTTAAGACAAAGACAACATACGATCCACAAAAGACTCCGGGCGGTAAGGTTGGTGTCATAACAAGAAATCATCGTAGTAGCGTATATCGTGATTGTGGAGAATATATTCATACATCAGATGGTTTTTTACATCCGAGTTCTGTATTATATTTCGAGAGTGAAACGGGTTATCACTCGACACAGAAGCCTCTTCGATTGATGGAGTATCTTGTTCAAACATACACTCGTAAAAATGACATTGTATTGGACTGTTTCATGGGTTCTGGTACTACGGGAATTGCGGCTCTAAACACTGGTAGAAAGTTTATAGGGATTGAACGGGAGAAAAAGTATTTTGATATTGCATGCGAGAGAATTAGAAAAGCGAATGAAATGAGGAGGTGAACAATGGGTAAGAAAAGTCTCCTGAAGGGTAAGGTCGGTGAGCGTGAGTTAGCCTCGGAACTACAGAGGCTATTTGGAGTTGAAGCAAGACGAGGAGTTCAGTATAGCGGTAGTCCTGACTCGCCAGACGTGGTTACAGACTTGCCGATACACGCCGAAGTGAAGAGGTGCGAGCGGCTATCAATCTATAAGGCAATGGAGCAAGCGGTAACTGATGCTGGCAAGGATAAAACGCCTATTGTGTTTCATCGTCAAAATCGGAAGGGATGGCTGGCAATAATACGCCTTGATGACTTGCCAGCATTACTTGACTGCTTCTCCACTAATAAGGGAAGCGAGTAGGTGCTATTTCTGTGGTTCATCTAAATCTGCCTTTTTAGCATTTGCCCATTCGATTATTTTATCATAGAGAGAGGTGCTATTCTCTATCTTTGTGCCGTCAGAAGCAACATCATCAAGGGCAGAGAGGACACTCTTGATCTGTGTTGCTACATCTCGAAACACTGCTCTCTTTGCTTTTGACAAGGGAATTGTTTGCCTCGATGCCTTTACCTTCTTTTTGCCTTTGGCTTCTTGTACAGCCTCATACACACTGTTGATCGATATTCCGGGTTCTCCCTTGCGTAGTTTATCTACCTGTCGTTGCAGTCTTTCATTGTCAGGATTAGTATCGGCTTCACTCAAGATCGTCTCCACTTTGTGCAGAGTGTCGTGAGACATACCCGCCAAGTTTGCCATTACTTTAAGAGTATGTACTGCTACTTTATCAGATTTCTGATAACCTTCCACGCCTTTCCTTCGTTGTCCTTCTTTTGCTACTGCTGCGATACTGCTCTTGCTATTTAAGACGACCTCTGCCCATTGAAACTTGTTCATGTTGCGACGACCCTTTTGGTTGTCCAGTACCCAAGTTATTGCCTCATCCTTGCTCTTGAATGACTTTCTGACAACTTCGTATGGTCGTTTGTGTTTGTCGCATATATCGTAACGATGGTGTCCATCTATGAGTACGTTCTCTTCTTTCCAGACAGTCAGCTTCTCACGACATCCATCTTTCAATATGCTCCGCTTTAATTTTCTTAAGTCTGCTGTGTTCAAGGGAGGCAGAAGGTTTCTGAATTCATCCTTTATGGTAAAGTCCTTGCCTACCTGCTGCATGGGTTTAGCTGCCTTTTCCTTTTCGCTTGCCTTCTTGGTCGTCTTCTTGCTTGACTTTTTAGTTGCCTTCTTTGCCATGTCAGTCTTGTCCTGTTTGGAAGAGTTGAGTTGTCCTCTACGCCACCTACTCTACCATAAACATTTTAGTATGGGTAGCCCCCCGTTGGGAGAGTAGAACCCAAAATCTGCCCAAAAACACCATTTTTAACCACTGTTCTGTACAGAACACCTGAAAATAACCCAAAGTCAGAAGGTTTTTATAGTAGTAGGTAGGGCGGTAGAGGTATCGGGATTTGTATAGGAGTGCGGCGAGTTAGATGTAACTCCCGATTGTGCTGTATGTCCGGTCAATAGATAAGTGGCAACTTGATAGGGTATCTTTTTCTGGCTAGGTATCGCACTTCTGCTAGGTTAGCACTTTCGGGTAGGTATCGGTGGTTAGAAGTAACACAAGGCAGTGTGATGGTAGTTGAGTTATGATAACAGGGGATTGAACTGATAGCAGGAAAGTGAAGTGAGTAGTAACACAGATAGGGCATTGTATAGGTTAAATATTTTACTATGTCCATGTGAACAATTTTTGAATAATTCCTGAAATGCGTCCGCGATGCGACCACCAAAAGTTGCGTCAAAATTAAACACTTTTTGCAAATTGATACACGCATTGTTTCATTTTGCACGTTCATGAACACACGCTGACTCTATTACACGCTGTTGACACTCTTCGTTTTTACTCTTGTAATTGCGGGTATTGTTAATAAATTTTTCGTCAATTTATTTTTTGGCACAAATCTTGCCTCGTTATTCTTCACAAACTGAGTTCCGCTGGGCATCTAAAATCGGCATCATGAATTGCTAAAGGCGGGAATACATTACGATTTACATATTGCGTTACTGGTTACACTAGACATTATTTTACTCACTGATTTCAACAAACGGGGCGTAAATAGATAAGCAACGCTCCTTATCAAGAACACGGTCTTGAAGAGCAAGACCACCTAAACAACTAATTGGATTATTCTGATATGGTTGTCCTTTTTAGATACCTAATTGGTTAGAAGGTACGTTTACATGAGCAGAGGTAGTCTCTTACAAAAGAAAGGAAAGATTGTAATGACAGAAAAGAATGGCGTGAGGAGCGTCGAATCAGAAACCCTTGACAAAGAAGGAGAAAGAACTATGAATGAGAAGTGGCTTGAAATATCCGCTATCAAGAAAAGAGATATTTTTCGTATTCGTGAAAAAGAAGACGAAGCGAATATCGAAAGGCTCCGAGTGGCATACTTGGAGAACAAGAATGCAGAGGAACGAGGAGAGAAACCTATACACAAAATCCCCTTTATCGTTGTTTTGTACGATCCAAGGGCATCGGAATATGTACTGCTCGGAGGTTATCATCGCCTTGAAGCCGCTATACGAGCAGGGCTAACTAAAATCCGAGTGCTGGTATTTCGAGGCTCGGAAGCAGAAGCATTTCAGGTCGCTCTTGACGATAACAACACTCACGGATTACGATTGAGTCGTGGCGACCTGCGGTACACTATCGAGAAGATGCTACGGCGTGATCCAGAGCAAGGAATACGGGCTATTGCCAGAGCATTGAAGTGTGCTGCATCGTATGTCTCCACTATCTACAATAGGCTACGCCAAGAAGAATTGTCGAATAGTACAGGGAAGAATAAAGTGCAGAAAGACACGGCGAAGCCAAATGGTCGTGGCAAGAAATCTGTCGATAAACGCAAGCGGAATACCCTTGCATTCCTAGACCAGTTGATCGACACATGCGATGAGCCGGAATGTAATGTTTTACTTACAGAGGTGCAAGTGAGGCTTGAGCGTTGTAACAATCGGCTCGAACAACTATCACGGGAATTACAACCCCCCAAGGATGTTGTGGAGTGATAGAGTACCTGCCTACGGTGCGAATGGAGTGATAACCTCCATTTTGCATCATAGATAAGATGTTTGCCATTTAGTAAAACACATAAACAGGAAGGAGATTTAATGACTACAACAATATCTGAAAACAAAAAATCAAATCAACGTATTAAACCATTGACTAATTTACAAAAACGCCAACGGCTACAACGAAGCCGGAGAGACTCACGAAGGCGGAAGATGAAAAAATATCGACCGCTCTGTGTGAGCCACAAGTTTATTGAGTACGCTCTTCGTGAAGAATGGGATGACGAAACAGTAGATGCAGCGGCGATGATGACGCACCTGTTCTTTCTGTTGCGTAAATATGTCAAGAGAGATGGGTGGCTGGCGATACCATTCCAAACACTTGAAGGACTATTCGGGATGGACTACATACGGATTAGAGACAACCTAATTGCAATCGGATTTCTTGATGAGGACGAAAAACGGAAGTATAAGATTAGAAGCTATTGTAGATACTTTCGGATTTGCCAAGAACTGCGTGATGAACAGGTCACACCACAGTATTATCCGCAATCAGAAAGGCTACAGACTAGGTTTATCGATAACAAAGAGAGATTTCGTCGAATGTCGCAAGCAAAGCGTCAGGCGGCTACTATTGCGAAAATTGAGCGTGATTGTGGTATTCCGACTGAAGATTCACCTAATGTAGATACAAAGAGGTCATACTACCGCTATGTGCGTGAAGGCTATATGACAAGAGAGCAGTTACAAACAATCGAGAAACTTGCAAGTAATGCACAACTATTGAAATTGCAGATTACAGATGCAGAGTTTTCGGAAATAGCACAAATGCGATATGCTCGAAGGAAGCGGTCAGATAAATACCTGTATGATGCTGAAGACTACGAGCATGACGGGCGTGAAAGGTTAGAAAATTTTGATTTTAAGGTAGACAAATACGGACGATATTACACGAGATATACAGGAATGTTTCGTGAACTATGGGATTATATCTACTTCAAGAAACAACAGTTGGTAGCGGTCGATGTTAAAACCTCCCATGCTGTCTGTATTCTTGCATTACTCAGGGATATTGAAATCAACTATTTTGGAACATCTGGAAGCTATGAAGAGCGTTTATCTAAATGTCAATTTGAGAGACAGATTAGAATGACACCTAGCCTAGTTGGTTATCTCTGTTGGGTCAGTCAGATATACCCAGCACTCCCTTGCTTTGAGTGTAAAAAAAGACTACCTAGTGATCCTAGTAAACGGCAAAAAATAATGTATGAACTGTTTAAAAAATTTACTAAACTACACCTCAAGTCAATTGGAAAAGTTTATAGAAATTTTGAATATTACATCCATAGAAATTTTAGATTTTCTACTGGTCAGAGAAATTTATATGATTATCTAAATTTTGATTCAGATAGTAATAGTAAATATCTAAATTCTAATACATGTATAAATTCATGTTCTAATCAAATCTTAGACTCTAATCTACATGATCTAGATAATTCTAATGAACATGATAATTCAAATTCACTATCAGATATTCCTAGTAAATCTATTACATGCACTCCTAGTCTGAACTCTGGTACTATTGTTCCCCAAGAGTCTATCGGAGTTACGCTGCAAAATGAACTGTACCAACAAGTTATGAACAATTTGCGAGCGTGTCGGTTTTGGCTAAAAAGTGGGTATAATCCCGATAATTCCACAGACAGTATATTCCTATTCCGAAGTCTAATTTTCCCTAGCCAAGAAGAAATTGCGGAGTATGAGCGGCTATTGAGTGGTGATATTTATGCTTTGCTCATGGCATCTATTGGCTTCGACCCAGAGGAACGAGACCAATTCAAGGAGCACTTTTTTCCATTTTTATATCGCCCTGCCTTTAGCCGTTTCAATAAAATTGAACATTGGGAAGATGGAACTGTGATTGTCGAGAAAGAAGAAGCCCCTGTACGCAAGTCAATGGAGGAACTTGTGCCATCAATTCTATTCTTTCTCGACTTAATCAAATGTCAGCCCGGTACACTCAAACGTAGAGGAGCTCACTACAAAGAGGTTCCCCATTTGATACTGCGGATTGAGAGTCAGATCATGCTTGAGACCTGTGCCAACCTTTGGAAGAAAAATCAAAAGATGTTTTTAACCACTTTACACGATTGTATCAGGTGTTTGCCAAAAGATGTAGCGAAGGTAGAAGCGGAGTTGCAACGAACATTTGCGAAATATCATGTCTCACCCAAGTTTAAGACGAAAGAACATAAGAGACCAAGCGATGTTAATGGGTGATGTCGCACCAACGAGGAGAATGGATTTTATGCCATTTGATAAATTGAAATTAGCCGCAATGACGGTAACAGACGAAGAGCATGTCAGCATTGAAGAAATTGCAGAGCGACTTGATGTACACCTGCGAACCGTTGAACGATTGATCGAGAAGCACAGAAAGAAATTGAAGAACTGGAGGAGACAGGGACACAAAAAGTTGTACCTTTGGTCGGATGTCCTGAAGTGTGCTAAAATCCACAAAGAGATCGAATGCGATGACACTCCCTCTGTTGCTGTCAAGAGAGCGTACACGAGGCAACGCATCAAAGAATTAGAAGCAGAAGTCGAACGGCTTACGGATGAGAAAAATAATCAGTTAAATTCCAAACGAACGAATTGAACTGATGCAGTTGTTCGTCTGTTCTCTGTAAAAGAATGGACACTTTTTGCGTCTAGGATTACCGCACGGTGCGGTCTTTCCGATGACGCACAACCTATTGTAGGAGGATTAGTGATGGGAGAATTTGTTTCAAGAGAGAGGTTCAGAGTGTATGGCGTGTCCGAAAGTCCTAACGAGAACGGTCGCTTCCAATTGGTGCCGTTTGAGAAAGCGGCATTCAATAGAGCCGTGGTCGAGAATAAGATCGAGGACAAGATATTTAAGGTGGCAGAAGCCCTTTACGGTTATGGGCATGGGGCTGGCTTGTGTCCGATCTACAGCGGCAGCATTTTAACCAAGAACTCAATCGGTTTTGACATTCAGAACATCGTGGACTTGGTTGATGATGCTGATCCAAGGCATTCCATGTTTTACCTTGTGTTCAAAGGACAAAACACCGAGTGTCGGTGGTTTGTCGCTGTGTCGCAGGGTCATGACGATTGAGGATTGATAGGAAGGAATTAGATTTGTCAAATGCAGGTGTCGTTTACAGATGCAGATTTTATTGACGAGCCTTCCTGATTTTGCAAGTTAGAAGAAGGATATGCCAGAAGTTAACCGTCAAAGGGTATTAACAATTAGGAAGCAGTGAGGACTGTCCTAACTGCACAATTTTCAATTTATAGGAGAATTTATTATGCCAAAATTGGTAACAAGTTGTATGGTCAGGCTGCGTAGCGTGTCCGAGAAATTGAACAAAAATGGTGGCTACAAACTGGTGCCATTTAAGAACGATGCCTTTAATGAGGAAATAGATGCGAGCGAGATAGAGAATATGCTCACGGATTTGGTTGATGACATTTATGGTCGTGAGTATGGAAATCGCTGGTTTCAAGTTGGTAGCGATTACGACACTGATAAAGACGAATTATTCAGTATCAAAATCGACGACTTTGATCGTCCTAAAACAGACGATTGTGATCGCCTTGAAATTCATAACATCGTTGACTTAATTGATTCTGGGTCAGGGATTTTTCAGTTCTATCTTCTTTTCAGTGAAAGCCGCAAAGAATATCAGTGGGTTGTGGCTTCCTTGAGCATAATTTATTCCGATTGTAAAACACGAGAGGAAATGGGACTGGCAACAGCGGGCGTGACCGATATTCCTTTTTGGAGCCGTCTTTATTGATGACCATTCCGATTTTGAGAATGCCCTGATTTGACTGTCGGGGCTATTACTATTGAACGCAGGTTGGACTGTCCCACCTACATGAGATTTACATTTTACAAAGAATAAAAAACATGAAATCAAAAAAACTGAATGAAGACTTACTTGACCTCGCTGGAATTTGCAGGTATTTTAATTTATCGGAAAGCACAATCAGACGAAAAGTAAAAGCGACTCGTGAAGGCACTGGTAACTTTATACTGCCATTATTCTCAACTGGACGACTTTTATGGAGAAGGATTGATGTGGAATCATGGCGTGGAGAAGATGCAGAGATCATTCACTATTCGCCGTCGTTACCACCACCGAAGCCCCAAGTAGAACAAAATCTGGCAAGAGTTCACAAGGAACTGGCTGAACTTGGTGTTCGATTGCCTAGCCAAGCGAGCAGTGAATCGAACCAATAACTTCAACATTCATTCTCCAATTAGAGGAGAGAAAGGAAATTTTTATGGCTACTACAATAGATTATGCTCTCTTCGATAAAATCATTTCCGTTATTGAACGGAGAGGGGAGGTATGTCAATACGACATCGAACGAGAAATTTACGATAACAGATTGAATATAGGAGTACACCTTCGTACTCTTTGTGAAAGCGGGAAGGTCATGAGCCGAGAGACGGGGGAGAGATATGAACGAGGGAGTGCCATGTACAGCATTGCAAATGGCAAAGACAATCCATTCGATAATAGTTCCCTATGCGATAAAGTTCTGTCTTTTATCAAGCAGAAGAATCGAATATCCGAAGATTACCTCAAAAACTCGATTGCTGAATTCAGACAGGACGACGGCATTAGTAGGCTACGGAAATATCTTGCCCCTCTCATTGCCAGTAAAAAGATTACTCGTGAGTGGGGCTGGATACAGTATTTGGGCGAATAGGATTAGGAGATGGGAATATCTTGTCAAGCTGAAAAGTATTCCGGCGACCATACTTGCAAAAGACAATCTATTCAGATAGAATCAGCAACGTCAAGAAGAGCAGAGAAAGATAAGGAAATTTCAGCATGTCCAACAATACCAGTCTCCCCAAAAACGTGAAGTCGCCTTCTACTGAAAATGCCGATATACACGAGACATGGTGGGAGGGATTGTTCAAGACAAGAGCTGGTGTTCTATGGCTGGCTGGTGTTTTATTCCTTCTCTTGATCAACATTATGGTCCTCTTTGGAATGGACACCCGACCTAATGTATGGTTGTTTCCCTTCAATATGAGTTACTGGTCAGGCTATTTTTCGGTCATCTTGTGGATAACTGCAATATGGGTTATATCAGAATCGATTGTCGTTACAGAGAATTATCGACCACTAATCAGAATACTGGCGGCAACCAGTGCCCTGCTCGTAATGGTTTTTGTATTGCAGTATTCATTTAATACGGCAACTCCTAGCACTGGCGGACAGATGTTCTGGTTTAATGTCGTTGCCATTGCGGCAGCTTGTTGTCTTGTCCGAAGTTTGTTTCTTCTCTATGAATACCGATATGGCGAGGATGAGATCGACTTGGAGGAAGCACAGTGGTTCTGGGGAATATCAGGATTTATTTTTGTCGGTATAGTCGTCTTGGGGCTGTTGTATATTATTCCTGTTACAGTGCAGGTACGAGATAATTTTCACACCGTGTCCCTCTTGAAAGTTTGCGGTGAAGGACTCCAAGAACTGATTCGACGAGGAACTGGCACTTTGGTACTACGAGGATTCGCTTTCCTGCTTCTCGTGTCCTCCATTGCCTTCGCTTATGTCATTGGCAGATGGTTACTCATCATCTATCTCAAAATCAGAGGGGAGTAAAGCGAGAGACTAATTTTTGTGCAGTCGTTCCCGTGCAGCCTGCCAAACATTGGATACCTGTTTGCGAATTGTACTCCACGACAGAAAAACAATGATTGTAAGGGGCAGGACGAACATGATAAGGACGGGCAGGAACGATTTTGACTTGTTGTGAACAACTGTACCGGGGGGCGGCGATAACCAACTCCCTCTTTTTTGGGCAACCATCCATCGAAAACTGTTGTAGGTTTCCATTGCAGGAATCCATGCGTTATGACTGGGTGCATCACATTCTGTCAATGCCATTGAGCCGCCGGACTTGTTGATCATACGCATTGCAACTCGAATAGAATCGGGATCAACCATCGTATCTTCCTTGTTAATAAATGACCAAACCTGTGTTTTTTTCAGTGCCGACAATCGTGAGTGGTGCGATGGTGCACCGCTGGAGGTTGGAACTGCTCCAGCAAATGTTTCGGGATACCTTGATAGCAATTCCCACACTCCCCACCCGCCGCTACTGACTCCTGTGATGGAAATTCGCTTTTGGTCAATGGGATTTTCCGAAATAACATGTTCCATTGCTGCCATTAAAACGTCCAACGTACCGTCTTTGGCAGAATGAAAACTCCAACCCGGCGTTTCGATGGGGCATTGAGTGACCAACATGAAAAAGTCCTCCCTCTCTGGTCCAATCAATACAGGCAATATCGAATCAAGATAAATGAGCGAGAAGATATTATCCGAACCCGCTTCACCTGCTCCGTGCAAGTGGATGATGAGCGGATATTTGCGACCAGAGCGGACACGTTTCGGCGTATGAAGTCGGTACTTGATCTCTGAACCCTGATATTTACCGCCAGTGTATGGGAATGATTTCTCCTCGAAACAATAGATAAGCACTGGATGAGGAATCGTCCCCGGCCCCTGACCTCTTTCTCTTTCCATCTGCACAAGTTGTCGAATCTCATTTGCTGAAAACTTGTGAATCTCGTCCCGGGATTCCACGTCATATATGCCGATAGAAGTCGAAACCTTTTGGGGCTGTGAAATATCTTGTGCGTTACCCAAAAACACAACAAAAATCGACAAAAATATTACAAACCCAGTCACTGACCATTGCTTTTTCATAGAGTCTTCCTCTTTTGTTACAGTCTTTTACGTTACGGCAAGGCAACTGCTATCCCATCATTGACGATTCCTAGAGCCATCAAAACCGGCACGACTGGTGTTCTATTAGAAATACCACGAACTGCACCATCTCCGATCAAAAAATTACAGACTCCGGGATGCGTACTCCCGAAACCATAAGATAGCCAAACAGCATCTTCTGAAAAATCATTGCCCTTTGCCAACGGAAACAAGACCGTTGTGTTCAAAAAGGTGAAGCCTGATTTCCCGCCATAATCAAGCCCTCCGATAAAAAAGGAGCGGGCTGATGCCGATGTTGCATATTGCTCGGAACTCATATAGGAGCAATCGCCGACCTTTGTCCAATCACCCCCACTCATACATTCTCCCACTCTCGATGTGGGGATATGTTTTTCGCCGATCACAATTTGATTACTTGTTCCATCACTCCACCATACCATTGAATCACGCGGTTGCCATTCATTACAAGCAAGAGTGTCCAGCCAATCACCGGGTATTTTGGCAGACCGCAGTGGACCTTTGTGCCAATTCGCACGCCATTCATCAAGCGACCACCAATAATCGGCATTATCCGGCTTTTCCATGTGTTCACGAACGGACGGTGCACACATGACCACAATGCCATAATCTGTTTGCGGTCCCGGAGCCACTTCAGGAAAAAAATCTCCGGGGTCTGGAGCGATGGCACCATGCTGTCTGCGTGATGGGCAAACATATACAGGCACTGAAGCCATTCCTCGGCGGTCTGCGTCGGTCATAAAGTCGTAGGGATCGGTAATATAGGGATTTCCCTCAACGCCATTCCACCAATAACGATTTCGTTGGACACCAATTGCCGGACGACAAAGGCGGTCAAAGTTTGCCGTCTGCTCTATGTATGGCATGATCAGTGCCAGTGTGGTTAATCTGCCCCCACCAATGGTGCTTGGCGGTAAACCGCTTTGCGAGTCGTGAAACATGAGGACGGCAAGTCCGATTTGTTTCAGGTGGTTAGTGCATTGCATTCGTCGGGCTGCCTCACGAGCCGCCTGAATGGCAGGTAAGAGAAGAGAAATTAACAGTCCGATAATCGCAATAACAACGAGAAGTTCGACGAGGGTGAAAGCACTCTCGTTTCGTAAACCTTTTTGAATCAATGAATTCCTATGTTTCCCCTCCTTACGATGAGAGGTTTTGGAAATGACGAATCTTTGCATGGTTATCGCTCCTCACGTGTTTGCGGTTCCGATATTATCCGACACCTAATTTTATCGCTATTATACCATAAACGGGACGAAAATTTTCTTTCTCACAGATAAGGTACTGGCAAAATCATCGAGTATTTTCACGGAGCATTGTTTTCCTTGACGAATCCCTTCATAAGCCGTCGTATTTGAAGCAAGGGCGCGCCGAAGACTACGAGTCAACTGCTCAAGAGAAAACTTCTCTAAAAGACGAAGAATGCGAATGTACTCCCGCTTACCCTGAGAACCGCCGCTCGATTCCAAACGACGACGCAAAATCTCGAACTCAGGTGGAAGATGCCAATCAGCAAAAGGGGCTCCAAAGTCAAGACCGTTCGGACGA
>Ga0082212_10009205_pt1 | contig 12755 bp, 10 predicted proteins | sample TergutNt197P3_FD_71548 | JGI IMG/M metagenome (GOLD analysis project Ga0082212, IMG submission 71548) | Neocapritermes taracua P3 segment gut microbial communities from Petit-Saut dam, French Guiana - Nt197 P3 | ecosystem: Host-associated > Arthropoda: Insects > Digestive system > Gut ... | reverse complement strand
ACATATATAAGATGAAAAGCGAATACCATAAAATTTTTTGGAGGGCAGGGCAGGAAATTATGCCCGAAACCTTCATACAAGCCGACCATTATATTTGCGCCCGGCAAAATCTGATACGCAAATTCCTCAACCGGCAATATTACGGATTGCTGCCTGCGAGTGAACAGGGCGCTTCGTCCTTTACCGTCAATGCTATCTTGCAGGGAGCGACCGTTCATATCGAACAACTCAATTGCCACGCGATTACAAAAGAAGGCTATCTGATTGCGTTCGACCACGAACTGTTGCCTGCCGTGCCGCAGGACAAACTGTCGCTTGCCGCCTGTCCGCAAGGGATATACTATGTCGTTGTACGGGTCTTTCCCTTTGAACGCGCGCTGCTCGAACCGGTTGAGAACGATGAAACGCCTTACGCCCTGCCTGTGTTTGAGTTTGATTTGAAACCGCTGACGCAAATCGCAGGCAATGAACTGCCGATATTGAAAATTGATTACAGGCAAGCGCAGCCGGCAATAGACCCCCGCTATATTCCCCCCTGTATGTCGGTGAGCGCGTACCAACTGTTGATAGAAAATTTCCTGAACCTGAAACAGGCAGCCGCCACTGTAAAATCTATGCTTATCAAGAAAAAAGAAGAATACGCTGAATTGGTTTACCCCGTTACCATGCTGTTGTTCGACCTCGAACAGTTCTCGGCTTACGACCCGCCCTATTATTTAGTTCAACTGTTGAAAAAATTCATCAAAACCATCGGATATTTCATCGAACAACTTCAAAGGGAACTCGAACAAACAGTCAATATCCCCTATCAGCACAACGATATTTCAGGACTGTTGCAGTCCATAGATAAATGTTTTCGGGACGTACAGAAGTTTCTCGGCGAAACTGTTGTGGAAGAAGATTTTACGCCAAAAATATAAGACGCTATGTTGGGATTTAAAATACCTGTTACGGTAACGGATAACTTCGTGAAGGAAAATGTTACCGGCAACGTAAAAGAAGCAATTGATCATTTTATTGAATTGCTGGTTGTTTCGCCCTGCGGAAGTTTGAAATCCGATTACAATTTTGGCTTCATTTTTCAGAATTTCCGTTTCGAGAACAACGACGCCAACGAGCAAATCAACTCGAAAAAACTGTATGGCGAAAGCGTGAACAAAAACAATTACGCCTACGATTTGAAACAGACCATCGAACAGTATGAAACGCGGTTGAAAAACGTGAAAGTGAGCATGAACTGGGACCCGAAAATCAAAAAAATATCGCTCGATATCGCCGGAAGATACGAAGAAGGATACGAGGAGAAAAGTTACAGTAAAAATATTTCATTTATAATCTGGTAAAAAATGGACAAATCGTTAGAATACCATCGCAAAGCGCTGTTGCACGAAGCGCTTGAAATGTGGGAAGAAAAAGGCGAACTGCGCGAAATAGAAAAAGACCCGGTCGTCCGTCTTTTGTTTTCGGCATTAGCGTACCAGTCGCACACTGTTTCGCAGGAGATAGCCTCATTCAGGGAATTGACCGTCAACGAGTTCCGAAACAAAATGATACCCTATCATCTCATCAAACCTTTTCCCGCTTACGGCGTTATGCAGACAAAAATGCAGGATAACGCCAACGCGAAAGCCGAGCCGTTGATGGCTTTCCGGATGGACGAGAGCAGTATATTCGAGTTTGGAAAAACAAAAACGCCATTCGTGCCGCTATTCAATACAAAAATCATCAACGCCGCGATTACCGACAAGCGAATTAATCAAAAGGACAATTCAATCGAATTGACGCTTTCTTCCAAAGGTATCATTGAAAACTTTGCGGGAACCGCTTTTTACATTGAAGGCATTGATAAGGTGCAGGATATCGAAATAGAAATGGACAATCAGCCGTTGCCGGTTATCAACCCCGACGATTACGATAACCTTCCCTTTACGGACTGGTTTCAAAATCATTTTACTGCCGCCGAAGAAAACCAACTTCAATTGGGATGTTTTGATTATTGGCAGGAACTGTATCTGAAACAACAGGTTCAACTGTATATCATCGGCGATTACCATACCGGAAAAATTGCCAACCGCAGTCTTTCGCCCGTCTTTACCATCCGTTTCAAAAACCTGCTGCACCCCGATGCGCTTCGCTATTTTTCAGTCAGTATTAATTGTTTTCCGGTGGTTAATGTGATGAAATACACTACCTATTTGTCGGATGATGAACCTTTGAGAAAACTGTCGACCGACAATAGTGCATTTCTCAATCTGTTAGTCGATAAAAATTCCGATAACAATACCAATGACTATTACATCCGGCATTTCGGCGTTGAACGGTATAGCCCCAAAGAATTGGTCTATCAGTTGAACGACCTGTTTAATCGCTTTATATCAGATTATTACGCTTTCAAAGATGTCGAAGAATTGAAAAAAGGCGATAAGATGGAAAATCTGTATAAGATGTTTAAAGACTTGCTGCCTGTCATCAAAAAAGATTACGACAACGTCCACCCAAGCGTATATGCCATTCTGAAACTGGGCGATAAATTAACCCGAACCGGCGCTAATATAAAAGTAAACTACCTGACTACCAGCGGCGAGGCTGCCAACGGTTTCAAAAAAGGGGAAAAACCCGTATCCGCAGATCCTTTCCTGAACAAGGAACACACCATGCTGCTCACCGACACCGCCGGCGGACGAAACGAGGAAAGAAACGAGGAAAACCTCAACCATTTGGTGCGTTACAACCTGCTGACCAAAGACCGGCTCGTTACCTCGTCCGACCTCAAAGCGTTCTGTTACCGCGAACTGCAAAACAAAATCCGCAACGTTACGGTAAAGAAAGCCAGCGAACAAATCAATATTACGATACAGTTAAAAGAAGATATTCGATTAGAACCGGAAGAGATAACGTATTACGAGATGCTGATGCAGCAAAAAATAAAAGTCAGGTCGCTGCACTGTATTCCGGTGGATGTTAAGATAACTGTGTGATGTAGTTCATCATTGAATTAAAAACTTTCATGATGCGTTTGCATGTAAGCAAACACGGCGTCAATAATCGCCCCGATGTCTTGTCCGGACATAGGTTTACAATTTTTTATGTAAACTAATTTCAGGACGGCACAGTAAAAAAATCTTAACAAAATCTTAACAATAGTTTCCTACCTTTGCGGGAAAATTCCTTAACAATATGAACATCGTAGAAACCATTCAAAAGCGGCGTTCCGTCCGCACTTACACAGGCAAGCCGTTACGCGAGGAACACATTGCTCAAATTCAGCAATATATCAGTCAATTGCAGACGCCTTTCGGGAAAAAGGCAAGAATTGAACTGATCAGCGGTCAATCGGATGAGAAACCTGTAAAATTAGGTACTTACGGCTGGATTAAAGGCGCATGCGAATACATGACGCTGATTTACGAAGAAGAGCCCTTTGTCGAAACGGCGGCAGCATACATGTTCGAGCAAGCCGTTTTGTTCTGTATCGGTCTGGAATTGGGAACCTGCTGGCTTGGAGGCTCATTCAGCTACAGCGACTTCAAAAAACAAGTCAGACTTCAGGAAAACGAACGATTGAGAATAGTTTCGCCTGTTGGTTATGCAAGCGACGGCAGAAAGCGATTTTTGGAAAAATATATTGTGCAGGCGGATAAGAAACACGCATCGCGCAAACCTTTCAATGAACTTTTCTTTGAGAAGAATTTCAACAATCCGCTGACAGAAACCGCAGCAGCATCTTTTCTGACCCCGCTTGAAATGGTTCGTTTAGCGCCTTCGGCAAACAATAAGCAGGAATGGCGCGTGTTGCTCGAAGATCATGCGCTGCACTTTTACAAACAGTCGTATCCGGCGTTTGATACGATTGACATGGGCATTGCGCTTTGCCATTTTGAACTTACTTGCAGGGAACTTGGCATTGACGGCTATTTTGAGATGACCAAAGATTTTCCGAATAATGAAAAGTTGGAATATGTTATTTCGTGGATGAGAAGCAAATAATTCATGATAAAAATAATCCGAAAAGCAGTATTGATTGTAGCGTTAGCCGTTTTGTCTGCCATGCCGCGCGTCTGGGCAGTACGCCCTTTTATTACCGACGACGCCGCTATTACAGGATTTCGGCGGTCGGAACTTGCAAGTTGGATATTCGCCGGAAAAACCGGAACGGAATTTTGGCACTCTGCCAATTATGCTTTTACCAACTGGGCTGAACTAACCGTCGCCGGCATTTGGGGCAGAAGCAAATACGAATTACAGGGCGAAACGTTCAGGGAGTATTCATATACGTTGCCGCTCGTTCAGGCTAAATTTTTGCTTCGCGGCTACGAACCCAACGGATTGCCCGGCATAGGCGTGGCGGTTGGCGCCGATATGCCCTGGGGCAAGGGCGCTTTTGTGCCGGAGGGTTATGCCGCTTTTGGCTGTATGCTGCTTACCCAATGCTTTGGCATGGACGACAATGTGTTAATTCACGCACAGGCAGGGGGAACTTTTCTGAAAAACAAAGAGAGCAAAGAAAAATTTTCAGGTTTTGTTTTCGGGTTTGGCACACAGGTAAAGGTTTACAAAGGTTTTCATCTCATCGGCGAAATTGTGAACGGCGACCCGTATGAGCATGGCGCCGGTTCGATGTATCAGTTGGGCATACGCCAGTTTGTCAGCGACAAGTTGCAGGTTGATTGTGCCTTCGGCGGCGGAATGAGCGGCGATGCTAAAACTTCTTCGTGGTTTACCTGCGGCGTGAGGTATGTATTGTCATTCAACAAGTAATGTGTCAATCAATCCGTAATATATTGATTTTGTCTCGTTCTTTCAAAAAGACTTTTCTCAAACTTTACCGGACAACAATGAATATAAATATAAAGTCCACTCTGACAGGTATTTTAACCGCAAAGGACACAAAGCAACCGCAAAGACAAATCTTTTAAATTCAATTCCTTGCGAATCTTGCGAAAATCTTTGCGAACCTTGCGATAAAATAAAATACTTTTCATAGGCGACTCAATAAAAAAACATTATTTTTGCAGGGTAAAACAACGAAAAAATGAAACTCAAAATAAAAATCTGCCTGTTGTTGTGTCTTGTTGTCTGGAGTGGACGGCTGTTTGCGCAGGATGTCCGGCGTCAGCAAATGATGGATAGCGCTGTGGTGGAATATTCGCGGAGCGCCGGTAGCCGGTCGGCGCTTTACTATGGAAAAGTACAGGAAGGTCATCCGCGCACGACGAACCACCCGTATCTGAAAGATGCGCAGTATGCAAAAGCCCGCCTGTCATACTACGGTATCATATATCCCGAAGTTTTGCTCCGGTTTGATTTAAGCCGGAATGAGATGATTGTACAGTCGCCCGGTTTGAACCACAACATTGTTTTGTTTCCCGAAAATGTAGATTTCGCGGAGCTGCACGGTCAGCGCATCATTTATTTCCGTAACGACAGTTTACCCGGTTCTCCTTCAACGGGTTATTATATTTTGTTACATTCCGGAAGTTGCAGGGTTCTTGAGAAAAAAACCGCTACGTTGCAGTTCCGTGGAGAAGGAAGTACGACGGAATGGTATTACTCAACAGACGCCTTGTTTTACTTGTATAAGGATGGCGTTTACCATATTGTAAGGACTAAAAGAGGAGTGTTGAAAATTCTGTATCCATACAAAAAGGAATTAAAACGGTTCATTTCGGCCAATAGATTGCGATACAGGCTGGATACAGAAAAGTTTCTTACCCTGACGGCCAGAGAATACGAAAAATTATCCGGTTCATGATGAAAAAGTTTTTATACATTTTTTTGGTTTTGATGCTTTTCGGACTTTCGGGGTTCGCGCAGCAGCAAGTATCCGTTCGTTTGGATAACCGGCCGATGGCTGAATTGTTCGAAGCCATCGAAAAGCAAACCAATTACCGCATTTATTGCGCCATAGAAGTTTCCGATTCATTAATGGTATCTGTTAACGAAACGAACGCGGAACCGTTGAGACTGATCCGGCAGGCGTTGCAAAATACGCTGTTTCAGGTGTCTGTCTTTCAAGACGCCGTTTACATCATTGAGAACAGGACTTTAATCACAGCATTACCTGAAAGTTTTTACGGTAATACTCCGGTTGTTACGAACACTGTTATGCCGGTCTTTGAGCGGGAAACAAAGGCTACTTCCGAAACGCTGATATATGCCATCGGTAACCCGAACGCGACGCCACCGGCAACGGGTGTGATCATGACGGGCGTGGTCACCAATTTTAAAAACGGCGAACCGATGCCGGGTATCACCCTGATGCTCGAAGACCCGCTCGTCGGAACTACTACCGACGGTTTCGGTTTCTATTCCATACGGTTGCCCCCGGGACGCCGCGAATTGGTCATACGGGGCGTGGGTATGAAAGATTCCAGGCGGCAACTGATGCTTTTTTCCGACGGCAAATTAGATATAGAGCTGGAAGAACAGATTTATACGCTTACCGAGGTGACCATCCTGGGAGATAAGGTAGACAACGTTCGGTCGGTGAGCGGCGGCATGGAGCGTCTTCAGATGCGTACCATCAAGAATATACCTACCGTATTGGGCGAGGCGGATATCCTCAGGATTGTCATGACGCTTCCGGGCGTAAAATCGGCCGGCGAAATATCGAGCGGTTTCAATGTCAGAGGCGGCGCTACCGACCAAAATCTGATTCTTTACAACGACGGTACCATTTATACGCCAACGCACCTGTTTGGTCTGTTTTCGGCATTCAATCCGGATATTGTCGATAACATGGAATTGTACAAAAGCGGTATTCCGGCCAAATTCGGAGGCCGGATATCTTCCGTTCTGGATATCACTTCCAAAGACGGGAACAGGAAAAAATTTCAGGGCGCCGCCAGCATAGGATTGCTGACGAGCCGGCTTACGCTGGAAGCGCCGCTATTCAATGGAAAAGGATCGTTTATCGTTGGCGGGCGCACTACCTATTCGAACTGGTTATTGAGAATGATTCCCGAAAAGAGCGGTTACAGCAACGGAACCGCCGGTTTTTACGATTTGAACGGATCGGTGAATTACAAAATTGACGAAAACAATACGGTTTATCTGACCGGCTATTACAGCCACGACCATTTCAGTTTCACCAAACTGAATTTTTACGCCTATCAAAATGCCAACTTTTCGGCGAAATGGCGGCATGTTTTCAATTCAAAGTTCACAAGTACCTATGTGGTCGGGCACGATCATTACAGTTACAGCACTAAAGACTCGACCGACGTGTACAATGCCTACGATCTTGATTTTAACATCAACCAGATGTTCGCAAAGGCTGATTTTTCCTATTATTTTGACAACAGCCACACGTTCAGCGCCGGCGTTTCTTCCATACATTACGGGTTGAACCCGGGAATCCGCAGTCCGGCGCATCCTGAATCCAATATCAGAAAAGACAGGCTTTCCACCGAAAAATCGTTGGAGTCGGCGCTGTATGTTTCAGACCAGTGGGAAATTTCGCCCGAATGGATGGTCAGCGCCGGAATCAGATATTCGATGTTCAATGTGTTGGGGCCGCATGTTTACAATGTTTATTCGAAAGATTATCTTCCTTCTATGGAAACGGTTTTGAGAACCGATTCTGCGGGACGGGGCATGCTGAAGACCTATCATGGCCCTGAATTTCGTCTTTCGATGCGGTACGTCGTCGACGAAAATACCTCGGTGAAAGCAGGCGTGAATACCATGCGGCAATACATTCACAAGATTTCCAACTCAACGGTCATGTCGCCCACTGATACGTGGAAACTGAGCGATGTGAATATTCGTCCGCAAACCGGAGTGCAATATGTGGTGGGGCTGTTCCGTAATTTCTCGAAAAACACGATAGAAACATCCATCGAGGCATATTACAAAACGATGAGTAATTATTTAGATTATCGCGGAGGCGCCGAACTGCTGATGAATCCGCACCTCGAAACGGAAGTGGCCGGCGTGAAGGGACGTGCCTACGGAGTGGAGCTGATGCTGAAAAAGTCGCAGGGAAAACTGAACGGATGGGTGAGCTACGCATGGTCGCGCACCATGATGCACCGGCACGAAGAACTTGCCTCTTCGTCCTATTCGGGCGACTGGTATCCGGCAGATTTCGACAAACCGCATGAAGTGAAATTTGTGGGAAATTTCAAATTGACGCACCGTTACAGTTTTTCGCTCAATTGCGATTACAGTACGGGACGTCCCATCACCCTGCCGATAACGAAATATGTGTTAGACGGCCAGCAATATATATATTACTCGGAAAGAAACAAATACCGTATTCCTGACTTTTTCCGTATAGACGCGTCGTTCAATATCGAAGCGGGGCATCGTCTTACCAAGCTGACGCACGGCTATATCAACATTGGCGTCTATAACCTGACGGGGCGTAAAAATGCCTATTCTGTTTATTACGTTTCGGAAGGCCTGCAGATTCAGGGATACAAACTTTCTATCTTTGGCGTCCCCATTCCGTATGCATCATATAATATAAAATTTTAAGAAATGAAAAAGTATATCATCACGTCTGTACAATTGAATTACTTATTTATTCAATTATTCGTAATTCTTAATTGCCTCATCCTTTGCGGCTGTATCACCGAATACGAAGCAAAAGTGGACGAAGTGGCGGATATTCTCGTAGTTGAAGGTATCATCACCGACGATGAAACCGTCATCACATTGAGCCGGAGTATGAATTTAACAGGTGGTATCTGGTATTCTTCATCTTCTTTATATTATCCGGTTCCTTCTTCAAATTACGTTGACAATGCCGTAGTTTATGTGGAGTGCGACGATGGAACGCAATGGGAAGCGGAACCACACGATTGGGGTTGGTTTTGGACTCCCCGCAACGGCCGGTACACGATTAAAACAGGTACGCTGAATCCGGAACGCAAGTACCATTTGAAAATTGAGATAGAAGAGATGGATGGAGATTGTGTATATGACACTTGGGGTATTATTTCGTGTCCGACAAAAACATACGAGTATTCGTCCGATTATTCGTATCCCATCAAAACGCCCGAAATCGACAGTATTTTCTGGAGGAAAAGAGATCAAGGACATCCGGTAATGATTTATGTTTCGACGCAGGATCCCCAGATTTTGTATTATCGCTGGTCATATAAGGAAGATTGGGAGTATCATGCAGAACATCAGGTTAATTGGTATACATGTCCGATATGCGATACATATGTGCCTGCTGAATTGGACTTCTGTCCGGGATGCGGGATGAGAGTACGCTATCCTTATCAATGCTGGGGCACATCAAATAGCTATGGTTTGCAGATTGGTTCCGCCGAAAATACGGTTGTCGGAAAATTGATGGACGTCATCGTCGAAATTGCTCCGTCAAGCAGAAGATTATCACAGTTGTACCGGATCAACATCAAACAGAATGCCATCAGCAAGCGGTCGTATGATTATTTTGCGAACATCAAAAAGAACACGGAGCAGTCCGGCAACATATTCGCACCGATTCCGTCGGAATTGCGGGGAAACATTACCTGCACCACCGACCCGACCCGACCCGTAATAGGATATGTAGACGTGTCGTCTACCACGAGAAATCTTCGTTATATTCCGCGGCGGAGCAATCTGTATGAACCACTTCGCGTGAATTATTGTGATTTGATTCCCAAGGACAGTCTGTGTGCATGGTATCGCGATCCGGATAATGATCCGCCATGTAGTATATGGACGCCGCCGGATATTTACGTTTTATCTGAAAAGTCGTATAATCCTGAAGAATCTGATATGTACCGACCGATCCAATGTGTAGATTGTACGGACAGTTCTTACGGCGGCTCAACGGTAAGACCGGAGGATTGGCCGGACAGTTATTAAATCAGAATCGAATGAAAAGCAGTTTTTTGAGCATATTATTGATCTGTATCGGATTAACTTCATTGAACGCTTCGCCGTTGCGCGAACGGCTGTATGTGCAGACAGACAAGCATTTGTATCTGGCCGGCGAACCGATACTGATGAAACTTTTAACCACCGATACGGAAAAAATTCCGATTGTTTTCAGCAAAGTGGCTTATGTGGAATTAGTTGGCAATTCCGTTGCACAGATACAGATCAAAGTAGGATTAACCGATGGAACAGGAGAAGGGCGAATGCAACTGCCCGCAGATTTACCGACGGGATATTATCGTTTGATTGCCTACACCCAATACATGAGAAATGAAGGTGTTGATGTTTTTTTTGAAAAAAGTATCGCGGTGATGAATACTTTCCAATCCGGCTACCATCCTGCAGAAGAGAAAGATCATATTTTTCCGGCCTCTCCCTCCGCCCTCTCCACAGGAGAAGGAGCCGGCGCCATTACGCTGCAACCGGATAAAGCAATTTATTCGACGCGGGAGCGCGGAGAATTGGTATTAAATGGCTTGCCTGAAAATATTTTTACGATTTCCGCAACTATTGCCGGTAAGGAGCTTGTACCTGTAGAAATGTCGAATGTATCTTTGTTTCAGAAAATCCAAACGAAAAAACCGGCGAACTTTACCGGTGAATTTCTTCCCGAATATGAAGGACATATCATAACAGGTAAGATCACTGACAACCAAACAGTAAAATCAACACAGTCCGATACCGGCAAACCAATGTCTGAAGACGAAATAACCGATCAATACAGAGTTTTGGATTCGTTGCTGCACATTCTGCAACATACATTTGACAACCGTACCCAAAGTATTGTTGAGAATTTGAAAAAGTCGCTGGGCAACGAACCGGACAAAACAGGCGATCATTTGGCCGGTTTGGATTTTATCGCTACCGCCATGTCTTTTCCCGGCGATGGAATCCGGTTTTTCGCAGGACAGGAAGCCGGAACAGATCATGTACGGTTTTTTACGCCGGGTAATCCTGAAATGAAAGAAATAGCCACCACTGTATATTTCACAGACGAAAAATATCGCGTAGATATTCAGTCGCCTTTCGTCTCGCGGTATATTCCGGAACCGATGCCCGCGTTGTATATCGATTCGGCTTATTATAGCCGGTTGCTCGAGCGAACTGTTTCATTGCAGGTGTTCCGTTATTTTTCGGAAGAACCGACCGCCAGTCAGGATATTCCTGAACCGCTGTTCAAAATGATCCCCTCGATAAGTTACCCGTTAGATGACTACACCCGGTTTACGACGATGCGGGAGGTTTTTACGGAGTTTATTGCCGGCGCCCGGTTTCGCAGAAGGGACGGTAAATGGGAATTGTCTGTTCTGACCCAAAGAGGCGGTTACTACGATTTTGGCACATTACCGCTTGTTTTGCTGGACGGGGTACCCATTTCCAATCACGATGCAATTTTTAATTATAACCCTCTTACTGTCGAAACAATCAATCTTTATTACGGCCCGTGTGTTCTGGGAGGATACAGATACGACGGAATCGTGGAACTGATAACCTATCGCAGGCTTCATGCGGATTTACATCTGAACATGTCTACGCAGATTTTATCTTATGACGGACCACAAATGCCGGTTCTGTTTGACAGTCCTGATTATTCGGAGGCGGAAAACCGCCGGAAACGGATACCCGACGGCCGTCATACTTTGCTTTGGAATCCCGACGTGCGGACAAACAGAAATACTTCCATCCGCGTGCCTTTTGATACTTCCGATCTTACCGGCGAATTTCAGGCAACTGTGGAAGGAGTCACCAAAGACGGGGAATTTATTTTTGCCACGACTGTTTTCAGGGTGGAGAGATAATTTCCACTTCAATTCATAAACTCCACCCCTTATTCGTTGCAATGTTTCGGTTGCAGGTTCCGGTTCCGGGGTTATTGAATATTGATATCCATTTATTTCCCCCGTAAACATAAAAATTATGCAGAGATGTGAACAAAGCGTTTAATGCTTCGGTTGACAATTGATTATTGCTACAATTCAAGTTATTCAGCACTGTATTATTGCTCATATCCAAACTTGTTAATTGATTATTGGAACAATCCAAACTATTCAGCATTGTATTATTGCTCACATCCAAACCCGTTAATGAATTACCGCTACACCACAATCCCATCAGCGCTGTATTATTGCTCACATCCAAACTTGTTAGCAGGTTGTATGAGCAATTTAAATATGTCAGCGAAGGATTATTACTGACGTCTATATCCGTTACCGGATTATTGTAGCTTTGCAGGTTCGTGATGTTTTCGCCGCTTATGATTATGGTACAGGAGACGATGCCGGTATATAGGTGTGAAAAATTTTCAGTATTATACAATAATATAGATGATGTGAACGTACCGTCACCCCAATCAATTTCTATCGCACCTGTGCCTTGCAATTGAATGTTTACCATGTCCGGTTGCTGCAAAGTCAGGATCATTTGACTGGGGAATGTCCATCCTTTGTCTTCTGCAATACTTTTGTCGCAGGCGGCTGCTCCGGGATTGTTTCCAATGTCTAATGAACCTGCTTCCACAATGGGCAACATTTCGAATAAATCATCTAATGCAGTAACTGATAATTCATTAAAACTGCAATTCAATTTTATCAGCATGTGATTTAGACTGACATCCAGAATCGATAAAACATTTCGGCTGCAATGCAACGTGGTTAACGCAGTATTGTTGCTCACATCCAGATTGGTCAACTGATTACCGGAACAGTTCAATTCTGTTAATGCGATATTGTTGCTCACATCCAGATTGGTTAATTGATTACCGGAACAGTTCAGGGATTTCAGTACGGTATTATTGCCCGCGCTCATACCTGATAATTTATTCCTGCTACAATTCAAAGATATCAGTGCAGTATTAT
>Ga0082212_10009204_pt1 | contig 12755 bp, 13 predicted proteins | sample TergutNt197P3_FD_71548 | JGI IMG/M metagenome (GOLD analysis project Ga0082212, IMG submission 71548) | Neocapritermes taracua P3 segment gut microbial communities from Petit-Saut dam, French Guiana - Nt197 P3 | ecosystem: Host-associated > Arthropoda: Insects > Digestive system > Gut ... | reverse complement strand
CTCTATAGATTCTTGAGAAGCCGGTTTTATTCGATTTACCCATGATTTGTCAAAAAAAGAGATATATTCAGATAACCGTTGAAATAAATCTTCATTGTTTCCCTGTCTGGGAAATTGCGTTTCTCCTGTTATTTTTCTTGTTGCCATTTATTCCTGCCTGCCTGTTATAAAAAATAAGGAGTTGTTGTCGGGAAGATCGATTGATTTAACGGGAAATAACCATTTAAATCAACCTCGTTATTGTTTTTGTAATATTTTACACCTTCATACTTGGGTGTTCGCCATTCAATACCAATTAAATCAGGATCGTTAAAAAGGTGATAATCCCTGATTTCTCCGGCATTACTGTAAAGGTGGATTTTTAAATCTTCTTTCGCATAATTTACTGAAAAAACACCTGCTATTCTCTTGTCCATGGCAAAAATAATTATTTGAAAGTAGATTCTACCGTTAAAACATTTTGGGTTATCCATGTCATTTCTTCCCATGGTATCGGAGTTTAACATTTCCAAAATTTCCTGGACTTGATTTTTGTATTCCATGCCGTCATAGCGTATTACTGCGTCATAAATATTCTTTAAAAAGGAACTTGTTTTTCCTGAAGCAATATCCAGTTTTTTTATGATAACCATACCTCCCTTCATGAATGAAAATATAATACTGCCGGAATCATACCAGCAATATGCCCAGCACGAAGGTTTTTTGACTTCCACTTCTTTTTTGTCAATATCGAGAATGAAAATTGCCCTTCCTTTTCTTTTCCATGTTGAAAAAGCCAGCATATTTTTATCTTTATTCAGGGATATATAAACAGGAGTGTATTCGATTCTTGAAAATTTATAATATTGTATTTTTTCATTTAAGGTTATATCCAGCGAATTTATTGTTCTTCCGTCATTATAAAATATCATATTATCGGAATACCAATAAATTTCATAAAATTTCCCCGAAAAATTATATTTGCATATAGAATTTTCAATATCATAAATATATAAATAATAGTCTTTTTTATTTTTTGCTCCATTAACAGCCAAAAATTTATTTGACGGGTTATACGAAACGTTTGTTATCTTAATCAAATTGTCTAAATGTACAATTTTCTCCTCTGAATTTTTTAATTTTTTTATAATGATTTTATTGTCAATAACTTTAAATATCATATACTATTTCCTTGTTGTGATTGTTAATTATCTCTTGACTGTATCGCTCCTACCATTTCCTTGATTAACATGATATGTTCTTTTATTTTTACGATTTGCAAATTATTTACTGTTGCATTGCCGCCAAGTCCCAATAATGGAACATACCCGTAACATTCATCATACTCCGGTATTATACCGTATACTTTGACGGCTTCAAGGTATGGTCCCCAAAATAAAATGTTTTTATAATGGTTGGAATCTGTTAATTCTTCGGAAAAGAAATCATCATCGTCAAGGGAAAGAACAGGAGAAACAAGACAATCATCGCCATCTTTATAATGCACAGTATTGATACAGTGGCATTTTTCCTTTTCCTTTCCAAAATAAGCCACATCATAAGTCATTATATCGCCTAAAGCAGTTGCTAAAATAGGGATAGGGTTACTGTTTTTAATATATGTTTCATTAAGAAGTTCTTGAAATTCATCGGGGTTTATTGTTTTTAAGAAACCCTTGGCGAAACTTCCGAAGCCGTATTCTTTCCAAATGTTTATCAAGGCGTGCGGAAGTATGTTAGTATATTTTTTTATAACTGCTTCATCTGCGGATTTGAATAGTTTAAAATCTGCGAATGGTTTAATTTGCGACATTTATCGTACTCCATAAATTCAAGTTTCTTTTTTTCCGGTTTATCGGTACTCAATTTTTGCTTTACAGCCTTTTTTCCAGGATTTTTTCCATTTTTGCGATTGCTGTTCGTTTACACAAAGGGCTTGCGTTTTTTGCCAGCCGTAAAAGGCTTCTTCGTTCACATAAACTACGCTGTCGGGTATGGTAATTTTTGTTACATTAATACAGTCATAAAACGCGCACTCATCAATTTGTATTACGCTTTCGGGAATTGAAATTTCTTTCAATTCTTTGCAATCGAAAAACGCCCCGCCCCCAATACATTTTACGCCGTTTGGTATAACGCTGGTTCTGCAGCCTGCAACCAGGAATTCTCCGTCTATTTGTAATATGCAGTTTCCGTCGCTTTTATAATTGCCGTTGTTTTTAGCGACGGTTATCTTTTCCAATCCACTGCCGGAAAAAACGCCGTTGCCGATGTGATCCACATTTTCAGGTATTGTTATACTTTTTAAACCTGCACAATGAGAAAAAGCGCCGTTATTAAGGAGCGTTACACTGGCAGGTATTATAATGTTTGATAACGTATTGCAATTCTCAAACATACTGCTTTCAATGCGTGTTATGCCGTTTAGCAATTTTACGTCTGTTAGCGCGTAACATTCAGCAAAGACGCTAGTGCCGAATTTTTCAACGCTGCCCGGTATGGTAACGCTTGTTAAACCGCTGCAACTGAAAGCCCTTTTTCCAATATTTTTGACGCTGTCAGGAATTGTAACGTTTTTTAACGCTCTGCAGCGCATAAACGCTTCGGCGGCTATTGCAGTTACAGGCAAGCCTTCATATTCCGCAGGTATAGTAATTTCTGTTACGTCCATTGCATCTCTCTCTGTGAAGTCCGATATTCCAATCGAAACTGAGTATGCCGAGTCGTTTTCAATTGGCGCAAATGCCAATATTCCTGTTTCTTTTTGTCCCATAAATATTTCCTCCATATTTAAAAACACTGCAAAAAATATTCTATTTTTTTGTTTTTATTATTATAGAATACATATATTGACCCGGCATCACCCCAACATAATCCGGCGTCTTCATCTGAATCAATTTGAAATAAAAGTTGAAAATCTTCTTCTTTAGGATTTTTAACTCCTTGAATCCAAAAAGGATACCCTCCTAATTGACTTACGCTCTCTGTTTCTGTAAACAGTTTTTCTCTAATTGCGTTATAATTTTCAGCCGGATTTTCTTTATCAAGTATGCTTGATAACTTATATATATTTTCATCATGTAAATGTAATTCCTGAAAATCAGGCAAGGATTTTATTGATTCAAATTCGATTTCGCAATATTGAACCGTATTGAGTTCGCCCGGTTTCTCAATGATTACAGCGTTTTCCGGATTCAAACTTTCATATATTTTTACAACCCATTCCGTATCTTTCGTTGAAAACGGCATAGAATCGCCGACATCACAATAAAACTGTATAAGCTTTATATTTTCAGGCAGTGCAATATTGCCGTCATTATATATTTGAAAAATGAATTCTAAATTCCACTCGTAGCCGCCTCTGTCTTTAGGCCATTCTTCGCCTTTTTCAAAATACGGCTGACCGCCGAAATGAGACTTTAAATGGGAATTTTCCGGTATTTCCGATTGCTTTTTTAAAATTATTTTAGTAGCATCCTTTATTAAAGGTTTTACCAGGTTTTCCAAATCATTAACAGTTCTCAAATTTAATTTGTCCAGTTCTTCTTTATATTTCTTATATTCTTCATAAACTTCATTTGTCATAATGTACCGCCTTAATTATATATAATCATACATTATTTTACATTACTTTCATCTATCGTTCCAGACAATTTTAGGGTAGTTTTAGGGTAGGTTTAGGGTAGGTTGCGGTGGTTTTTCAGGAATTTGAAATGCGTCCTTTTCGCATTGCTTTGAATAGACTATAGGGGATTGTCCTATGATGCTCCAATATGGAATTTGATTCGTTTCCAAGCTGGAATTCGATTCGTTTCTATATTGGAATTCAAATTGTTTCCAGCCTAGAAAACGGTTTTGTAAGGTGCGGTTTTGTGTCTCACCGTGTACCACCCTTAGAATTTATAAGAATATCCCTTTGAGGTTAAAATCCAGCTATCTTTTCTAGTAGAATTGATTTTTAGTAAACCTAATTCTAATAATTGTTCTTTTCCATCTTCAAATTCAGCCATATTTTCTCTATTATATATTTTAGGGAATTCTTCAACTCCAATTTGATAAGAATACCCAATAAAAGAACCCGAATTATGCATTTTTAATAATATTTGATCCTCATCATCAGGTATATTTTTTAATTTTTCTAAAATTAATCTTGCACCAGAATTTAGAATAGGGATATTCTTATTGTTTTTTTCTATGTTATTAGTATTTTTAATATCAATCATCAATCTTTGCAGGTGTTCACTGAACTTATCAGAAAAATCTTTAGCTGAGTTATATTCATTGTAAACACCTTTATATGGCGTATTGCCTGCTTTAAATTTTTGCAAAATTTTATATTGTTCTATTTTTTCGCTTGAATCAATTTCTGATTGTTCTATTAGTCCGTTATAATAATATAATAATACTTTTTTTCCTTTTTCAATAAACTTACTTATTTCTTCAACAGTACCACTTATATAATCATTTGTAGGAGAACCCATGCGCATACGAAAAACTGCAACTAAAATATCTGCTTTTTCTAATAACTGCTTATTAATTACTTCCTGAGGATATTCACCTGATGAAGGGTAAACAGTATTTTCCCAATCCATAGGTATTATAACAATTTGTTTATCTTCAGCATTTATAGAATTCCATTCATGAATATTTTTAATAAATATTTCTTTTTCTTCAGAAACATCACTGGGACAAGATAGCATAATATTAAAGCACATAGCAGAAAACATATCGTAAATTCTCCTATAATAATATTTATTTTACTCCACCAAAAATCCATATTCATAAACTTTTGGCTTTATTTTTTCTGCCAATACTGAAATATTCTGGCGTAGATTTTTTATTAATGTACTATATTTTTCATCGTTAGATTTTGTTTTCATTGTGCCATTTTCGGAACGTCCTTGAAAAAACTCCCTAATGTCATAATAAGAAGCATTTAATGGGGCATTACGATGACCAGTGATTTTAGAATGATAATATTTCCATAATTCCTTGCCTGCTTTTAATGTATTTTTGGCTTCTTTACTAAATTTTTTACCTTTAATAAAATCGCTCATAAAGTCTGATTTAAAATTATCTTTTGCATTTACTTCTTCTGCTGTAAAGGGTATCCAGTGGTTTATACCGTCTTTTGTTGAAATGCGGTTTTGATTATGAAATAACGTAAAGGTCAAACAATCATTTTGAAATTCTTTGTCACTCTTATATTTATCATTTGAAGGATATAAAAATTGATCTCTATCATTTAACCATGTTGGCTCGATACAATGGCGGACAGAATAATAAATTGCAATTCCAATTAAATTCTTTTCTGTTACCCAGATACCTCTTGGATTTTGGATAAGTTCTTTTTTATTTCTGAAATAAACTTTATTATAATTTTGAAAATCATTAGCATTTATACCGTCCATATATCCTATTGGACTTTCATAAAATAATTTATATTCTGAAATCCATTTATTTATAAAATGATTTTTCTTCGGTGCAAATATTGTTTTCGTTGAATGAAAATCATTGTTTTCATCAAAAACATCGGCTAATATTTTAACAAAACTTTCTTTTGTTGCCGTGTCCCATATTTTAAATCCTATTGGAAATTTACCATTGACATTATCAAATGTAAATGCAGGAACTATAAAACATTTTAATAGTTTTGCTTTAAAATATTCCCTAAAATTATTAAAAGCAGGACCAGCAAGACCTTTTAGTGTTGAGAATTCTCCTATTTTACAATCTGGTATTTCATAAATTATTCTAGTAAGAAATTGAGTAAAAAGTTCTCTACCTGCCGTTCCTAAATGTAAACCATACTTATCATGGGTTTTTGATTTATTTACTCCTGCTTTGCCTATTAAATTTTTGCTAGACACCTCCGCATAAGGCGGATTAATATAAATAATAAGCTTCTGTCTTTTCTTAGGATCGTCTATTATCTTTTTTAGTCCTTCTGGTAATTTATCAAAACTGTCATTCAAAAAATCGAATTGGAACACATGACTTTCCAGCAAATTAGCACCGTGTTTTATACGGTCTTTCATTACGTCAACATCTTGCCTGTCTATAGTAGAAGCCCATATATTATATTTATTGGTTAATCCCACAAGCATATTGCCTGTACCAGCGGCACAATCCCACACATAATATTCATCTTGCCAATTTTCTCCAAATGCTTTCGTAAGATATTCCTGCGATTTTTGAACCCATATTTGAGGGGTAAAGAATGAACCTTTTCTTTCTCTTATATCCTGTGGGACTAATAAATCACGGCGGTCAACAATGTAATCCCAATATTCTTCTTTGGGTGGACGAGTGTATATTTCCCAAAAATGCTTGTGCGATAAACCATTGTCTTTGAATTGAACGGTCTTACTGGTGAAAAGCCCCATATCGTCTAACTGACGGTCTAATTCATAATTGGTTTTCTTTAAGAGTACAAACAACTTTTCTTTAAGCGTAACATTATTTTCTGATAATAAATCAGCTAAATAAAAATCGCCATCAATTATACCTTTCTTTTTTGCCATTTCCCAATCAATAGCGATAGAAGGTTTAACCATCTCAATCCAGCGATTGTATGTCGGCACAAAATTATTTTTATCTATTTGTAAGTGTGCAAATAATTCATAGTTTTGATTTCCAGTAAAATTATTTTTTATAAATTTTTTGAGGATTGTTTTGTCTTTATCAAAAAAGAATAACAGGTTTTTTTCTTTAACTGTACTTTCAACAATATTTTTTATCTGCTTAAACTCTTTGGTTTTATGGTCGCTTGGAGTTACATTCCAATTAAAATCAGTTTGGTAAAAAATGTCATGTACAATATGATACTGCAAAAACGCTATTTTATTGTAATCAAATACGCATAAAAACGGTGGCGGGGTGTGTTTATCAAAAGTCCTTCCTTTGCCTATGGTCAAAATTAACTGTGCAAACATATCTACTATGTCGGCGGTATTTTTCTTTGTTTCTGCCCATATTAAGTGGCGGTCTGTGTTATCTGTGATGATAAAATCTATGCGGTCAACTTCTTGCTGATAGGTAAATTTTTTTGTTCCAAAATATTCCTGAAAAACGCCTACTTTGAAATTAGCTTCACCTGTTTTTTGACTGCTTTTAGGCATTTCTCCCTCTTGTATAAAATTTTGCCACTTTTGGGGCTAATTGGTCAAGTGGGTTGAGTATGGCAGCCCGTATCTGGCTGGTAAGTCACCTAAAGTGGAACAAAAAGAGTAAAATTAGGAAAAATAGCCAATAAAAACCCTGTTTACTGCGCCGTAAGGCATATTATTTATATATATTTTTTCTATTATTTTACATTACTTTCTTCTATCGTTCCAGACAATTTTAGGGTAGGCTGCGGCGGTTTTTCAGGAATTTGAAATGCGTCCATACGGAAGTTCATATTATTTTATAATTTGTTATTAATCCATACTTTAATAAACTCTACAGTTTGTTCAAGTGTTATTTCAGTAGTATCTATTAAGTCAATTTCCGGTTTTTTATCCTTTCCATAATTTTTAACCCAATTATTAAACTCTTTTTGTTTTTCTATAAATTCATTATTTTGACATTTTCTCCAGTGGGGGCGTTTTAATAACCTTTTTTCCAATTCTTCATCCGAACAATAAATGTTTAAATAATTTATTTTAGAAAAATATCTTCTTTCTATACATGATTCTATATTTTCAGGAACTCCAAAACCTGCGCCAAATAACACAACAGGTCTATTTGATTGTGATATATTTTTGGCAATTCTTAACCAAGTCTCAAAAAACTTCCTATAATTATTTTCAGGCTTATTAAATTCGTCTTGCCAAATAATGTCAGTTTCCAATAATATAACATTATCCATTTTTCCAATTAATTCATTTAATGCGGTTGTCTTTCCAGTTCCACTTGCTCCACCAATAATGAATAATGGCATTGATACAAAGTTATTATTAAATCCACATAAAGGACATAATGCAGATTGATTACTTATATCCACTTCTTTTTCTGCGCAATATTCACCACAATTTATACACACATTTACCATGAATTTTCCTTTAATATCATTATTATTAAACATTAAGATATATGTCAATGAACATTTTTGATCGTTTTCTTTTGTTTAATTATTCTAACTTAATTCCTTTATAAATTCTTCATGTTGAATTTTCATCATTTTTATTGCTTCTTCAACTATATCCTTTGAAATTATTTTTATTGGTATTAATTCATATCCGCATCTAAAATAATTTCTTCCGTCTTTATATTTTATAATATATCCTAACTTCACATTTTTACACTTTCCACACCCATAACAGCCAACATATCTATAATTAAATTTTTCAATAATCTCCTTGATATGAGTATCAAATATTTTTGAATATCTTTTATTTGCATAAAATTTTAAACTCCAAAAATATTTATCTTCTCCATTTTTATTTTTCCAGTCATGATAGAATTTTAATAATGTTTTTTTAGTTTTTAAGTTTATAAATGATATTGATAAAGCTCTTGTTTTTACTCTTTTGGGGTTATAGCCCAATTCTATTGCTTTATTTGCCAATGTTTTATAAAGTTCTTTTTCTTCTGCAAGAATACCATTATAAAATTCATTCAAGAAATCATAATCTTTCAAATTTTTCTCCATTGAAACCAGCTTTTTATTATCGGGATATACACAAAAGTTGTATAAACCGGAGTGTTTATATAGTATTCCACCTCTACATGAATATTCGGGTTTTGCAAATAACCATTTCCTTTTGCAGCATTTCTCAATAGTTCAAAACATTCGTACGGTTCAGCGCTATCCTTGCCAAGTAACGCGGCGGCATTTTTATCATTGAGTATACGTAGCCACAAACCTCCGGGCTGTGTAAATAAATCGTACCGTTCATCTTGTTCGGCTGAATATGTTTCCTGAGCAAACATGATTCCTTTTGGAGCTTTACCATTAAGAGTGTAGTTGATACTTAAAGACGCGCTGCAATCGGCTTTAATGAGTTTATTTTTGGAAACGTTTCCAAGAGCCTCCCTATAACGTTTAAGCGTTACTCCAATATCCGGTTCGCCGGTATTATTTGCCGCATAATCAACACAACCAACCCACAACACATCAGGGCGTTCAACCACATCAAATTCTGCACCCTTATAAGTTATGGTTTGTACCAGTTTTTCGACTGGGTGATTTATCTTTTCCATTTTTACTGCTTCCAATTGATTTTCTCAATTTTCAATTGACCTCCATTTTCATTTCGATCTGTAAATCCAAGACCGTATAGAGGCGCATTCTGTTTTTCATTGGGATCATTATTTGTTATAATTGCTTTTGCCTCTGTTGTACTAAAAATATACTGAATAAACATTGATAATGCTTCCCTGTCAATTTCGTTATTCTGATAATCAGAATGAATTATATGCCCCATATCCATATAATCATTTTGATCCATTCCGTTCATACAAATAAGACCGATAATTTTTTTCTCTGAACGCAGATAAATATAACGGGCATTTCCCATGTTTTTAAGACTATAGTCAAAAAAATTTCTACAGCCATTTTCATCAACAGGAAATTTATCAAAATCAGGTCCGGGGGCTTTTTTCCAATTTATAGATAATTCCCAAAAATCGTTAAAATCCCCTGGTTCAAGTTCCCTCAACACAAGCCTTTCTGATTCAAGTTTCTCCATTTTTTTCTCCCCGGATAATTTTGTTGATTTACATGCTGCCAAAAGGCAGCAAATTAATAATGGGACAAACCATATTATTACCAATCGCTTTTTCATATCTCAATACCTCCATTTTAAAATTAGTCAATAATATCAAAATGAGACAGATAAAAATGATCATTTTTAATCATTTTTGATCTTCTTTTTTATACTAATTTCTTCATAGGCTGTTTCCAATGAAGTTTTATAATCATCGAAAAGATCATTTTTTATGATAATATCCTTCAACATTTTTTTTTCTAAGTCATGATGATTTATTACCGAGCCATCATATAAAATATGATCTATTTTTATACCTAATTTTTCAACTAATGCTTTTGAAACAAGGAAAAATCTATGGCAATTTATAGGATTTTTTTCTGCACACAATAAAGCAATATTATATCCTTTCGATATACCTTCACTTATTCTTTCAATTCCACATAAAAATTCAGGTAAATTGACTACTTTTTTGAAATCCACTATTCCATTTGTATACGCCTCTGGTTCTTTTCTTCTTGCACCAAATTCCTTATTAAAATCCAAATAATTGATTTGATTTTCTTTTAGAACATTATTTAATTTTTCCCTATTATATTGGGGAGTATATTTACTGTAAGGCACTGAACGGACATCAGCCACAGCATTGATTTTATATTTATTCAATAATGCTATAAATTCATCAATAGCGTGTATTGATGAACCAATTGTAAATATACTCCCCATACTCAACGGTCTGCTCTACAATTTTTCTTTGATTGACATCAAAATCATATCTTGTACTTTTACCGTATTTATTGCAGCGTCTAAATCCAACATTGGGCTTTTGGTGTTATTTTGAATACAATGCAATATATGCTTGAATGATTCTTCATAATCATCCTTCATATCCAATTCCACAATTTCAGTTGGTTTTCCATTCTGAAAAACGATGAATTTTTCTTCAGTATATTCGCCATAGACTGCATCATATTTTACCATTCCTTCAGTAAACACAAGTTCAAAACCGATAGCAAATGGACAGCAATTAGGTAAACTGGAATTACTTTCAAGAACAGTGTAATTATTTTTTGTTTGAAGCGTTGAAGTAACAACAGATTTACCGCCAAAATTCATTCCAGAAGCAATAACATTTTCGGGCATTCCGGCAATTTCACAGGCAAAATCAATCAGATGATTATGAAATGATTCGACATTCTTCTTTAATCCTAAATCGCCCCACCGCGGCGATGTGCTGTTATAAGCTCTCATATTCAAAAAACTGCCTAAAGTTCCATTTTTTGAATATTGTATTGCAGTATTATGCGGAGTTGAAAATTTTATAAACAAATTTACAAAAACATCTCTACCGTATTTTTGTGAAGCCGTTTTTATTTCAGCTGCCTCATTTACGGAAAATGTCAACGGGGTTTCACAGAATACATTTTTATTGTTCTTAAGCCCTTCAATTGCCCATTTTGAATGAAATTCTGTCGGCAAACAAATGTCAAGCAGATCAATTTCAGGATTCTTAACAATTTCATCAATATTTGAAGTCGTGTTGACATTTAGTTCCTTACCAATTTGATCCAACTTGTCCGCATTTCGTCCAAATATTGAAACAACTTCAAAACCATCAATTTTTTTATACAGTTCTGCATGGAATTTTCCAAATCCTGTTCCAAGTATACCAACCTTAACCATCGCTTTTCTCCTTAATAGCAAAAACTGATTTATGCCAATACAAGCATATAATATATACATATCATAATGAATAACACATTATTGTTCCAAATTTGCTATTTTCGTGATCATTTTTATTTTATTCTCTAAATGATATTTTGTACATTATTAATTTCAAAATAATAGCACATAACACAGTATCGTCAAATAGAAACAAGGATTATAACAGTCGCTTCTCAAAAACTGACTCTTCTTCCCCCCCGTCCAAAATGGAAACGCTTATGTTTTCTAATTTATAAATTTATTCAGTATTCAGAAGTGCTGCATGCGGGCAGGCTGGGAAAAACATTTTCTGGAATTCCCCGACGGAGAGACTTGCGTAGCAAGGCTCATAGTCGGATTCCTCCAGAGTTTTTCCCAGCCTGCCCGCATGCAGCACTTCTGATTAGCGACCAAAATTATAAATTATTTATTAACAAGCGTTTCCATTGTAATAATTGCGTTATCATACTCCGCCATCAAAATTTCATCGGAAATTTTTTCCAGGATCTCTTTGGTTTTGGAATCTATTTGCTGTAAAATAAGTTCATCAAAGACACGGTTTATTTCTTCCATTTTCTTTGACTGTAAAGCCGCTTTTAGCCTGTGAAGGAGAGGAATAAAAACTCCCGTTGTATTATCATTTGCAGAGAGCTTGGCAGCTGCGTTCTCGTCTTCAAGAACATGCCGGATGTTAGCTATCAATTCTATAAGTTTTCTTTTAAACTCGGGCAGTTTTTTTTCTATGTATTCATACTCATCGTTTTTTCCCGCGTTTTCAAGGAGAGCGGCTTCGACAGAGACGTTTTTTGCTCCTATTGCGGCGGATGCGCTCTTTAATGAATGTACCTGAATTACAAACAACTCCATGTCGTCATTTTGCGGATTTTTATCCAGCATGGAGAGGCGTTCCTGCGCATCCTTGCAGAAAATAGCAAGAACCTGCCTGTATAAGGATTCCTTCCCGCCTGTCATGGAAATGCCGGTGCGCACATCGACTCCCGGAATGATCATGTCTGTAATACCTTCCGTTTGATAATCAAATTCAACCGCTTTAAATTTCTTTTTCCTGTCAGGTATCCATTTTGCAAGAATTTCGTCCAGTTTAATTATATCAATCGGTTTTGCAAGAAAATCGGAAAAGCCTTTTTCTACAAACATCTCTTTTTTGCCGGTTACTGCATTTGCTGTTAACGCCACAATAGGTAATTGTGCATAACGCTCCCCGTCAATAGAACGAATAATATTTACAGTCTCAATGCCATCCATCTCCGGCATCATGTGATCCATGAAGACTATGTCGTAGTTTTCCTGTTTTATAAGCTCAATGGCGGCAGCTCCGCTAAGTGATGTATCAATTATCGCATGATACGGAGAGAGAAG
>Ga0082212_10009203_pt1 | contig 12755 bp, 11 predicted proteins | sample TergutNt197P3_FD_71548 | JGI IMG/M metagenome (GOLD analysis project Ga0082212, IMG submission 71548) | Neocapritermes taracua P3 segment gut microbial communities from Petit-Saut dam, French Guiana - Nt197 P3 | ecosystem: Host-associated > Arthropoda: Insects > Digestive system > Gut ... | reverse complement strand
GGCGGGAGTTCGTAAACGTCTTTGTTGAACAAATAATTTTGCAGTTCTATATCTTTTATAAGCATTTTCGTGTGGAAAATATTCGACTGATAAACATTTACGTCGATTGCGTCGTATTTCGTCAGAGTTTTATCGGCGATATAATCCTGAATCGAGCGTATATCGTGGTCGATAAATAATTTCACGCCGTCAACGTCACGCGTAAACCCTCTCACCCGATAGTCTATCGTCATAATATCGGAATCAAAACTGCTGATAAGAAAGTCAAGAGCGTTAAGAGGGGAGATAGTCCCGCATGTTGAAACGTCTATATCGACCCTGAACGTAGAGACTAAATTATCGGGGTGCGATTCCGGGAAAGTATGAACTGTGACATGGCTTTTATCCAAATGCGCGTGAACTTCTTTTCCAATCGACAAAGACGGGATAATCCCACGGTTGCACGATTCGTCGATAAACTGCGGGGCTAAATCGTCCTCGGTGATTAAAATATTGACTGACGCTCCCTGCGGTTCGTAATCCTGTTTTGATATATTTAAAATCCTCGCGCCTATAATCTCCGTAACTTTGCATAATATATTAGTAAGCCTCTCTGAATTGTACTGCTCATTGATATAAGCGATATAATCTTTTTGTTCTCTTTCGCTTTTCGCGTAACAAACGTCGTAAATATTAAAACTCAATGTTTTTGTAAGGTTATTGAACCCAAAAAGCGTGAGTTTGTCAGCCAATATTATCAACTTCTTTCTTTTTGATTTTTATGTTGTTATTTTATCACAATTCATAAAAAAAAACAACTGTTTCATATAAATTTTTATTTTTTATATTTTATACATAAATTTGTTTTATTATATACTATATTGTATTATAAAATGGTTATATAATTCAGAGAAAGGAACGGAAGAAATAATGTTACAAGTAGCGATAGTAGGGTTCGGAAATATAGGGAAAGCGGCGTATGAAGCGGTCTTAAACGCGCCGGACATGGAATTAAAATGTATAATTGAACCGTCTGAAAAAATCGACATACCGGAAAACTTAAAAAATATAAGAGAATTTGATTATAAAAACATACATAAACATGGCGGCATAAACGTCGCGATACTCGGGACGCCGTCAAGATTATGCCCGGATATAGCGGAAAATCTTTTAAATATGGGTATTTGTACGGTTGACAGTTACGATATGCACGAAAATATCTGGGAATTAAAATGCCGTCTTGACGAAGCTGCAAAAAAATCCGGCAAGTCGAGCATAATTTCAGCGGGTTGGGACCCGGGAAGCGATTCGGTAATACGCGCATTGATGGACGCAATGGCTCCGCAAGGGTTATCTTACACCAACTTTGGTCCGGGAATGAGCATGGGGCATTCTGTCGCCGCAAAAGCAATCGAAGGCGTGGAAAACGCTTTATCTGTGACAATCCCGGCAGGAGCTGGAGTACATAAACGCATGGTTTACGTGCAGTTAAAATCCGGCGCGTCTATCGAAAAAGTGACGCAGTTAATCAAAGCCGACCCGTATTTCTCGCACGATGAAACGCATGTAAAACAAGTTGACGATGTAGCGGCGATTACGGATATGGGACACGGCGTATATATCAACCGCAAAGGCGTCGCGGGAAACACGCATAATCAGCTTCTGGAATATTCGCATAAAATCAACGGTCCGGCTCTCACGGGGCAAATGCTTGTAAATGCCGCCAGAGCCGTCGTAAAACAACAACCGGGTTGTTATACTCTCATAGAAATCCCCGTTATCGACATGCTTCCGGGCAATAAAGAAGATTTAATTAAAAGATTGGTGTAAAATATAAAAACGAAGAAACGGAGAAAAATATTATGGATAAAAATTACGATTGGGAAACCAGAATTATATGGACTGACGAACTTGCTACGGGAAACGAAAAAATCGACGAACAGCATAAAAAAATTCTTAATATAACCAATGTATTTATAGATACCTGCTTAAAAGGCGAAGGCAAAAAAGTGCTTGGCGAAATGCTTGATTTTCTGATTGATTATACTGTTGAGCATTTCGCTTATGAAGAAAAACTTATGACAGAATATAATTATCCGGAATATAAAAAGCATAAAAAACTTCACGACAATTTTAAAATCACCGTTATTGAATTGAAAAAACAATTCGATGAAAGCGGCGCGTCGGACGAATTGAATAAAAATCTGAGCATAACTGTTATAAAATGGCTTATCGGACATATAAAATTCGAGGATTTTAAAATCGCCAGATATATCAGAAAAATAAATCAGGACAAAAAGGGGGAAATTTAGTATGTCTGAAAATTATAAAGACGATTTGTTTGATATTATTATACAGGGAGGACAGTCAAACGCCGAGGGCTGCGGCGGGGGATTTGTGACAGACGAGTATATCCCAAGCGAAAATATTCTATACATGAATAACGATTTGACAATATCAGTCGCAGAGGAGAGAATATGGGACGGCAATAAAATCAACGATTTTTCGTTGAGTTTTTCAAGGGAATACATAAAAAACAACATGCTTGAAAAAGGACGTAAAATTTTAATTTTAAGGTCGGCGGTCGGAGGCACGGGCTGGGCTGACCACCGCTGGGGAATGACTGAGGATTTATATTTGAAAATGCTCGAAATGCTCAAAACCGCGGTAAATTTAAATTCCGGAAACAAAATCGTGGCGTTTATATGGCATCAGGGCGAAACAGATTGTGGCTCTGGTCACGATACGCATTACGGGCATTTAAAAGAACTTGTGGAATCCGTCAGAAACGCATATAATTATCCGAACCTGCCGTTTATAGCGGGGGATTTCGTGCATGAATGGAAAAATAAAAATCTTGAATCAGCTATACCTGTCGCTCAGGCGATAAAAGACGTGTGCAACGATATAGGACATGCGGCGTTTGTGGAAACATCGGAGTTGCATTCAAACAATCAGGACACGGGAAACAACGACGATATTCATTTTTCAAGGGAATCGTTGAATCAGTTAGGCGTGAAATATTTTGACGCGTTTTCGAAAATATAAATAAAAAACTGTTGCAATTTTAATTTTTGTATGATATAATAATTTTTGTCATACAAACGCGGGTGTGTCGGAATGGCAGACGAGGAGGTCTCAAACACCTTTGGGTAACACCGTGTGGGTTCAAGTCCCACCACCCGCATTAATCGAGATGTTTTTACAGGATTATATAATTTTAAATATTAAAGTATGTAAGGAGAAATGATTTATGAAAATAAAAAAAATGTTGACGGCAATTTTTATTGTTTCTATAATGATTACTGTTATGACGCCATTGTTCGCAAATACTGTTCTTGCGGCGATAGAACCCGCCCCGTTTTCTCTGGAGATTCCCAAAGCGGTAACCGCTCCGGTTATTGACGGGAAAGTGGACGTAAACGGCGAATGGAAAGACGCGTGGCACGGCGTTCTGGATTCGGACAATCCCGGCGGGGTAAGGCTTGACACTTTAGAGCCTACATATCACACAATATATGACTACTATATGATGTGGGATGAAACAAATCTTTATGTGGCATGCGTATGTACGGGAGACAAAACCGGAACGCCCGTTATGAATACCGGGCTTGACACACGCGACAACGATATAAGGGGAGACGGATTCCAGTTATTCATAAACCCCGGAGTTGAACGCGGCAAAGACGACATACAATATTTCTGGAGCGATTTTTACTGCGAATATGCCCCCGGCGTAACGCCTTTCTGGTGGGAATACACGGTTTATGACGGGGATAACAACGACGAAATGGCAAATGAATTAAATATAACAATAGCCGCCGAACGTAACGGTGAAAACTGGGCGATAGAAGTATGTATCCCTTGGGAGGATTTACTCTATACGATAGACGGAACAAAAGACCAGTTTGATTTTGAAGTCCCGATGACTGCCGGCAAAGATATAAAAATCGAATTCGCAAGCATGGATTTCACCGGGGACGGGGATAATTGCAGACGCTTGGAATTATCGAGTTATGACGACGGGGAAGATATGTTCACCGTGGAAAATTTCCATACTTTCAAAACCACGGCGAATCCGGCTGGATTAGCTCCGGTTTCAGAAGAACCCGAAGTTGAGGAAAATGCGGACGCAGGCGAACCTGCTCCTGCTCCGTCGGACAACGCGTCTACTTCTCCAAAAACGTCCGACCCGACGATATTCTTTATTATGATTATATCCACAATCATTTCGGGAGGCGTAATTATATATAAATCGTTCGGTAAAAAAATATTACGTTAATAAATAGACTTAAATAAATATAAAATATCCCCCGGTTTTTTACCGGGGGAAAACTTTTTAATTAATTATTTACTCCATAACCATCGACAAACCATAATAATTCTGCGAATCATTAGCGAAATTGTCATATATTATATCTATCACGATTTCGTCTTTTTTATTTATCACGCCGACTTTATTATCCAGCCTGACTATTGCCAGATTAGATTCAAAATCAGATATTGCGTCATAATGCGGGTTGATAATATATCTGCCTTTTTTATCTATAACACCCCACGCATTTCTCACGGACACAGCCGCCAAGCCGTTCTTGAAATCCCTGTAACCGGTAAATTGCGAGTTTATCACAATATCGCCTTTTTTATTTATGACCCCGTATAATTCGTCGCTTTCGGAGTTGCCGATAACAAACGCCATTCCTTCCGAAAAATCGGAACATCTTGAATACAATTCATGTATTATTATATTTTCTTTTTGGTCAATATAGCCGTAAAAATTATTTTTGATGACTTTGCTTAAGTTTTCCGAAAATATTCTCGCGTATTTATAATTAAAATCTATTACGACTTTGCCTTTTTTATTTATATAGCCGTATAATCCGTCTTTTTTCGCCCAGATTAGTTCGCCGTTTAAAGATTTGTCTATATCCTGATATTCGATTTCGGTAATATTTTTGCCTTTTTTGTTTATAAGACCCCATAAGCCGTTTTTTTCAACGACCGCGACACCGTTCGAAAAATTTGACACGGTATCGTATACCGGGTTGATTTTTATAACGTTCTTTTTGTTGATATATCCCCAAACCCCGCCGATTTTTACAGCGGCGAAACCGTCGTTGAAACTATATGCGTCCTCATACTGCGCCGGGATTGCAAAATCCCCGGACGCGTCTATAAATCCCCAATGACCGTTGACCGATACCGCGGCTAATTTTTCAGAAAAAGCCCGCGCGGAATCAAACGTCCGGTTTATTTTTTGCGTGCCGTTTTTGTCGATATAAATATATTTGCCGTTCAGATACGCCACGGCAAGATTCTCCGAAAACGAATATATCCTTTCGTCATATGTAGCGGGGATAAGTATTTTCCCGGTTTTGTCCATAAGCCCGAATTTATCGTTTTCCATGAAAGAAAACCCGACGAGTTTCAGATTATCTTTTTTAGGCAGGTTTTCCGAGAGAATAAACAAACATATAATAAATAAAATAGTGGAGATTAAAATAATCAAATTATAATTTTTATAATTTTTTTGGCTATCTTGATTATCTTCATGATTTTGCTGATTAATTTTAACGGTTTCTTTTATCTCTCTTGATTTTAAACCTGTAGAATTTTTGTTATCCAAATTAAATATCACCTGCCCGAAAATAATTTTACAAACTATCAATAACTATCTATATAATATTTTAAGATATACATACTATTTTGTCAAGATGTTAATATAAAATTATTTATGAAATAATATAAAAAAATCACGGGAGGGTAAAAAAACTATGCTTAAATACAAAGAAGACCTGATTTTGTTTTTAATCAGAACCGGAGCGTTGAAATTCGGGGATTTCACTACAAAAAGCGGCAGGCAGTCGCCGTATTTTATAAACGCCGGAAGTTTCAGGAGCGGCGAGCATATCGAAACGCTGGGGAATTTTTACGCGGACTGCATTATGAACACCGAAAACGTAAAAGACGATTTTGATATTTTATTCGGTCCTGCTTATAAAGGCATACCGTTGTGTATCTCGACTGCCTGCGCTTTATACAGAAAATATAACTTAAACAAAGAATATTGTTTTAACAGAAAAGAAATAAAAGACCACGGCGAGGGGGGAATGTTTGTCGGAGCGTCTATTTCAGACGGCGATAAGCTTGTAATAATCGAAGACGTAATGACTGCGGGAACTTCGATTAAAGAAAACGTGCCGTTGATTAAACAATTTGCCGATGTAATCATAAAAGACGAATTTATATTGGTTGACCGCATGGAAATCGGGTATAACGGCAAGACCGCTCCGCAGGAAATAAAAGAAGAATTTGATATAACGGTTCATGCTATCGTGAACGTGCGTGAGATAATAGATTTTATGTACAACAGGGAAATAAACGGCAAAGTTTTACTTGGCGATGAGCAAAAAGACAAAATGGAACGCTATCTTGAAATATATTGCGTAAAATAATAAAAATTTTTATAAAATCCTCTTGACTTTTTGTTTAATATAATATATAATTAAAGTAAATTGTATTTACTTTAATTATTTTTAATTTTTTGTGTAGGTGATTGATAAATTTATGGAAGACGCAAGCAGAATAAAAGAATTAAGTCTCGGCAAAAAAATCCGCCAGATTAGAATAGAAAGAAAAGTGACCCAGCAGGAACTTGTCGGGGATTTTATAACCAGAAACATGCTCAGCCAAATCGAAAACGACGTGGCTACGCCGTCTATTAAAACTTTGCAGTATATAGCGGACCATTTGGAAGTGCCGCTGTCTTTTCTCATGATAAACGAACACGACGACGATTTTAATAAAAATTACGAATTTGACGATACGGAAACGATAAGCTTGAAAGCCAGGCAGATATATTTTGAAGGCGATTATTTAAAATACATAAACATATGCGAAAGTAATCCCGAAATTATAAACAGCAGTAAAAACAAAAAAGAAAATGCGATGCTGTTAAGTTTCGCGTGCCTTGAAGCGGCGGCTGAATCTTTTATAAACGGCGATAAAAATAAATGTCTGGAATATTGCAAGAAAGCGGAAAACTGCGTAAATATTTTAGGCGATTTATCGCAGGCAAAACAAATCAAACGTCAGGCAGAACTGTACAGATTCTTATGTCAGCCTGTTTTGACAGACGACGGCGAGGAATATAAACCCGTAAAATCCGGAAACGCGAACGCGATAAATTCAGAGAATTTTATATACAAGACATTCGACGAAAACGGGGTATGCAGGTTTAAAATAATGGCGGCTCACAGAGCGTTGAAAAGAGACGACCCGGAAAAAGCGTTTGAATATCTGAAAGAAGCCGAGACATTTATGGAAGATTACGAAAATTACCCGTACAGAAAAGAAATATACAGGCTATTCGAAATGTATTATGTAAAAACAGAAGATTATAAAAACGCGTATTTATACAGCGCAAAAATTTTGAATTTATATTCCGGGCAAAATAAGAAATAAAGGGAATTAAACTGTATTTATATTATCGGAGGATTTAATATGGGGAATTTGATAATTTCAGGTAGTGGAAAAGAACATAAAATAAATGTTATTTTGCGAATTGTAATAGCATTACTTATTGGCGTCGCAGTAACTGTGGTTGCTATGTTTAATATATCGCCAACGCCTGAAGAAATTATAGGTACGGCGAAAGGGTCAAGACGAGTTTATATTATTTTTGGTGTGCTTCTTTTATATATTTGTATTTATTGCTGTATTTATGTATGGTTACATATTTTGAAAACAGAAATAAATGTTTATGAAAATGGAATTAAGGGTAAAAGTATAGATGTAGATTTCTATTCGATTTTTAGTCTTCGCAGAGATAACGGTAATGTTAAAATGTCTGAATTTCATTTAGATTACGACCAAATATCTTCCGTTAAATGTATGGGAAAAAGTGTGATAATCAAGACTGCAAGCAAAAACCATAAGTGTTATGCTATGAATGCCAAGGAAATACGAGATGTTATAGTGAAGCAAAAAAATGAAAATAATATGTAGAATTATCTGTTTTACATGAATTTTACGTAAATTTTACTTGAAAAATACGAAAAAATATTATAATATATAAGTAAAGCATATATTTTATTATAATATTAAAATCAAGGGGAAGTAAAAACTTATGAAAGACGGAGAATATAAAAATTATTTCGCGAACAGGGAATTATCTTTTTTGAATTTTAACAAAAGGGTTTTAGAAGAATCAGACGACAAGTCAGTCCCTCTTTTGGAAAGATTTAAGTTTATTTCGATATTTCATTCTAATTTAGACGAATTTTATATGATAAGGGTAGGGAGCTTATACGAGAAGTCCCTGTTAAAAGACGACGGCTTGAACGACAATAAAACCGGCTGGAGCCCCGATAAACAGCTTAGGGAAATTTTCCGGACAACAAAAACGCTTTACGAAGAAGCCGACAAAATGTTTTGGAATACGGCTAATTTATTAAAAGAAAAAAACGTAAAATACTGCAAATTCAATGAACTCAAGGACAGCGAGAAAAAATGGCTGAAGAATTATTTCAAGCGTGAAATCATGCCGCTTTTATCCCCTCAGATAGTCGATTCAAAACACCCTTTCCCGCATTTGTCAAACAAACAAATATATATAATCCTCGAACTCAGCCACGAAAATAAAAATTCTTACGGGATAATATCGCAGAATAAAAACATAGACAGGATAATAAGAATCCCTGTCGAATCCGGCTCAAAAAAAATTGAATACAAATATATTTTATCAGAAGATATTATATACAGATACGCCAAAGATTTGTTCAAGAAACACAAAATGCTGTCTAAATTTATAATAAGAATAACGAGAAACGCCGATATAAACGTCGAGGATTCTTTTTCAGACTACGAAAGTTTTAATCCAAACATAGATTACAGGACGTATATGAACGACATTCTGAAAAAAAGAGGTAAGCTCGCCCCTGTGCGTCTTGAAGTCAGCGATATAAACAAAAACAGGGTAAACGCCCTGAAAAAATATCTATGCCCTAAACTTAATATCCATGAGGACCAGGTATTTGTCACAAACTCACCGTTGGACCAGAATTTTATTTTTGAAATCAAAGACAAAATAGAAAAAACGTTTAATATAAACGAAGCAAACGCAATTTTATCGGACGATATGTTATATGAGCCGATAAATCCTATTTTGCCGAAAAAAATAGACGGCGCAAATTCCATAATAAAAGCCGTGCAAACAAGCAAAGACGATATATTTATGCATTTCCCAAGACATTCTATGAAATCTTATCTTAAACTTCTGGAAGAAACGGTACATGACCCCGATATAGTCAGCGTAAAAATCACGCTTTACAGATTAAGCGACAATTCGCAGATTATAAATTATCTGTGCAGTCTCGCCGAAATGGGAAAAGACGTTACGGCAGTCGTTGAATTACAGGCAAGGTTCGACGAAGAAAATAATATAAACTGGTCAAAAAGACTTGAAGAAGCGGGTTGCAATGTCATATACGGCATAGACGGGTATAAAATCCATTCAAAAATCACGCTTATCACAAAAAAATCCGGCAACGATATAAAATATATAACGCATATCGGCACGGGAAACTATAACGAAAAAACGTCGAAATTATACACCGACGTCGGGATAATTACGTCCGATATAAATATAGGCAAAGACGCTCTGACTTTTTTTAATTCAATCACAACGTCAGACCCGACCGACGATTATTCAAGTCTGCTTGTCGCCCCGTTGAAATTCAAGAGCGAAATCATAAAATTCATAAATGAAGAAATCGAAAACGTCAGGGCAGGGAAGACAGGGTATATAAAACTAAAAATGAATTCTCTTACCGATAAAGACATAATCGCTGAATTAGTCAAAGCGTCGCAAAACGGGGTAAAAGTCGATTTATTGATACGTGGGATATGCTGTTTATTGCCGGGAATCAAAGACAAAACCGAAAATATAAAAGTAATCAGTATCGTCGGACGGTTTCTGGAACATTCGCGTATATTTATATTCGGGAGCGGCAGGGTATATATAAGTTCAGCGGATTTAATGACGCGAAACACAACAAGACGGCTTGAGATTGCAACGCCGATATTCGACGAGAAAATCAAAGCCGAGCTTGAAAAAATATTCGACTTATATTTCAAAGACAACGTAAAAGCGCGTGAATTGTGTCCGAACGGAATGTACAAAAAAATCGACGGCGTATTCGAAGATTATATCGACGCGCAGGACGAATTGTTTGTGAACGTGAAATAAAAAAAATCGTAGGGGCAGATTCTATATCTGCCCTAAAAAAATGGGGCGAAAATAGATTTCGCCCCTACAGTTTTTTTGCGTTAAATTATTCAAAAATACGTTTTAACATAATAATCCAACGGGTCTTCTATTGTAAATTCGTCGTATTGTTCCTGCGTTATTAAACCTTGTTCCAAAAGGTCGGCGCAAAATGGATATATTTCGTTGTTTAATACAGATGTGTAATGATTTAATGAATGTACCCAATTAAAATTTTTTAATTTACTTTCTCCATTTTCATCAAAATACCAAACCCAAGGAAGATACGGATAAATATTTAAAATGTAATATCCGTTTTCATCAAGGTGGTCCTCAATAGTTTCTCCGTTTTTATATCCTGCAGAATCAAAATTTACATTTGGATTTCCATTTACCGTTTTTGAAAAATATGATTTTTTATCTGTTATTTCTTGCAAATCTTTTTCATACAATTTAAGTATTTCGTCGTTATCAGGGTCATATTCTTCTATTTTTTTAATACAACTTTCAATATATTCTTCCATTTCTTTTTTGTTTTCGTCAGACATTTGTATATATTCCAAATACGAATCGGAATTTTGATATTCAATTAAACGGTTCATTTGCGAAATTAGGTTCATATAATTTTTATATTCTTCTATTTTTAATAAAAATGTTTCCTCAGTATGCCATACAATATCAAGCAATAATATACTGCGGTCGTCTCCAAATCTAACATTTGCATAAGGGTCGATTTCTTCCGGTTCTTCTTCGACTTTTACATCATTTTTCGATTCATTTTCAACCGGTTCGGTGTTTTCTTCTTTTGGATTCGTACACGACGATATTAAAATCGCAGTCGAACTTATAATCAACGCAAACGCTAAAATCATGCTCAATATCGTTATTTTTTTACTTTTCATAATAGATGTTATCCTTTCTTTGAGAGAATTTTTGTTGAAATGATTTACAAGCGGGTTAAAACTTATTTTGCTTATTTCAACGTCTAAAAGCATTGTCGCGTATGATTTTTTATTTGTTTCGCCTTTGAGTTTGATGACTTTTTCATCGCATGACAATTCTATATCCCGATTCATCAAAAGATACATCACCCATACCAACGGATTAAACCAATTCACGCATAAAGTAAACGCCGACAGCCATTTTAACGCAATGTCAAACCGTTTTATATGTACAAATTCATGCGTGAGAACATAGTCAATTAATTCACGGTTATTTATATCAATATTTTCCGGCAGTAAAATCACAGGGTTAAATAATCCGTAAGTAAACGGCGAAATTATTTCGTCCGAAACCATGACTTTATATTTTCTGCGTAATTTATGCGAACCAACCCACGAATCAATATAACTATTTTTGACAGGCAACGCGGCTTTATATTTACGCGAATTTGAAACATGCGGTACAACGAAAAATCCTGCGAACGATAATATTCCTACGAACCATATAACCGGATAAACGTTGATATTTATATTTTTATTGACAGGAATATCTTCTGTTGGTTCTTCATTAATTATGTGTTTATCAATTTCCGAAAATTTCGTCATTTCCGGCGATATAAAATTATTTTGCGGCTGAAAAATTTGTATTTGTTCGTTTAAATTCAACGTATCGACCACAGGATAAACGTTAATCACCGACGGCATTGTATATGGGAGCAACAACCGGCTAATTATAATCAGCCATAAAACAATAAACGTTTTTTTCGGCAGTTTATTCATACCGACAGCGCGGATTATAACAGTAAAAACAATCAACAGCGAACCGTATATATTCATTTGCACCATTGACATTTTATTATCACCTCACAATTTTTATTTTTGTAGGGACGACCGCCCTCGGTCGTCCGTGGATTAATTACCAAGTTCGGCTTTATATCGCCGGGCGACCGAGGGCGGTCGCCCCTACATTAGGTTAATCAATTCCTTAAGTTTTTCTATCTCGTCCAGACTAAGCGACCCATTATCCAGCAAAGACGCAACTAATCTGTCCGCTGAACCGTCGTACATAGTATTTATCAACTCAGCCGTTTCATATTTCTGAGCGTCTTCTTTTGTGATTAAAGCGTGGCAGATAAAATCGCCGCCTTTGTTTTCGATAATATTTTTATCAATACACCGTTTTATTATCGTATATGTAGTCGATTTATTCCAGCCGACTTCTTTGTTCAGGATTTTCACAATTTGTTTCGCGGGAGTATCGCCGTTTTTCCATAGAATATTCAATATTTTAAGTTCAGAATTAAACAATTTTATTTCCATAAAAAATCACTTTCTTTCGCGTTTTATTTTGTCTACACAAGTAGACTATAAATACAGTCTACCACAGTAAACTTGTTTTGTCAAGTGTTTTTTAGAAAAAATAAAAAAATTAAAATTTTATGTAAGATTTTTATTTCTGAAAACGTATGTATAAGTAGAGACGCGTCAAACAAACATAAAAAGAAAGGTGCGGATTTATATAGAATACTTAAATGTAGAAGTAGCAGGTACGAAAAATATGAATGATA
>Ga0082212_10009202_pt1 | contig 12757 bp, 8 predicted proteins | sample TergutNt197P3_FD_71548 | JGI IMG/M metagenome (GOLD analysis project Ga0082212, IMG submission 71548) | Neocapritermes taracua P3 segment gut microbial communities from Petit-Saut dam, French Guiana - Nt197 P3 | ecosystem: Host-associated > Arthropoda: Insects > Digestive system > Gut ... | reverse complement strand
ATTCCGCATTCATCTGGGATTCCCAGTCCCGCAGTATATCCCCCCCCCGCCACCCCTCCATCGTCGGCTACAATCCGCTCACTGGCGAGCCGCAGACGCCGTGGCTTGAAGGCACCATGGTCGACGGGGCGATCAAGGACGACGTATTATTCAAGCGCTGGTACGACGACGGGGGGAAAGAGTGGCTCGAATCAAATCCGGCATGGAACGATTTGAGCGCGGACCCGGCCGGAAAAAGCTGGGGGGCCTTCTGGGCGGAGAACTATGACAGCCTCCCGCGTTTCGTAGACCAGTCACGCAGTAAAACGCCCGCAATGGCGCTTACCAAAGCGGGTTTTGTCGGGTTGGATGGGCGGTACCTCAACAACGCCCCGCAGTGCACCGGCTGGATGAACCTCACAGAACACGGCGGCTCGGGTTCGTTCTATATCCTCTGGAGCGGTATCTACAAACCGACCACCGCCGGCGCAATCCCTTACTACACCGGGCAGTATTCGCCCGAGGTCCAGGGTAATAGACGCGGCTTTGCCATGGTCACCATAGGCGCGGGCATCGAAGATTTCACCGCCCCCGCGAGGGATATGGAGGATTCCCTGACCGATGCGATCAACAGCAATCTATTTGACAACATATTGCTGCTTTCGGGAACAAGCCTAATATTGTTTGCTATCGTAATCCTGATGGCGATCCTCCTGTCGTCCTACCTTACGGACAACATAAAGGTGATGATAAGCGGAATCACCCGGTTTCGTTCGGGTGAGCGGCAATTCAGGCTGCAATCGACAAACAAGGACGAGCTCGGTACGCTTGCAAACTCATTTAACGAAATGGCGGACAGCATCGTCGATAACACGAACGAGCCGCTCTCCATCGTCAACGTGGATCGAGAAGTCATCTACATGAACAACCCCGCGCTCAGGGTTTTGGGCAGGTCTTTGAGCGAGGTCATAGGGACGTCATACGACGATTCCAGCTATTACCCGTCCGGTTCGAAGTACGACCCGATTACCGCCCTCCACGAAGGCAGGGAGTCCGAAGTGCTGTACCAGGAAAGCAGCGGTCATTATTATAAAGGCGTGGCGAACTACCTCTTGGATCAGAACGGCGGGAAAAACGGTTACATTATCGTCTCGAACGACGTTACTGAAATCGAGGACGCCCGGCAAAGGGCGGAGCAGGCAAGCAAGGCAAAGAGCAACTTCCTATCAAATATGAGCCATGAGATGCGTACGCCCATGAACGCGATCATCGGTATGACCTCCATCGGCAAGGCTGCGCTTGATACCGAGAAAAAGGACTACGCTTTCCAAAAAATCGAAGGCGCGTCGACCCATCTGCTAGGCGTCATCAACGATATCCTGGACATGTCAAAAATCGAGGCGAACAAATTTGTCCTGTCCGCCACCAAGTTCTCACTGGAAAAGATGGTCAAGCGGGTCGTTGATGTAGTCAACTTCCGGGTCGAGGAAAAACACCAAAAACTGACGGTGCACATCGACCCCGCCATTCCACGCACCCTTATCGGGGACGAGCAGCGGCTGTCGCAGGTCATCGCGAACCTGCTGACCAACGCGATGAAATTCACGCCGGAAGAAGGCTCGATACACCTGGAAGTCAGGTTATCTTCCGAAAAAAGCGAAATATGCACGATATCGTTTTCCATCAGCGATAGCGGGATCGGCATAAGCGATGAGCAAAAGAGCAGGCTGTTTGGCGCCTTTGAACAAGCGGAGAACAGCACCTCCCGCAAATACGGCGGTACGGGCCTCGGGCTCGTCATATCCCGAAGCATCGTGGAGTTGATGGACGGCAAGATGTGGGTAGACTCCGAACTCGGTAAAGGCTCGACCTTCTCGTTCACAGTATGCCTTGCCCGCTGCAAAGACGAGCAAAAAAGCCTGTTGAGCCCCGACCTGCATATAGGCAATATAAAGATACTCGCAGTCGACGACGACCCGGACGTCCTGTCATTCTTCAAGGAAGCGGCGGAACAGATCGGGATTTCCTGCGATACGGCGAGCAGCGGGGCGGAGGCGCTCTCGGCTACCTCGGCAAAAGGCGTTTACAATATTTACTTCGTTGATTGGAAAATGCCGGGGATGAACGGTATCGATCTTGCGCGGGCAGTCAACGAAAAGAAAGATGAAAACACGGTCATTATTATGATATCCGCTACCGACTGGAGCGTGATCCAGGACGAGGCCCATACGGTCGGGATAGATAGGTTCCTCCCGAAACCACTGTTTGTTTCATCCGTCGCGGATTGCATCAATGATTGCCTGAGCACACCGGCGCCGGTTGAAAGCGATACGCAAGATGACGTCGAAGTCAGCTTTGACGGCCGCTGCATACTGTTGGCGGAGGACGTGGAGATCAACCGCGAAATTGTTATCGCGCTGCTTGAACCTACCGGCCTCGCTATTGACTGCGCGGAAAATGGCGCCGAGGCGGTTGACATGTTTGTCGCGAACCCCGAAAAGTACGGTATGATATTCATGGACCTGCAGATGCCGGAAATGGACGGGTTGACCGCGTCGAGAACCATCCGCGATCTGGATATAGCGCGGGCGAAAGAGATACCCATCGTTGCAATGACCGCTAACGTGTTCAAGGAAGACGTGGAGAAGTGCCTCGCGGCCGGCATGGACGGGCATATCGGCAAACCGCTGGATTTCGACGAGGTCATTACCACGCTCGATAAGTATTTGACTATATAAGCAAACAGAAGCAGGGGGACGGTTCATCTGCTCGAAAGAGCCCAGATAATGTTGGTTGAAACTCCTGACACCCTTGAAAGTTGCCTTGTTGAAACCCCCTCCATCCTCAGTATGGACTCCAGAATGTGGTCCCGGCTCTCCTTTGGCTCGCTTTGGATCATTGTTGCTTTCATCTTGAAGGTTTCTTCTATCACCGCCGCCAACTCTTCGTCCGTCATCCGCTTTCTTGGGTCGGTGAGTTCAAGGCAGTGTCCGTCGATTGTTTCGGACATGGATTTCTCGAAACTGTCATTTCCAGTTATGCCCAGTGCATACTCATGATCTACAATCCCATTTTTATGGATATACCCTTTATAGCTGCTCCACTTGTACTCGCCGATGCTTCCGCACAACCCCGCTTTTATTGGGTTCTGATGAATGTGTCTTAACACTTCTGTGAAGTATGGATCGGATTCAACGGGTTCGCTTTTGTATCGGTCTTGAAATAAGTGCCCGGATCGCCTATACTTCCAATTGTACCAGAATACATATCTTGCTCCGATGCGCCGAAACACAAGCGCAAGGTCTTCTTTTCCCTCTCTTAGCAATAGATGCACATGGTTCCCCATCAGGCAATAGCCATATAGCTCGAACTCGCTTACGGCCTTGCATTCCTTCAGTGTTTGCAGAAACTTATCATTGTCTTCATCGTCCAGGAATATCGGCTGTCCGTTTATCCCCCTCAGCATTACATGGTAGATTCCTGTTGAACTCTTTTTTCTTGCTGCTCTTGACATACTCACGCACCCCCCACGCCCAGAGTAACACTTTTGCTTTCGCATGTCAAGCAAATGAACCGTCCCCTAGCTCTCCTACCGTATCTGTAAGTATTCTTTAACGCCATTTTGCAATATCTGAGAAAAGTTGATGTGTTTTTTCTCACCTTCTTCTTTCAACCACTGAGGAAGGGTCACGTTGACTTTGACTGCTTTGCCTTCGAAATAGTGTTTATAGTATTTTGTATCACAGGCCACCAAACTAACAATTTCACCCGGTTTTGCTGAAATGCTGCCAGGCTGGCTTGCAGGTGGCAAATCAACGCCTTTTTTCTCCATATCATAAAGCATCAAACATAGCGCATCCTGAGCCATTTCGATAGCCTCAGTGATATTCTCGCCTTGTGTGTAACAGCCTTCAATGTCGGGAAAATAAACACAATACCCCCCAGCTTCTTCGTCCGGCTCAAAAACAGCCGGATATGCATATTTAGCCAATTGGATCCACCCCTTTACTTCAGCCCCGCGTCTTTGAATATCCTGTTAAGAGTTCCTTTCTTCACATCCTGCGTATCATGCCTGCCAACTTGGAATACTCGATTTGTCTTAGGGCTGTACCAGTTTTCATGGTTGCTGCCCTCGCTGTTTTTATTGCATCCATGTTGCCTCAGAACTTTCTTTAGCTCAGAACATTTCATATATCACCAGCATCTTATATTATGCTCCTTATTATGCTCCTTGTCAATGTTCGGAGAGTTATTTAGCGATTAGTGTTATTGAATATTTTCGTTTTTTTCGTATAGAGTATTTTCGTTTTTTTCTAAAAACATCTTGCAAAACAAGAAAACGAGGAATATACTTTATCTTACAGGAAACGAGAGTGTAGCGTCGATAAAGACGGTAGGCGGAAAGGGCTCAAACCCCTTCCCGCCCTGCATATGTGGAGAAGACCCACATACACAATAGCAACTGCTACACCGCATGACTATTATATGACGGTTTAAGTTTTTGCGCAAGCATAACCCGTTGTTGGCATGGTCGGCCGTGTAACAATTATATTATGCTGTGTATGTGAACCGCGTACCAACGCGGTTTGGTCATTACGCAGCATTTTTCGTTTCCGGGAGGAATAACCGCCGGAATCATGTTATTCGGTTCCGGCGGGGAATGCCTCCGGAGGCTGAACCTTACGTAGCTGCGACTAACGTCTGCCAAAAACAGCGTTGTAGGTCCAAACCCACAAGAGACAATGCTTTTTTGAGATTACAGTTATGTATTAAAAACAAAGGAGAAAAAAATAATGAAAAGAAAAGTATTATGCGTTATCCTAATAATCACAATGATGGCATGTGTCTTACCAATCAGTGCGTCTGCCGACGGTGGTGATGTGTATGTAATCTACGTAGTTGATGTTAGCCGCGGACAAGACCTCCCCGAAATATTCCCGGAGTATTCAGGTAATAATGCCACTAGCTTTACCTTTGTTTTTGAGGCTCCTGATGGCACAGAGGTTTCTTGCGATATGCGCTATGGGGGTATGTATTGGGCCGATGGGGAATACCATGCTTCATTCTCTAGTGGCCATGCCCTTAATGTCGCGCAAGCGGGGAGGTACACGCTAAAGACCTATCCCGTTCCTTCCGGTTATGAAGTCGGTGAGAGCTACAGCATTTCCTATGATGGAGAGTTTGTCTCTGGCGGTTTCGTTCCGAGAGTATTCACACATGAAGATGGTTTTACTCATATTTATTTTGACGGAGATATACTTATCTCAATAAGAAGAAGTAGTCCCGGAACGGTTCCTCCTGTTGACACACCGGATCCGCCAACCACTCCCGACACACCTCATACATGGGCTGAACCTGAAGTAACTGCTGCAATTGCTGCTGGACTCGTGCCGCAGGAATTACAAAGGAATTATCGAAATGGCATCACGCGAGGCGAAATGGCGCAGATGTTCATAAACCTTATAGAAAAAGCCTCCGGTCAGTCCATCGACGATTTCATGGCGGCCAAAGGCGTGGCAATAAACGACAACGCCTTTACCGATACTAATGATAGGGCTGTCCTCGCGGCTAACGCCCTTGGAATAATCATGGGTTTCGGCGATGGCTCGTTTAATCCGGGAGGAAACTTTACGCGTGCGCATATTGCAGTTATGATTAACCGCGTTGCACGAACACTGGGGGTGGACACGGATGGGTATACGCATTCGTTCATCGATATGGACGGCCATTGGGCTGAGCCTGAACTCGGCTGGCCCGTGCATGCGGGAATCATAGAAGGCGTCGGCGACAACATGTTTGACCCAGAAGCCAATCTCACGACAGAAATGGCGATAGTCCTCGCCTACCGCGCCCTTGCCCCGCTTTCCCAATAGTGTGATAAAAAATACTTTAGATAAGGATAGAGGTAAACAATAATGAGTAAATCAATTAGAACAAGATTTTTGGCATTTGTATTGGTATTTATTTTTGTAATCGCTTAAAATCTCGTTATAATGGTTGAAGACAAGTTGAAAAAGGCTGTCAATGACAGCCTTTTTGAGTCTTCTTGGTCACTCTTGGAGAGGGTGGTAGTTTTATGGTTTTATAAAGAAACTACCTTCATCGTCCAAGAATATTGGCTGTCCGTTTATCCCCCTCAGCATGATAGATTCCTGTCGAACTCGTTTTTCTTGCTGCTCTTGGCATATTCACGCACCCCCAACGCCCAGAGCAGCATTTTAGCTTTCGCATGTCAAGCAAATGAACCGTCCCCCTGCTCTCCTACTGCTCCCGGTAGTGGCGAGCCTGCGCCTCCCACAATTCATAGTAGCGTCCGTTCACATCAGCAAGCAACTCATCGTGCGATCCCAGTTGCACGAGCCTCCCTTCATCGAAGACGGCGATGCGCTCGCAAAAACGGCAGGAAGATAGCCTGTGAGAGATGAACACCGCAGTTTTTCCCCTGATTGTACGATCGAACGAAAAGTATACCTCCGACTCCGAAATCGGATCGAGCGCGGCGGTGGGTTCGTCCAATACTACTATCGGCGCGTTCTTGTACAGGGCTCGCGCGAACGCTATTTTCTGCGCCTCACCGCCGGAGATCTGCGTCCCGTCTTCATCAAACTCTTTGTATAGTATCGTATCAAGCCCGCGCGGCATTGTCCCGATGCGATTGGCAAACCCTGCGTCGCCCAGATATTTTTCCACCAAGTCCGCATCGTACTCCTGCCCGACTGCGACATTCTGGCCAAGCCACAGCGGGAACAGCGTGTGGTCCTGGAATACCACTGAGAATAATGATGAGTACTGATCGCGATCGTAATCCCTGATGCTCGCGCCGTCCAGAAGTATATCGCCGTCCGTAGGGTCATACAGGCGGCAAAGAAGCTTTATCATCGTTGTTTTGCCGCTTCCATTGAGCCCCACCACGGCAAGCCGTTCACCGGGGTTCAGCTTCAGGTCGAGATTCTTCAAAGCATATCGTTCCGCGCCGGGATACCGGAAAGAGACGTTGCTGAATTCGATTTCATATCCGTGACCGTCCGGTGGGGGGACGTCTTTCGTCCCGCTGTGCAAAATACCGGGCAATGCCAGATAATCCTTCAGCGGCTTCAGGAACGGCGCATTATTATAGATCAAACCGATATTGACGATCAGCGAACCAATCGCGGTCGCCAGCGCGGATATCGCGCCTACTGTTTGAATAATGCTACCCACAAGAACATCGCTTCCAAGCGCGCCATATCCTGCAAGTAAGTAAAAACCTCCGCCGATGACCGCGAGCAATGCAAGTTGGAAGCCTTCTGTCCTCCCCCTGAAGTTCATAAGCGATATCCACACCGTCGAATCATAGCTATTCGCGAATACACTCCATAACGCCTCGTTTTGCTTGTAAATACGGACGTCTTTTGCCGCTTGGTCCGCTTTGATATAGTTTTTGTAATAATCATACAAGGTGTTATCGGAAGCCGCTCTTTCCGCTGTTATCTGCATCAGTGTCTTCTGCCGCGACTGTAGGCGGATCGTCATCACCAGCCCTGCCGCGAAAACAGCGAACAGCGCAGCCACCGCCCACGGGGAGCCCACTCTCATGCTTCCCGCTGAAAGCGGTCCTGCCAATAGTATGGCAAATATCATCGAAAACAAGCTGTCAGAAGCTCTTTGCGGCACTATATACAAAAATACGAGACCCCGGCTGCTGCCCTGGGCGTATGTATCCATCCTCGCAAGGATCTCGCTGACAGTGTTATCCTCCGTGTATGAGAAGTCCATCGTGGCGAACCGCTCCGCCTGCATCATGTGTATGCGCCGCAGCGCCCGTTCTCTGCCAGCGTGCGATTCGATCTCACGGACAAGGACCGCTTTAATCGCGGACAGGATGAATGTCAACCCTACCGTGATCGCTGCGTACATGACGATGTTGCCTATATCGCGCGCACTGGATAGTTCGTTGAGAATGTGCGCTGAGAAGAACAGCACGATCAGCGGCTGTGCAGCTGTGATCAACGAGCGTATCAACATACATGGATAGTAAGCAGGCATAAGCTTATGCGCTGTTTTGATGCCAAACCCGCATAAACTAAGCGATTCGCGGAAGGAAATAGTTGTCTTCTCGTCTGTCATAATCGCCTCTCATGCATTGTAGTAGCTTGATTGGACGTTGAACATGTTCGCATAAATACCGCCCAGCGCCATCAGTTCATCGTGTGTGCCTTGCTCGGCGATGATGTTCCCGTCAAGCAGTAATATCCGGTCGCAAAAACGAGTACTTGCAAGCCTGTGCGATATATACACCGAAGTCTTCCCTTCGGTCAGCTCTGCGTATTTCTGATATACTTCGTTTTCTGCGATCGGGTCCAGCGCGGCGGTTGGTTCGTCGAGGATCAGGATCGGCGCATCTTTATACAGCGCGCGCGCCATCGCCAGCTTTTGCATCTCCCCGCCTGATAGTTCAGTCGCGTTTGGATGGACAGCCCGCACCAGCAAGGTATCCTCATTATCAGGCAGCGTACCGGTCTTTGAGGCCAGTCCGGACAATTCCAGACAGCGGAGCGCCTTTTCGCGATCTGAATGCTCAAGTGGTCGTTGCGAGACATTTTCCAATATGCTCGTCGACATCAAATGGATATCCTGGAATACTGTGGAAAACAGAGTGTAATACTCATCCCTGTTATACTTGCCAATCGCGTTGCCATTCAGCAGTATTTCTCCTTCCGAGGGAGTGTATAATCCGCACATAAGCTTTATCAGCGTTGTTTTCCCTGCACCGTTGACGCCGACTAACGCGATCCGTTCCCCAGGTTTGATAGTGACGCTGATGTTGCGGAGCGCCGCATTTTCGGCTTTTGGATAAATATAACACACGTCACGCAACTCGATCGAAGGCGGCGACTCATCCGGAGTTGGCAGAGGGATGCCCGCACCCGTGTTCATCCTGTCCGGGAACTCTTGTTCAGCCTGAACGTCGCTCATGCTGACACAGGCTTTTGACAGATCGCTTGCTGCGGTCAATATTCCCGAAACCCAGCCCGCTAATGCTCCAATCGCAGCAAAAATAAACACGAAATCGCCCAGCGACATGCGCCCGTCGAGTACGAGCCAGATGAGGAATGCATAGGCAGCGCCATCGCGCAGCAGTATCATAAACGCATCGACCAGTTGCGTCTGCATATCTTTAGTAAGCAATTTCCTTTCTTCTTTTCGATACGCGGAATACTGGGTCCTATACAGCCGGCCCAGCCAGGGGAATGCTCCATATATCCTGATGTCCTTGCCTGCTTCCGATCTGCGAAGCACTGCGTTGAGCGTGTCAAGCTTCCCGGAAAGTTTGCCGCGCAGATCCCTGGTCGATTCCATATGGCGGCGCGCACGGGACAGCATCAACCAGTTGATTCCGGCAGTGACAAGCAGAAGCAGCAGTATCAAGGGGTGGATCAAAACGATAGCGCCGGCGTAGAGCAGGAATCCAAAGCAATTAGTCAACAGTTCCACCAGAAAACCGGGGATGTTCGCGGCAGGGGAATGATTGCTGTACGATGCATTACTTGCTTTATCATGCTTTTCTTTGAACTCCGGGTCCTCCATCATCTCATAGTCCATCGTCAACGCTTTTTCCATCCTGCGGATAAGGAACTTGTTCAGCAGCACGATACCTATGGTCATATCCAGGGTGCTGTCCGTTGACCCCTTGAAATAGTTGACCGCAATCAGGAGCAGCGCAAAGCCGCCCACTACAAAGAGAAATCGTTCCGGCGGGGAGTTTGCTGTTATCTGGTCCAGCACTACCTTCGGCATCATAATGGTCAGGTACGGTAACGCTACGCGCGCGATAACAGCGAGCCCGCAGAATAACAGCAGCCCCTTGCGTTCACCACGACATATCGATAACGAATACCGGATCCCCGGCCACAGCGTTTTCTTCATGATAGATTCCTGTTGAACTCTTTTTTCTTGCTGCTCTTGGCATATTCACGCACTCCATGCCCAGAGCAGCATTTCAGCTATCAAATATCAAGCAAATGAACCGTCCCCTTGCTCACCCTTGCTCTAGCAAATCGGAAAGCGTATAGAGCGTGACGCTATTGTCCATTTCCGCTTCTGCAACCAGCGTGTCAGAATATCCGGACTTCGAGAACAGCATATAGTGGACCGCCGCGCCTTGTTTTACAACTGCGGATTTCTCTTTCAGGAGAACAAGGTCGGTATAGTCGGTTTTGGTATTGCGAAACTTGCACTCACATAAAATATAGTTCTTTGAGCGCGAGTCCGCCGCGATTATGTCGATCTCTGTCTCAACGGGTGTTTGTTTCGTCTTTCTTTCTCCCAATATTTTGCTACTCGGAATCTTCCCCCACCATCTACCTATCTTTTCCGCCCTGAATCCTAGTTCTCCATTGCGGTTTCTTTTACGGACAAACTCAAGGCAGACCCGTTCAAACGCGTGGGCTGCATAGTCGTCAAGTCTGTGGCGGACAGCGTGTTCATACACACCTTCAGCGTCGCCTGTTTCAAGGTCGGTGAGATTCGCTGCGACGAATCTGAACCAGAATCGGAAATAACAGTCCGCTACGCGGTACAAGCCCCTGGTGGATGTCGCTTTTTCTTTCTCGCCGGAGAATACGGAAAACTCACGCTCGATAATTCCAAGCCCGATGAGATTTTTCAGATAGACGCCTATTTTGGGTTTTTCAATCTGCGTCTTTAAGAAGATGTCATTGAGTTGCGTATTGCCGAGCGCGACCGCCTCAATCAACGTATTATACATAGCCGGTTCACGCAATTCCTGCCGCGCCAGAAACTCTACCTCACTGTACAAGGCGCTGCCTTTTGTCAGTATGTTCCTAATGATATTGCTCTCAAGCGGTAGCGTTGGATCGAACTGCCGCAAATAATGCGGTATACCGCCAAGGATCGAGTAAGCAAGAATCTTGTCGTGCGCGGAATACTCGGGGAAAAACTTTACAGCGTCATCAAAAGGCAGCTCATTCATTCTGTATATTCCGGTCGCGCGCCCATACAGCGGGTTCTTAGCGGACAATATCTCCTTTTCTATGAAGCTCATTGAGCTGCCGCATAGAATTATCATCACGTCCCGGTTTTTAAGCGTTTCGTCCCATAAGGCTTGCAATGTGGATGGAATTGATGGATTCCCCTTGCAAATATACGGGAATTCGTCGATGACCAACAGTTTCTTAGCATCACCCGGAAGCTCAGTGATGCCCCCTATCGCCGTGTCCCAATCCGGAAAAACATCGATATATCTTGCCGCAGGGCTGCCTGCCCGCAATACCCGCTCGGAGAATGCACCAAGCTGCTTACTGTCTGAGATTTCCCTGCTTGAGTAAAAAATATGTGGCTTTCCTTTACAGAATTCGCGCAGCGTTTCAGTTTTTCCTATGCGCCGCCTGCCGTAAAGCACAATAAGCTGGGCGCCTGGAGCTGCGTATTTATCCTCGAGAAAACGGAGTTCCTGCACCCTGCCAATAAACATGAATATCGCTCCTACTGTTTTCTAATCACAATTTAATAAATCACGATTTAATAGTATTATGCACGACCGGGTTGGATTTGTCAAGGATGAATCCACCACAGTGCTTTCTAGTCATTGTGCCGCTCATCATCAAGAACCTCCTTTGCCGTGCAGATGGCAACAACGCCATAACCTTCCGCACGATTAATCTTTTCAGTCAAAACATATTTTTTGGCGTTGTAAATTTACCCCTTGACATCATACCATACGGTATGGTATTGTGTCAAAAGAAGTAAGCCGCTTTTTATATATCAATGGAGGTGTAAAATGCAAGTACTAATCTATATCTGCGCAGGCTATAGCATATTCTTCGCGCTGTTCCATTCCGGGTTCTGGAAAATGTTCAAGTGGAAAGACGATCTGAAAAATCTGCATACGGACAACAAAGCTGTAATGCAAACACTGAATGTTCATCTCATTTACTATCTTCTCTTTGTGGCATTCATCTGCATTGCTTTCCCTGCCGAACTAATGAGCACGGCTATGGGCAATGCCTTTTTGCTGGGTAGTTCCGCTTTTTGGCTGCTGAGAATCGTAAACCAATTCATTTTTTTCAAAGCAAACAAGGTATCTATGGCTATCATCTTAACGGTCTTTTTCACTATCGGGGCCGTTTTGTTTGCATTGCCGGTTTTTCTATGATAAAACTAAGCAAACACCCCCGCGTTTATCCATGCGCTATGCATACAGTGGGCGCAGGTAACTTGATAGGTGCGTAATGAAGCAACTCGGGACAAAAGACTGGCTGTCGGCAGGGTTCGACATATTGGAGAAGGATGGTTTTACGAAAGTTACCATCGAAAACCTCTGCGGGGCCCTAAACGTTACCAAGGGTTCCTTCTATCACCATTTTGAGCATATGGGAGACTATATCGTCGCCCTTATGGATTATTGGTTAAACGAAAACACCTTGAAAATCATTCAAAATGTCGAACACTCCCAGCCGGACAAGAACGCTGCAATGCTTAGAATGGTCGCCATTCTCCGGCATAGGCTTGAACTTCATATACGTGCCTGGAGTTTCTCAAATCCCTATGTTCGAGAAGTGGTTGCAAAGGCCGACAAGCTCCGCCTTGATTACCTGACCGGGCTTATGCTCCAGACCGGGCTCGATTGTCAGTCTTCAAGTGAGCAAGCCATGCTGAACATAGCCCTTATGGTCGGGGTGCAGAATCTAGATCCGGATATGCCGTCGGATGAATGGGACCGGCTCCAGCACACCTATAGCATATCCAAACGGACAAACTGATGGCTAACCAACATTAT
>Ga0082212_10009201_pt1 | contig 12761 bp, 9 predicted proteins | sample TergutNt197P3_FD_71548 | JGI IMG/M metagenome (GOLD analysis project Ga0082212, IMG submission 71548) | Neocapritermes taracua P3 segment gut microbial communities from Petit-Saut dam, French Guiana - Nt197 P3 | ecosystem: Host-associated > Arthropoda: Insects > Digestive system > Gut ... | reverse complement strand
ACGAATAACCAATGGCATTATTGTAGTTATAGTAATTCGAAGCCACTGAGCGTATCATACCAGACATACCTTCAGGGATATATTCCCCTTCAAGGATTGGCCGCATGAGCGTGTCGTTTTTCATGATTGCCTGCAGGGTAGTCTGGCTGCCGGAGTTTTTTGGGCGTTGGTAGGCGATCACAAATTCATCAACACCGCTTATGGGCTTCCAGTTTGTTACCCTGCCTGAATAAATATCCCTAATTTGCTGCTGGGTAATGCTGTTTAACATATTTTTGCTGTTTACGATAAAGACAAAAGCGTCTTTTGCTATGGGTGTCATATAAAATCGCTTGCCCGCATCGGCTGCAGCTTTCTTTTCTGCCTCCGAAGGCTCATAACAGATTACGATATCTGTTTCTCCGTCGATTAGCCGCTGGTATGCCACGGCAGTTGTATTGCACTGGACAATGCCCCAGGGGTTTTTAGGGTCATATGCCCAAGATATTTCCCGTTCTAACTTTTTAAGGAAATCATTTTCCTCAGGGTATACCGCATGTACAAAAGAAGAATACAGCGGATACATGGCAGTAGCGCCGTCAAGACGTGGTAAATTATCGGTGAATTTTAAAGAAGATGCACGGCCTAAATGGGCAACATTTGTTTTGATTTCCCAGGGAGGGTAGTCAAAGGGCATAAAATCCCTGAGCATACTTATGTCGTCCCAGAATACATTTTTATCGGCGTCGGTTACAAATGACACTCCTTCAGGGTTACCATCGAATTGAGTAGGGCCTTCATAGCCATAATGGCCAAGCCAGAACAGTATATTCTCGTAAAAATCCCTGTCGCTAACCGCTTCGTCTATAAGGGCTATTTCCGATATACAGGTATCGTTAAAATCTGTTCCCGGGTATACATCGTCTATTACAAAACGTACCGTACTGCATGTTACCGGCTTATCAAAAACATATTGTTCAAAGCTAATTGAATCTTTTATGGGGATTTTTACCGGGTCTTTTTCGTCAAAATAAACGGTAAAGGATTTTACCCGGTTGTTTTTGCTGTAATAATCCAGGTGCCCATAGCCGTTTTTTAACGCAAACCCGGCAACGGTTTCATCACCGGCCAAGGTAAGGGTAAAATGTTCTCCTTTTCCATTGCCCGCAGATCCTTCCGCCCAGGAATGCCATGTTTGGTCGATTAGGTTATCCGCGCTGTAATATGCAGATGCATCCGTTTTTTCCGATGATGCCTTAACACCGGTTATTCTTATCAGAGGATTGCCTTTAAAGGAAGGGCCTTCGAAAATTTCTTCTATATTTAGAACAGATGGATTTTCTGCCGATTTTAAATCTTGTCCATGCAAATTGCTTTCTTGCTCAGCATCGGCGCTTGTTGAATCTGGCTGCGTTGTCTTGTTTGCACAGCCGGCAAGCAACAACATTAAACAAAAAACAGCGGGAAAAGTTGACAGAGCAATAAATGCCTTGGTTTTTGTCCCAAGCCCGGAAAACATAGCCTGTTTATCTATGGGCAGCGCATTCGGGACATAGCTTTATCCGGTGCTTGCCGTTTCCGGCAAAAATCCTCCTGCCTGCCTCCGCCGGACCGTGCAGCGAATGTTCGTCCGCGGAATGAACAGGGGTAAGTACCGAGTCGTTGTTTTTATGCTTTTCGTAAGAAAGATTGGAACAGGTCGAAAATGTAAGCGTAAGAACAAGGAAAAATGAGAGCAGAATTAAACTATAGACGCCTAAAAAAATACGGTTTTTCCAACCCATTACATTCCCCTCTTATGCAAATTTTGAGTGTCAATGGAAATTATAGCTTTTATTTTTTAAAAAACCCGATTTTATGAAAAATTCTTTAAAAATGTGCGAAATTGATGGTTTTTTTGAATTTTAGCCTTTAAAAAGGCAGTTTGGAATCATTTTAACGAAAATGTTAGTTTTACCGGGTTATGGTCGGAGTTTTTAAAGTCCAGGTCCTGGGTTTGTACTGAAATCAGCTCAACATTCGGAGAAAGAATAAAGCTGTCTATGATATAAAATTCATGGTTTTCGCGGCTTCCGTCGTAGGGTTTGTCGAGTGAACGGCAGCTCGGAGCGTCAGGATCGGCGGCGAGAATCCACCCTTCTCCAAAAAGAGAATCGTCCACAACTCCGGGTGTAAAGAATGCATTCTGCTGGATGGGGAAAACATCTTTTAAGGCTGGAAAAACCTGGTTAAAATCACCCCCGGCTACGACATAATTCCCCTTGGCATATTCCGCATTCAGTAATTCGGCCAAAACCCTGGTTTGGGCAATACGGCCTACGCCGCCTTCGTCGTAGGCTTCCAGATGAAGATTCACTAAAACCAGCTCTGCGCCGGGGGGGGGAGAAAAATCGCCTTTGGCAGAACTGCCGTTTTCCTGGATGGGCAGACGCTGCACAAGGAGGCAGCGTTTTAGCTGGGCGATACGTTCAGGCCAGGAAAATGATGAAGGCAGGCTGATACGTTCTGCAGTACCGCCGTAACTGTTAAGGATAAGGAGGCCGCTTTCTACCCTCCCGATAAAGTGAGGGAAGGGAATGGGAACAAAGGGGCATTTAAAGTTCAGGGCAAAAGCGGAAGAGCCTTTCCATGTTTCGGAAAAATATTCGACCTGATTTACCCCGTAGGAACGCTTGGAATTTACATCTACTTCCTGTAAAAAGATTATGTCCGGGGCAACAGCCGAAAAAAAAGCCTGAATAGCCCACATATTTTCTTCAACACTTCTTGCAGAGGCAGGGCGGACTCCCTTGCCCCCATCCATAAAAAAGTCCTGCTTTGCATCAAGCGAAGCATAGCCTATGTTCCAGGAATACAGCTCTATGGGTTGAAAACGGGCCGGCCGCTGTGAGATCGCAGGGGAAACAGTCACCGTTTCCCGGTCGGGGGGGGTATATTCCCTGGAAGAAAGCCACAAAATCCCTGTTCCCGCCAGAATACAAAGGAAAAATATAAAAGCAATAACAATAATGCCGATCATCAGTGGTTTAGTCATCTGTTTAGAGAATAGCACAAAATCTTTTTCTTTTGTATACTATTTAAAATAAAAACACCTAGCAGAGGGCGGAATATGAAAGTTACCCAATCTATAAAATTCCGGTTTATTTTTCTTTTTGCCTTATTTGTCTTTGTTCTTTGCGGAATTACTAGTTTTGTTGCCATAATTAACTCTAACAAAACCATATCCGAGGTTTTTGCACAACAAGGTGTTTTGCTTACAGAAAGAGCTGCCGGGCTGATAAACACCAGTGAATTCGAAAGGCTTGCCAAATCCAAAGATCCGGAAGATTTCCATTATATTGAGCTCCACGCAGCGATTCTAAACCTTAAAAACAACTCCGGCGCAAAATACCTGTATTCCATGGCGCCGATAGACGATACGACATGGATGTATGTGATTGACGGCAGCGACGATATTGGGGGAGAAGATTTTTCGGAATTGGGAGACGAAGAAGATGTATCCGACTATGATCCTGCTTTTTTTAAGTGTTTAGAGACCGGAGAAACGCATTTTGGCGGTATTGTCCATCAGGAAGGCTGGGGGTGGCTGGTATCGGTTTATGTACCTATTAAAAATTCCGCCGGAGAAATAATCGGCATAATGGGCGCTGATTTTGACGCAGATTATGTTCACAATTTATTAATAACGAATATCCATAAACAAATTGGCCTTGGCATTGGTTTTATTGTACTTGGGATTATTTTAATGCTTTTTCTCCTCCGGATGATCTTTAATCCCATTAAAACCATTAATGATATTTTACAGCACATAGCTTCTGCAGAAGGAGACCTTACCAGGAGCATAAACTTCCGTCACGATAACGAAATCGGAGAGCTGGCAAAGTACTTTAATATGACTCTTGATAAAATTAAAAACCTTGTTATTACCATAAAAGATAAGAGTGTGTCCCTTCATACAGTCGGGAATGAACTTGTCAGCAGCATGGAACAAACAGCTACGGCCATTAATCAGATAACGGCCAACATTCAAAGTATTAAGGGAAAGGTGGTTAACCAGAGTACTTCGGTAACCGAAACAAACGCTACAATGCAGCAGGTAACGGAAAACATCTCCAAGCTTAATAAGAATGTTGAAGAGCAAACAGAAAGTGTGTCACAGTCGTCTGCCGCAATTGAACAAATGCTGACCAATATCCAGACGGTAACCAATACGCTGATGCAAAATACCGAAAATGTAAAAGAACTCGCGGAAGCTTCCGAAGTGGGCCGTTCCAGCCTGGACGAAGTATCCAAGGATATCCAGGAGATTGCCCGTGAATCGGAGGGCCTTTTGGAAATAAATTCGGTAATGCAGAACATTTCCAGCCAAACGAACCTTCTTTCGATGAACGCTGCCATCGAGGCGGCTCATGCCGGAGAAGCAGGCAAGGGCTTTGCCGTAGTGGCCGACGAAATCCGCAAACTTGCTGAAAATTCCAGCACCCAGTCCAAGACCATTGTATCGGTCTTAAAGACAATAAAAGGTTCCATCGATAAAATTACCAAATCTACCAACGAAGTACTGGAAAAATTTCAGGCAATCAGCGAAAAGATACAAATTGTATCGGATCAGGAAGGGCAGATTCGGAACGCTATGGAAAAACAGGGCCAGGGAAGCCAGCAAATTCTGGAAGCCATTAGTAAATTAAATGAATTAACCAGCCTGGTTAAAGACGGTTCTTCAGAAATGATGGAGGGCAGCAAAGAAGTAATCTCGGAAAGTAAAAATCTGGAATACGTTACTCAGGAAATTACCAACGGAATGAGTGAAATGAGTTCGGGGGCAGTTCAAATCAGCACTGCGGTAAACCAGATAAATGATATTAGCCGCAATAACAGCGAAAACATTGATGCACTTGTTGCCGAAGTTGCCAAGTTTAAAATTGAATAGCCAATTTTAAAACTCTGTTAGTTTTAAAAACAAAAATGCTGCGCATTTTTGTTACTTTAGCTCTGTATCCATTTTTGCCTGAAGGTTTTTTTGTATATAGGTTTTAATTTTGGTTTTAACCGAAGGATCAGTTTTTTGGGAAAAAACCAGAACATATACTTTTTCTTCTCCGTCCATGCGGGAACCAAAAACAATTGCTTCGGCTTTTAAAAGAGCACTCTGGAGCTTTATCTGAATGTCAGACAAAAGGGAATTTTTTCCCAGTTCCGGATCCTGTGCAAAAACACAGGAAAGACCGACAACACTGATATCGCGGATTTCGCCGGTTGTATAGGTGCTGTTGTTGGGAACATTAATGGTCGTCATGGTTTCGCCGCGGGTATCGGCGCGGATGTATTTACGCCGGCCTTTTGCCCCGGCGGCGGTAAGTATGTCTGACAGGGTTTTAATAACCCTTGATTTTTCCAGCTTAACGGGAATAAAACCGCACTGAACCTTCAGCGTATTTAGGAAGAGCTTGCGGGCTTCTTCGTTGTTTGTGTTGGAAAGAACCCCTATTTTTATCTCCTTTGTATCTTCATCGCCCATAACAGAACGAATCCAGGTTTCCCATTTTGCCGAAGAAAGTGTTTCGTCGATGCTTGCAAAAACAAAGGAATCGGGGTATTTTTTTAAAACCTTTTTTAGTTTATCTTCGTCTTTGGCTATATAAACTTCGTGTTCCTGCTGCGCGAGTTCGGAGATGATTTCATTCTGGGTAAAAACCGAGGGATGAATAAAGAATATTTTCCTCCCGGCAAATGAAGTATTGTCATCGGCCATGTATTTATGATAAATCAAAATAAAATGATTCGCAAGTGTTTTTCCATTGCTGTGTCCGGCTTATTAATCCTCCTGTTACCTGCCGCCTGCTCAAAAGGGGTACTTTCTGCCGCCTCCCGGGTTGAATTTGTTATGGGTACTTTATGCCGCATCGATCTTTTCGAAGACGGAAACCCTGCCCTGTACAACAGGCTTTTTACCCGGCTTGCGGAACTGGAAAGTATCTTTAGTGCAAACAGGGACGATTCGGAATTGGCCAGGGTTAATCACAACGCAGGCCTGAATGCAGTTGCTGTATCGGCGGAATTATTTACCGTTCTGGAACGGGCTCTTTATTTTGCCGAAGCTACGGACGGCGCTTTTGATCCGACCGTGGGTCCTCTGGTAAAGCTTTGGGGCATCGCTACGGATCATCCCCGTGTTCCGGCGGACTGGGAGATTGATGCCGCCCTGGCGCTGGTTAATTGGGAGGAGCTGGAATTAGTAGCGGGAGTTAAGGACGCGCCCATTGCCGGCACAGCCTTTCTGAAACGGGAGGGTATGGCGTTGGATTTGGGCGCCATTGTTAAGGGTTATGCTGCCGACGAACTTGTTTCCATCTTGCGTGAAGCAGAAGTTACAAGGGCCATTATTGACCTGGGCGGGAATATTTATGTATGGGGTAAAAAAGATAACGGCGAGCCCTGGAATGTCGGAATACAGGACCCTGGCGCCGAACGGGGAGATTCGATTGGAATCCTGGAACTGGAAGGAGGCATATCGGTAGTAAGCTCCGGCGTTTATGAGCGGTTTTTTACCGGAGATAACGGCAAACGGTACCATCACATTATGGAATTAAGGGAAAACGGCGGCGGCAGACGGGGTTATCCGGCGGAAAACGGCGTTCTTTCGACGGCCGTTATTGCCGCCTCGTCCATGGATGCGGACGCCCTTTCCACTTCGTGCTTTGTCCTTGGTGTAGAAAAGGGACTTGTCCTGGCAGCTGCAAACGGTGCAGAGATCCTTTATATAATAGAAGAAAAAAGGGTACTCGGAAGCCCGGGGGCTATGGCAATATTCACTTATTAGTACTGAGAGGGCAGCGTGAACCTACACTTGACTGATTGTTTTTTTTATTACATAATGAAATTTCCAAGTGAATCCAGTGGACCCGTCGCCCGGAGGGGCGGCGGTTTCCTGAATATAGAGGAGTTGTTCTGATGAAGCGGACTTATCAGCCCAGCAAAGTAAAACGAAACCGCAAATTTGGCTTTCGGGCGCGGATGAAGACCAAGGGAGGGCGGCTTGTGTTAAAGCGCCGCCGGGCCAAGGGGCGGTACAAACTTTCCGTTGCAGACGAAAAGAAACCCTATTAGCGATTCTTCTCCGGTTCTTTCGCCGATAAACTCCGGCGGGCCGCAAAACAGCGCTTTAAACAAAGGCTTGTGCGGTTCCCCTCCGGAAGTAAAAGCAGGCGGAAGATACAGGCGGGAAGAACATCTTAAAAAAAGGGTCGAGATTACCAGGGTTTTTAAAAAAGGACGGGCAGTCAGTTGTTCCGGATGCAAGCTGTTTTTTATAGCTAATGAATTACCCCGCAACCGTATCGTTATTACTTTTGCGCGGAAATACGGAAATGCGGTACAGCGGAACCGGGCGCGGAGACTTGGACGGGAGGCATACCGTTTAATGAAGAGCGGACTAAAAACCGGTTATGATCTGGTTCTTCTAATCTACCCCCGGACGGAAAGTCCTGCTGTGCAGCGGGGGATCCAGCGAACGCTGAGGACTCAGCGAACGCCGGGAACCCGGCGTATACCGGGGACACTGGCAGAAACTGCCGGGCAGTTAAAAACCCTTTTTAACAAAGCGGGGCTTTTTTAAAACTATCAGTTTTTAAAAAGCTTCCTAAAGAGGCGTGATGATCAAAAAAATAGTATTGTTTTTGATTTGGTTTTATCAGAAAGCTGTTTCCCCGTATCTCCGGCCAAGCTGCCGTTATTATCCAAGCTGTTCAAGCTATGCCAAAGATGCGGTACAAAAGCACGGAGCATGGAAAGGCTCTTATATGGCAATAAAACGGATTATGCGCTGTCACCCGCTGCACGAGGGCGGCTATGATCCGGTTTAGCCGTTTTAACACCTTGTTAGAGGATTTTATGTAATATGGAAAAAAACACCTTATTGGCAATTGTCTTATCGTCGGTAATTATTTTTGTCTGGCTGCTTGTTGTTCAACCCAAGCTGTTTCCGCCTGAAGCGGAACAGGGCGCAGGCCAAAGCACGGAAACACAAGCTCCGGTACAGGCTGCGCCGGTTCAGACTGCACAGCCTGTTGCAGTAGAGCCTGTTGGCGGCGCACAAACAGAAGCCGGGGATTCCGGTTCTTTACTGGATGATGCAGCCGTTCCTGCTGCGGAAGAAAAACCTCCTGCTCCGCCGGTACCCGAAAAAGAAGAGCGGGTTACCATCGAAACGGATATTATCCGGGCGGTGTTAAGCAGCGCCGGAGGAGATTTGGTTTCCTACAAACTTAAAGAACACAACGATAAGGGCGAGATGGTAGAGATGATCCTGCCGTCTGTGTTTGAAGACGGGACTAAAAAAGAAAACCATGCATTTACCATTGCTTTCGGCGGAATTGATGCCCAGCCTGTGGGCGCCAACTTCAGCGTATCGCAGCCAACGCCGCTTTCTGTTGAATTTTCCCGTGATTTTTCCATGGCAGGTGTTCCCGGTACCTTTACCATGAAAAAGCGTTATGAATTCAGAAACGGTGAGTATATGTTCCAGCTTGCCGTTTCGATTTCGGGAACAGCGCCGCTTAATCTCGGCAATGCCGCCTATACTCTGGGTTTTGGGCCTCAAATCGGACCGGGTTTCCAAAAGCTCGATAACCGTTATGAATACCGGCATTATTATTCAATGATTAATGGGAAGCGGAATAATGTTAAATTAAATACAACCGTCGATACGCGCTATACATGGGCGGCAATTGCCGGTAAGTACTTTACTGCCATCGTTGTACCCGATAACAATACCTTGTACACCCTTTCCTTTTCCGACAAAAGCGAGCCGGGTATTCCATCCGCTTCGCGGATGTACCTGACACGGCCTCCTATGTCCGCTAATGTAAACAGCGATGTGTTTCATTTTTACCTGGGTCCCAAAAACCAGGATAACCTGGGCCGGTATGATACGGGAGACAACAGCTTTAGGCTTCGGGAACTGAACTTTACCAAAGCGGCAAGCACAAGCGGTATACTTGGTCCCCTGGAAACGCTGCTTAAGTGGCTGCTTAATGTATGCTATAAACTTGTTCATAATTACGGAGGGGCGATTATACTGCTTACTCTGCTGGTTAAGCTTTTGCTCTTCCCTTTGACCAAAAAAAGTTCCGAGATGAGCATTAAGATGCAGACGCTTGCCCCCAAGATTAAGGAACTTCAGACAAAATATAAAGATAATCCTGCAAAGATGAATGCGGAACTCGGGGCGCTTTATAAAAGGGAAGGCCACAATCCCATGTCCGGCTGTCTTCCTTTGTTAGTACAAATGCCGCTGCTTTTTGCCATGTACAACCTGTTTAACAACCATTTTGATTTACGCGGCGCCATGTTTATTCCGGGCTGGATCCCCGACCTTTCTTTGCCAGAATCGGTTTTGCAGTTTGGGACGCCTTTGCCGCTTTTAGGCTGGGACAGCCTAAGGCTTCTTCCCTTTATTTATGTTGGTTCCCAACTGCTGTACGGCGTGGCGACAAAAACTCCCGAACAGCAGGGTAACCCTTCCATGAAGATGATGTTATACGTTATGCCGATTATGTTCTTCTTTATACTTTACAATGTACCTTCCGGGCTTTTGGTTTTCTGGATCTTTTCCAATGTGTTTACGCTGATCCAGCAGGTCATACTGAATAAGTATATATCTGCAAAAAAACCGGTTGTAGTTGAAGAAGAACGGGACACGGTGATTGCTCCCCGGCGAAAAAAGAAACGCTAAAAAGACACCAGGCCGCTTTCCAATGCGGTCCGGTACACCATGTAAGTGAGGTATTCATTATGATATATGAATTTGAAGGCCGTACCGAAAAAGAAGCCATTGACAAAGCTGCATCAGAACTGGGAATGGAAAAAGATCAATTTGATGTGGAGATACTGGAGACGCAGCGATCCGGTTTGTTCAAAAAAGGATTTGTAAAGATTCAGGTACATACCGATGCATCTGTTCCCGGCCACGTGCAGGCGGTTCGGCAAGGTCCGGCTCCGGATAAGCCGCGGGACTCTTTGGACGAAGGATCACGACCGGCCCGGCCTGCAAATAACAGAAGGAAAAACAGAATAGAACCCGGTTCAAATGATGATTTTGAAGCGGCAATGGCCGGCTTTGTGGAAACGCTTATTGAGCGTATGGGGTATCCGGGAATAGTTTCCGTACTGTACCGCGAAGAAAATAAACTTGGACTGAAAATTGAATCGGAACATTCTTCCATTTTAATCGGGAAAAAAGGAAAGAACCTGGATGCGCTCCAGCTTCTGGCTAATATTTATGCAGGCCGGCAGGGAAGGGAAGAAACAAGGATTATTCTGGACACTGAAAATTACCGTTTGCGCAGGGAAGAATCACTTGTGCGGCTGGCATACACCGTAGCGGACAAAGTACGGGAAAGCAGGAGTTCAATTTTACTGGAACCGATGAATCCTTTTGACCGCCGTCTTATACACACTACCCTGAACGATATTTCCGATGTGGAAACCAAAAGCGAAGGCGAAGGTCTGTATAAGCAGGTGCGGGTTTATTACCGGGGTTACCGGTAGCGCCGTTCATGGCGGCCGCGGCCGTGTTTTAAATTTGTGTTACAATGAACCCGACTATTATGCCGAACAATGTTACTATGGATGCCGTCCGGTTCCTGGTCATAACAATGGACTGCGGTATTATCTCGCCGAATACAATGTAAAGCATAGCACCGCCCGCCGCTGACAGTGACACGGCAATCGAAATGTCAGAAATGCGCCCGATTAACAATCCGATTAATCCGCCCAACAGCGTTGGGGCGCCGGACAATGCCGTAAGATAGACAACTTTCCACCTGCTTATGCCGCCGGCTAAAAGGGGCGCCGCAATTGCCATTCCTTCCGGAATATTGTGCAGTGCTATCATTATCGCCAAAAGCGCTCCCAGGTTAAAGGCATGGCTTCCGCCCGCTCCGATTGCTATTCCTTCCGGAATATTATGCAGGCCGATGGCCATAAGCATTAGTATTCCGGAGCGGAGCATTCGTGTGCGGTCGTGAATAATCTGTCTTTCGTGGTAGAGTTCCTCGTGCGTATGATGTACCTTAAGTTCCTCTCCTTTTGTTTCTGTCAAAGTGTCGACGATGCGGCTTAATCCCATTATTACAATAATGCCAAGAATAAGACCGGATAAGGTAATGATGATACTGGTTAGTTTAAAGGCTTCGGGAACCAGTCCGAAGCACACGATACTTGTCATAACGCCTGCGGCAAACGACAGCATCCAGCAGGATATGGTTTCCGACGGTTTCTTTAGCAGTACTGCGGAAACCAGCCCTCCAATTCCTGTTCCGCAGATTCCCGCTATTGCACTGAATAGTATCATTTCCAGCATATTGTTAGCTTACTATAACATTTTCTCTTTGTCAAGCCGTCTTCCGCGTTAACACCGGGCTTATTTATTCAGCACAAGCACAATGGGCAGGTGATCCGAAAGGCCATTGCCGGTACGGGGGTTGTAGGCATTCGGGCGGCCGGCTGCATTGGTAAAAGGCGGTTCTGCCAGCACACGGAAGTATCCGTAAGCTAAACCGCTTCCGCTGAACAATGCTCCATTCAGCAGAAAGTGATCGATGGTTTCCCAGGCATCTTTATAATAGTAAGAACCAGCGGTATTACTTTGGCTTTCCGGTAATCTTTCTTCCGGATCAAACCAGGGTGAATAAACTCCTGTAACAGAAGCTGAAAAAAAGTTCAGCCTGGGCGGTTTTTCTCCGCTTAATACAAGAAAATCCCGGAAATCCGATCGGATGCCTGCCGGGGACTTCTGTATAAGCGCCGCTGCTTCGGCACTGTCGGGAAGCAGAGCGCAGGGGTAGGCCGCTCCGATACGAAAAAATTCATCATGATTCTCGTTCAGATCGCCCAGAATGATTACCGGTGTTCCCGCCCTCTCCGCTTCGATTTCCGCAAGCCGCCTTGTGATCAGCGCAGCTCCTGCACGCCGTAAACTCTCGGTTTTTTGCTCTCCTTCGCGCTTTGATTTCCAGTGGCAGACCAAAAGCACCAATGGCCCTGAGCCCGTATCAATCCAGACTTCCACAACGGGACGCGGAATACTGCTGTTTCCCGAATGGAACGAATGAACCATGGTTCCGGTAATAGGCAGGGCGCTTAGTACACCCAAGCCGATGGGAATGGGCTGCAAAGCATCATCGCCATGTAGGGTTCCGGCAGACCAGAGCGGGGTTCCTGCAAAAAAGAACCAGCTGTAATTTAAACACGAACTGTCTGCCAGATCCCGGATCACGCCTTCGTTTTCTACTTCAACCAAAGCTAGAATATCCGGTTTTATCCCATTGTCCCCTTTTAGCGCCGCTGCTATGCTTTGGAGCCTTGCCTGGTATTTTTCGTTGTTCCACCCTGCGCTGTTTTTAAATTCAGCATATTCAAAGCCATTGTCTGTTCCGTCAAACAGGTTTTGAACATTCCAGCTGACGATAGTAAGATGATCTGCATTTGTTTCCGATTTTGCAAAGGAACAACCCAAGAGCAGCAGTATCAGGAAAAACAAGCAAACTTGACGTAAAAAAGATCTTTTCATAACGACCTCCTGTTACAATCAGGGTAAAAAGCTGCGTGTTGCTTTGATATGTAGAGATTTTTTTAAAAAAGAGCTGTTTTGGCGGATTTAATGTGAGTGCGCTTTAAATAGGCTCAGCGGATTTAATGTGAGATCATTATAAATCTGGTTTTATTTTCCTATATATAGAAGCACTGCAAATATTCATACCCTGTTGTTTTTATGCGGGGAA